>Ga0164294_10000257_pt1 | contig 49688 bp, 45 predicted proteins | sample GEODES005metaG_FD_111479 | JGI IMG/M metagenome (GOLD analysis project Ga0164294, IMG submission 111479) | Oligotrophic lake water microbial communities from Sparkling Lake, Wisconsin, USA - GEODES005 metaG | ecosystem: Environmental > Aquatic > Freshwater > Lake | place: USA: Sparkling Lake... | reverse complement strand
GATGGCGGCGATATCCAGCGTGGCGGCCGGAATGCGCCACCAATCGGCACGGGAGACATCGCGGAAGGTGAAGAAGGGCACATCGCCGACCAGTGCGCGCGACGTGGGGTCAACCGTGGCGATGCTCACTGCGTGACCGTCCCAGGCCGGCGACAGGCGCATCAGCTGGATGAAATGCCCGCCTCCCGACGCAATCGCCAACACCCGTTTGGCCATGGGGTCAGGCCGCCACCGGCATCATCGAGTCCATCGCCAGCGTATAGCTGCGCTTGCGATCTTCATGGCCGTGCAGGATGTTGACCAGCATCAGCTCGTCCGGCGCATATTCCTTGATCACTTGCTCAAGTCCGGCGCGGACCGTTGCGGGGCTGCCGGCGACGACGCGGCGGCTGGCGAAGGCCTTGGCCACATCGGGCCGGTCCGCCAGCCAGGCCAGCGCCACGTCGGGCGGCGGCACGGAGATCGATTTGCCCATCAGCAGGTGCGCGAACATCATGCGGGCCGGGGCGGCAAGGCGCAGGGCGGCTTCGTCGGTTTCGGCACACACGGTCCACACCGCCACCATAAGGCGCGATTTGTCGCCGGGATGACGAGGGATGAAGCGGTCGCGATATTGTGCCGCCAGTTCGCCCAGCCGCGGCGCGATGAAATCAGCGAGGCAATAGGGCAGGCCCAGATCAGCCGCGAAGGCGACACTGTCGGGCGAGGAGCCGAGCACCCAGGGTTCGGGCACGTTCGGCCGGCCGGGCAGGGTGGCGGCATAGGCGTGGAAGGGGTGATCATCGGGCAGCGAGTCTTCGAAATAGCCGATCAGCTCGGCCAACTGCTGCGGGAACTGGTTGGGGGCGTATTGGCGGCGGTCCTGCTGCAGGGCGACGGCCGTGCGTTGGTCACTGCCCGGCGCGCGGCCCAGGCCCAGATCGATGCGGCCGGGGTGCAGGCCCGAAAGCAAGCTGAACTGTTCCGCCACCTTCAGCGCCGAATAATGCGGCAGCATCACCCCGCCCGAACCGACGCGGATGCGCGACGTGGCGTTGGCGACAGCGCCGATCAATATTTCGGGCGCACTGCCGGCCAGCGCCTGGCTGGCGTGATGTTCAGCCAGCCAGAAGCGCTGATAACCCAGCGTCTCGCAGTGGCGGGCGAGATCGATGCTGTTGGCCAGCGCCTGCGCCGGGGTCACGCCTTCCGGAATCGGCGTCTGGTCAAGAACGGAGAGCGGGATCATTTCGTGCGCTCCGGCAGCCGGGCCAGGATGGCGCGGCGTTCATCGTCGTTGGCGTGTGGCCAGCGGCTGATCTCGTCCATGGTGCGGCGGCAGCCTTCGCACCAGCCTGTCCGCCGGTTGATCTGGCAGACATTGGTGCAGGGGGAGGCGACGCTGCGCAGTTCGCTCATGACCGCAGCTTTCGTGCGGCTTTCAGCAGGTGATAGAGCAGCAGGCCCGTCGGTCCGGCGAGAAAGGTGAGCGCCAGGCAGGGCAGCAGCAGCCAGTGCGGCAGCGCATCATCTTCGGCTTCCCAACTGCCCACCCACAGATCGAACACCAGATAATGCACCCAGCCTGCCAGCAGCGCCTGCGGGGAGGAAAGCAGCAGCCGCACCCCTTCGAGCGTGTCGAAACCTGCGCCTGGCGGCGGGCCGTCACCCGCAAGGCCCGCCGCCAGCAGCGTGACATACAAGCCCGACAACAGCACCGCGATCACCCGCGCCAGCAACACCAGCTTTGCCCGAGCCAGCGGCGCGCAGGCCAGCGCCAGCCAGCCGGGCAACACGGCGGCACTGGCAAGACTGAACAGGCTTTCGGGCGTCATCGCGGCGCACAATGGTGGCGGGCGCGGTGATGGTCAAGCGAGCGGCGCTGTGGCAGCATCTGGCAAAACTGGGGAGGACTGACAATGAAGCGCCTGATGGGATTGGCCGGGATGGCCGTGCTGCTGGTGGCCGCCGCGCCGGCGGACCTGCTGAACGCGCCGGGCCGGCCCGACGCCATGGTGGCGCTGGATGCAGGCCGCAAACCGGCCGAGGTGCTTGCGCAGAGTCTGATCAAGCCGGGCGCGCGGGTGATGGATGTGATGGCGGGCCAGGGCTATTACTCCGAGCTCTTGGCGCGCCATGTTGGCCCCAAAGGCCGGGTGATCGCCATCGAGCCGGTGAACTACATGGAGGATCCCAAGACAGCGGAGGCCTGGGCCGCATTGCAGAAGCGCAACAGGAACGTGGACCTGGTTGTGGGCGCGCCGGGCGAAGCCGCCATGCCGGACAAGCTCGATGCCGCCTTCTATCACCTGACCTATCATGATCTTTATTGGCAGAGCGAGAAGTTCAAATATCCGCGCACCGATGTCGATGCCTACAACGCCCGGCTGTTCCAGGCGCTGAAGGCCGGCGGCGTGGTGCTGATCATCGATCATTATGGTGTGCCCGGCATGGACAGCCGCGCCCAGGCCGACAAGACTCACCGCATCGACGCCGACGTGGTGAAGGCCGACATGGTCCGTGCCGGCTTCCGCTTCGCCGGCAGCGTGCCGATCCTGGAAATGGCGGGCGATGATCCCGCCAAGCTGGTGTTTGATCCCAGCCTGCGCGGCAAGACCAGCCGCTTCTACTATCGCTTCGTGAAACCCTGACCGGACGGCCTTGAGCCCATGGCTCTGAGCAGTGACAGCGATATCGAACGCCTGGCGCTGGCGATGATCGCCTGTACCTTGCCCAAGGCGGAATGGACCCATGAAGGCCATTTCGCCGCCGCGTTGTGGCTGCTGCGGCACCGGGCGCATTTGGCGACGCCCGATGCAATGCGCAGGCTGATCATGCGCTACAACGATGCCACCACTACGCCGAACACGGACGCCAGCGGCTATCATCACAGTATCACCATCGCCTCCCTGCGAGCGGCGGCGCATCAGCTGGGCCGCCATGCGCCCGATGAGCCGCTGCACGAAGTGCTGGCCGCACTGATGTCATCACCGCAGGGCCGATCAGACTGGTTGCTGGTGCATTGGAACCGCGACACGCTGTTCAGCCCGGCGGCGCGGCGAGACTGGGTGCCGCCTGATCGTGCACCTTTGCCGTTCTAGCGCGGCCAACAACGAAAGCAGGTGTAGGGGCTCAGCCCCTGCCCGCCGGAGGCCTCTTTTCCCTTCAGGACGCCGGCAGCGCCGCCGTTACCTCGATCTCGATCTTCATCGCCGGATCGAGCAGATCGGCGAAGATCACCGTGCTGGCCGGCGGGTGAGCGCCGAAGGCGGCACGCAGTTGCGGCCAGCAGGGTTCGAAATCAGCGCGGTCGGCCAGATAATAGGTCACGCGCACGACGTGGGCGAAATCCGTGCCCGCCGTTGCCAGCGCGCGGCCGATGATGGTGAGGGCGTTGGCGCACTGGCTTTCGACGTCGACCGGCAATTCCCCCGTGTCCGGATTGCGGCCGACGGTACCTGAAACGAACACGAAGGGCGGTGCGACCACGGCGCGGCAATAGCCCACCAGCGCCTCCCACGGCGCGCCGCTGGCAATCCGGGTGATGGTCATGTCAATTGCGGGAACGACCGCCGCCGCCGCTGCGCACGCTGGCCAGGGTGGCGCTGTTGACGCCGGCATCGCCCAGGGCGGTGATGGCGCTGGCCACGTCCACGGCCTGCACGGCGCGGGTGGGTTGCTCGACAGCGCCGTCCATGGCGGCGACATCGCCGGCCAGGCTGTCCATCACGGCATCGGGCAGATCATCCGGCTCGGCAAAGCGGCTGGCGACGGTGAAGGGGAGCCCGCGCTGGCGCGATTCCAGCACGTCGAAGCCGATGTTGAGCAGATCCTGCATGTTGTTATCACGCCCCAGCCGGCTGGGGCCGCCCAGCACCACAGCGATCAGGCGGCGGTCACTGCGCACGGCCGAGGCGGCCAGGGTGAAGCCCGCAGCGTTCGTGAACCCGGTCTTGATGCCGTCAACACCGGGCATGGTGCGCAGCAGATGGTTGTGATTGGCGACGGCCATGCCGCGATATTGGTAATGCGCCATGGAAAACAGGGGATATTGATCGGGGAAATCGCGCAGCATGGCGTACGACAGCACGGCGATATCGCGCGCTGTGGTGGTGTGATCGGCGTGGGGCAGGCCGGATGCGTTGTAGAAACGCGTGTTCATCATACCGAGCCGGCGGGCCGTCGCCGTCATGCGTTCAGCAAAAGCGGCTTCGCTGCCGCTGATATGTTCGGCCAGCGCGACCGAAATATCATTGGCGCTCTTGGTGGCGATCACGCCGAAGGCATCGCGCGCGCTGATCGTGGCGCCAACGCGCAGGCCCAGTTTCGATGGCGCCTGATTGAAGGCGCGGCGGGAAATGCGGAGTTCATCGTCGAGGCGCAGCCGGCCGGCGGCCAGTTCCTCGAACGCGACATAGAGCGTCATCACCTTGGTGATGGAGGCGGGATAGCGGGTTTCGTCGGCGCGGCGGGCGTAAAGCACTTCGCCGGTGCTGTTGTCGATCAGGATGGCGGCATAGCGCGGCGCGGAATAAAGGCTGGCAGCATAAGCAGATGACGCCGCAAGCGCCAAAAGAGTCAGAAGTGTTCGTGCCAGAGCCTTGATCAGCAAAGCGAAGTTTCCTCTCCTGCCCAGAACTCAAGATTAACCTGATTGGCACAGGCAAGGGAAGGGGCGAATGACGGTGGCGCAGCGACGCAGCCCCGGCCTGTCTCCCGATTGCAACAGATGGGCGCTGCCCTTGCCCTTTGGTGCTGCCCGTGCGATGCGCCGCGCGCCCAAACGTTGCCGGCGACACAGTTGATGAACGCACCATTTTCCCTGTCGAAGAACCCGGTCAGGAACCGTCGCACCTTTGCGATCATTTCGCACCCGGATGCCGGCAAGACCACGCTGACCGAGAAATTGCTGCTGTTCGGCGGCGCCATCCATGCCGCCGGCGAAGTGCGCGCCCGCGGCCAGAACCGCCGGGCGCGGTCGGACTGGATGAAGATCGAGCAGGCGCGCGGCATCTCCGTCACGTCGAGCGTGATGACGTTCGAGCGGGGTGGCGTCACCTTCAACCTGCTCGACACGCCGGGCCACGAGGATTTTTCCGAAGACACGTATCGCACGCTCACCGCTGTCGACAGCGCGGTGATGGTGATCGATGCGGCCAAGGGCATCGAGGCGCAGACGCGCAAATTGTTCGAGGTCTGCCGCCTGCGCGACGTGCCGATCATCACCTTCATCAACAAGGTGGACCGCGAAGGCCGCGACCCGTTCGATCTGCTGGATGAAGTGGCCGACATGCTGGCGCTGGACGTGGCGCCGATGAACTGGCCGGCCGGCATGGGCGGTGAGTTCGAGGGCATTTACGATCTGAAGCGCCGCCGCTTCCACAAACCAGACGGCACCGCCACCGGGCTTGCCGGCGACGTGGTGCAGGTGGACGGCCTGGATGACCCGCGCATCGACGAACTGGCTGGGCCGATGGCGGGCCGCCTGCGCGAGCAGGCCGAACTGGCCGAGGGCGGCTATTCTGATCTCGATATCGAGAAATATCGCGCCGGCGCGCTCACCCCGGTGATCTTCGGTTCGGCGCTGAAGGATTTCGGCGTGGTTGATCTGATCGACGCGATTGCCGCCATGGCACCAAGCCCGCGACCGCAACCGGCGCTGCCGGCGGCGGTGGACCCGGATGGCACCCAGGTTTCCGGATTCGTGTTCAAGGTGCAGGCCAACATGAACCCGCAGCACCGCGATCGCATCGCCTTCCTGCGGTTGGCCAGCGGGCGGTTCCGGCGCGGCATGAAGCTGAAGCAGATGGCCACCGGCAAGATGATCGCCATCAACTCGCCAATCTTCTTCTTCGCGCAGGACCGCGAGATCGCCGATGAGGCTTATCCCGGCGACATCATCGGCATCCCCAACCACGGCGTGCTGCGGGTGGGCGACAGCCTGGTGGAGAAGGATGATGTCACCTTCACCGGCATCCCCAATTTCGCCCCGGAAATCCTGCGCCGCGTGCGGCTGGATGATCCGACCAAATCCAAGCAGCTGAAAACCGCGCTCACCGACATGGCGGAAGAGGGCGTGACGCAATTATTCAAGCCGGCGATCGGCAGCCAGTGGATTGTCGGCGTGGTTGGCCAACTGCAGCTGGAAGTGCTGATTTCGCGCCTCGACGCCGAGTATCGGGTGGCGGCCAGTTTCGAGCCCAGCCCGTACGAAACCGCGCGCTGGATTTCTGGAACGCCTGCGGCCATGAAGGCATTCGTGGATGAACATCGCAGCGCCATGGCCGAAGATCGCGACGGCGCCCCGGTGTTCCTGGCGCGGGACAATTGGGAATTGAACTTCGTGACCGGCCGCTTTCCGGACATCAAATTCTCCGCCACGCGGGAACGCGCCTGATGGCTGGCCTGCCTGCCCGCTTGCCCGCGGCGTGGGCGCAGATCCGGCCGTATCGCTGGTGGATAGCGGGCGGCATCGTTGGCCTGTTTGCGCTGCTGTTCACCTGGCTGGTCGCAACGGCACCGTTGGGCCGCGCGCTGGAGCCGGCCAAGCAGCCCAGCCTGATCATCACCGACATGAACGGCAAGCCGATCGCCCGGCGCGGCGATTACAAGGAAGAGCCGGTGAAGATCGCTCAGTTGCCGGCCCATGTGCCGGCGGCCTTCATCGCCATCGAGGATCGCCGCTTCAAGGAGCATTGGGGCATTGATCCGATCGGCATCTTCCGGGCGCTGGTCACCAACGCGCAGGCCGGCGGCGTGCGCCAGGGCGGATCGACACTCACCCAGCAATTGGCGAAAACCAGCTTCCTGTCGTCGGAACGGTCGATCAAGCGCAAACTGCAGGAGATCATCATCGCGCTCTATCTGGAGGCGCGGCTGAGCAAAGACGAGATCCTGCAGAATTATCTCAGCTCGGTCTATTTCGGCGATGGCGCCTATGGCATCCGAGCGGCGGCGCGCACCTATTTTGACAAGGCACCCGAACAGCTGACGCTGGGTGAAGCGGCCTTGCTGGCGGGCCTGGTGCAGGCGCCGTCGCGGCTGGCGCCATCGCGCCACCTCAAACAGGCCAACGAACGCGCCGCGCAGGTGCTGGCGGCGATGGTGGATACCGGTGCGATCACCGCGGCGCAGGCCAAGGCGGCGCGCCTGGCCACCTATCGCCCGGGCCGCAAGAACCTGCCCACCGGCAGCTATTTTGCCGATTGGGTGCTGCCGCAGGCGCGCGAGGCGACCGAGGCCGATTATGGCGAAATTGTCGTCAAGACGACGCTCGATCCCAAGTTGCAGAAGTTCGCAGAGAATATCATCAAAGACGGGCTGGCGCGGGCCGGCGGCCTGAATGTGAGCCAGGCGGCGCTTGTCGCCATGCGGCTGGATGGCCGCGTGGTCGCAATGGTCGGCGGCACCGATTACAAAGCCAGCAGCTTCAACCGCGCAACCCAGGCGCAGCGCCAGCCGGGTTCCTCGTTCAAGCTGTTTGTCTATCTGGCGGCGCTGGAAGCCGGGAAGAAGCCGGGCGATACCATCGTCGATGAGCCCATCGAAATCTGCGAACCGGGCCAGCAGCCGGGCGAATGTTATGCGCCCAAGAATGACGATCTGCGCTTTCGCGGCACCATCAGCCTCGCCACCGCCTTTGCCGCCAGTTCCAACATCGCGGCGGTGAAGCTGGCGCAGGAGGTGGGCGTTTCTGCCGTGGCCAAACAGGTGAAGAAACTGGGCATCGAAGGCGGCGTGAGCATCTATCCGGCGATGGCGCTGGGCACGACGCCGATTCCGCTGATCGACATGACGCGCGCCTTTGCCGCCGTGGCGCTGGGCAAGGCCCCGGTGAAGGCCACCGGCCTGTGGCGGGCTGACCCCTGGCCGGAAAAGGTGACGCCGCCGGAAGAGACCAAGGCCAGCTGGCCGGTGCGCGCCGACATGATGCAGCTGCTTTCATCGGTGGTGCGCAACGGCACCGGCAATGTGGCGCGCCTGCCGATGCCGGCCTGGGGCAAGACCGGCACCACGCAAAATCACCGCGATGCGCTGTTCATCGGCTTTGCCGGCGATCTGGTCGTGGGCATCTGGGTGGGCAATGACGACAATTCACCGATGGCGGCCAGCATCGTGGGTGGCGGGCTGCCGGCGCGGATGTGGAAAGGCTTTATGCAACGCGCACTGCAGGCCGAAGGCCGGCTCGAGGTGGAGGCGGAAGTCGCCCCGGTGGAAGTCGATATGGAGGCGCTGGCCGCCGACATGGCAGGCATGACCGTCGATCTGAACGGGGAACCCAACAACCCGCCAGCGATCATCGACATTCCTGACGAGAGCGTGACCGCGCCGCCACCGCCGCCGGAGCCCCCGCAGGGCGCGCCTCAATCCTTGTAGAGCTTGTCCAGACGTTCGCCATAGACCTGTTTCAGCACATGGCGGCGGATCTTGAGTGACGGGGTCAGCTGCTGATTGTCGGTGCTGAACGCCTCATCGGCGATGATCACGCGGCGCACCTTCTCGGTCACACTCAACTTCTGGTTCACCCGGTCCACCGCGGCCTGCAGGGTGCGGACATATTCCGGCTCGTCCTTCAATTTGTGCAGATCGGCCGGCAACCCCTTGTCGCGGGCAAAGGCCAGCGCCCATTCGGCTTCCGGCACCACCACGCCCACCAGATAGGGCCGGCGGTCACCATACACCATGGCCTGGGCGATCTCGTCCTGCAGGGTGAGCATGCCTTCGACGCGCTGCGGCGCGACATTGTCGCCCTTGTCGTTGACGATGATATCCTTCTTGCGATCGGTGATCACCAGATGGCCATCCTTGTCGAGATGGCCGATGTCGCCAGTGTAGAGCCAGCCGTCCTTCAGCGCTTTGTGGCTCTCGGCGTCGTTCATCCAGTAACCGTCCATCACCAGTTCGCCGCGCACGAGGATCTCGCCATCGCTGGCGATCTTCACCTCGACCTGGTCGAGCGGCGGGCCGACCGTATGCATCTTCAGCTTGGCGCGCGGGCGATTGCAGCTGACGACCGGGCCGGATTCGGTCTGGCCATAGCCTTGCAGGATCGGGATGCCGATGGCGGTGAAAAAGATGCCGACTTCGGGATTCAAGGGCGCGCCGCCGGCCACCATCGCCCGCAGCCGGCCACCGAATTTGGCGCGGATGGATTTGCGGATGGTGCGTTCCAGGGCCTGATCGATCAGCCTTTCGGCGAGGTTCAGGCTTTCGCCACGGGCTTCCTTGCGGGCGATCGCCAGCGCCTGATTGAGCAGGGTGATCGCCAGCCCGCCCTGCTTTTCGATCTGCTTGGCGATGCGCATGCGCAGCACTTCAAACAGGCGCGGCACCACCACCATGAAGGTGGGTCGCACTTCCTCGATGTTGCTCGCCAACTTCTCCAGCCCTTCGGCATAAGCGATCTGGCCGCCCATCCCGATCGGCATATACTGCCCGGCGGTGTGTTCGTAACTGTGGCTGAGCGGCAGGAACGACAGGAACAACTCGCCGGGCACGTCGCCGGGGAAGAAATCCTGTTCGATCACCGTGATGGCGCCGGCAATGTTGCGCATGATCGCGCCATGATGCTGGCGCACGCCGCGAGGCAGACCGCCGGTGCCGCTGGTGTAGATGATGCAGGCCAGATCCTCGCGCTTCATGGTGGCGCGCGCCTTGAGGGCAGCGCGGTCTTCGTCCAGCATGGGCGCGCGGCCCGCGATCAATTTGCTCCAGTCGTGGATGGCCAAGCCCTGCACGTCCTGCACCGGTTCCAGCGCAATGATGGTGCGGCAATTGTCGGTGGCCATGGCAGCAGGCAGCAGCGCCTTGGCGAGCTTCGGGCCCGATACCAGCGCCGCTTTTGCGCCGCTGTTGGTCAGGATATGGGTGTGATCGGCTTCAGTGTTGGTGATGTAGGCCGGCACGGTGATGGCGCCAGCGGCCATCACGGCGAGATCGGCCAGGCACCATTCCGGGCGGTTTTCCGAAACCAGCACCACCCGGTCACCCCGGTTGATGCCTGCGGCGGTCAGCGCAGCCGACAGGCTGGCGACGATATCGCGGGCTTCGCCCCAGCTGATCGTGCGCCACTCGCCGCCAACCTTGGCGACCAGGAAGGGCGCGGCCGGTTGTTCATCGGCCCGATCAAGAAACAGCGTGACCAGATTGGGCGCGGCATCGATGCGCGCGGCAATGGCGGCAGGCCGCAACGGCGGCAATTTCGGTAACATCGTCCTCTCCCAAAGACTTGTCTGTGGGGCGTTGGCCGCCCGCTGTTCTTGTCGTCAATAACCGGCCGGCCGGCCTTCGCCACGGGCATCAGCACCGCCGCGCCAGCCACCCGCCACGCGTTGCACCCCGTTCAACTTCAACGGAAGCGCGGTCGCCACCGGCTTGTGGCCCATGGCGGTGAACGCCGGAATCATGGTTTCGAGCATGGTGCCCTTCTCCACCGCAAAGCGGTCCCCGATGGCGATCAGCTGTGGCAGCGCGATGGCCTCTTCCACTGGCAGCCCCCAATCGAGCACGCCGATGATGGCCTTGGTCACCTGCGCAATGATGGTCACGCCGCCGGCCGCACCGATGGCCAGGATCGCTTTCCCGCTCGCATCATAAACGATGGTGGGCGACATCGCCGAGCGCGGCCGCTTGCCCGGCTGCACATGGTTGGCGGTGAGCTTGCCCTGGTCTTCCGGGGCGAAATTGAAATCGGTCAGCTCGTTGTTGAGCACGAAGCCTTCGGCCACCAAGCCGGAACCGAACGTCTTTTCCACCGTGGACGTCCAAGTGGTGATGTTGCCGGCGCTGTCGGCCACGGCGAAATTGGTGGTGCCAGCCACTTCATTGTCAGCCGCGTTCACCCGCGCGGTCGGCGCGCCGGCCGGCATCCCGGCTTCGGCCTTGGCCATGCGGTCACCCGCATTGATCAGGGTGGAACGCGCGCCAAGGTAAGCCGGATCGGCCAGGCCCTTGGTCGGCACCGCCACGAAGCCCGGATCGCCAATCCACTTTTCGCGGTCGGCATAGGCGAGACGCTGGCTCTCGCCGAACAGGTGCCAGGAAACCGGGTTATCCTTGCCCAGCCCCTTCATGTCGAAGCGTTCCAGCTGCTTGAGCATGGCCAGCACGCCGGTGCCGCCGGAGGATGGCGGGCCCATGCCGCAGATCTTGTATTGGCGGTAGGTTCCGCACACCGGATCGCGCACTTCGGCCTTATAGGCAGCGAGATCCGCCAGGGTCATCGCGGTCGGATTGGCGTCGGCGGTGCTCACCGTCTTCACGATGCTGGCGGCAATCGGGCCCTTGTAGAACGCGTCCGCGCCTTTGGCTGCGATCAGCCGGAGCGTGGCGGCGAGCTTGTCGTTGCGGAAGGTGGTGCCGGCTTTCAGCGGGGCGCCGTCCTTGTCGTAATAAAGCGCGCGGCCTTCCGGCCCGGCCTGTTTCAGGCTGTCCTGCCCAAAGGCGATGAAGCGCGCCATTGTCGGCGAGATGGTGAAGCCTTCGGCCAGCTTGATTGCGGGTTCAAACAGCGTGGCCCAGGGCAGCTTGCCCCATTTCTTGTGGGCTTCGGCAGCGAGCGCGACGTTGCCCGGCACGCCCACACTGCGCCCGCCGGTGGCGGCCTGCATGAACGGCATCGGCTTGCCATCGGGCCCCAGGAACTGGCCCGGGCTGGCCACGCCGGGCGCCTTCTCGCGGCCATCGATGCTGCCCACCGGGCCGTTCGCCGGCTGATAGACGATGAAGCCGCCGCCGCCGATGCCGGAGCTTTGCGGCTCCACAACGGTGAGCGCCAGCATGGTGGCAATGGCCGCATCGGCAGCGCTGCCACCGCGCTTCAGGATGCTCAGCCCGGCTTCGCTGGCCAGCGGGTGCGCGGCCGACACCACAGCCTTGAACGGGCCGGCGCCAGCACTGCTGGCGGCCTGTATGGGCCCGCTGTCTGCATCCTTCGGGATGGGCTGGGCCACGGCCGCAGTGGCGAGGAAGGAAGCGGCGATAAAGAGTGTGGTTTTCATGGGACGGGCACCTTAGGCTGATTTGCGCGTCTGAAAAGTGGCTAAACTTGTGGGGCGCCCACTGCGGCGCCCACGCTGGCAAAGCCATCGCGGCGCAGCAACGCGGCCAGTTCCGCCTTGATGCGGCCCACCAGCCCCGGTCCGTGGTAGACCAGCGCCGAATAAAGCTGCACGGCGCTTGCCCCGGCACGGATGCGGTCATAGGCGTCCTGTCCGCTGGCGATGCCGCCCACCGCGATCAGCGGCAGCGCGCCGCCGGTTTCGGCGCGGAAACGCGTGAGCGCTGCCATCGCCAGCGGCTTCAGCGGCTTGCCCGACAGGCCGCCCGTTTCGCCGGCATGGCGGCTGCTGAGCGTCGGCCGCGTGATGGTGGTGTTGGACACGATCAGCCCATCCACCCCGCCATCGATGCAGGCGCGCACGATCGTGGTCCAATCATCTTCACCCTGATCAGGCGCGACCTTCACGAATACGGGCACATCCAACGCCCCGCGTGCTGCCATCACCCGCGCAATCAGATCGGCCAGCGCCGCGCCATCCTGCAACGCCCTCAGGCCCGGCGTGTTCGGCGAAGAGATGTTGACCGTCACGTACGACGCCAGCGGTGCCAGCGCGCGCAGGGCGACGACATAATCATCGGTACGGTCTTCGCTGTCCTTGTTGGCGCCGAGGTTGATGCCAACGATGCCGGGCCGGCCGGCGCGCGCCGTCAGCCGGGCATGGGCGAACTCCACGCCCTTTGAATTGAAACCGAAGCGGTTGATCACCGCCTCATCTTCCATCAGCCGGAACAGCCGCGGCTTGGCATTGCCCGGCTGTGGCCGCGGGCAGACGCTGCCGCATTCGACAAAGCCAAAGCCCAGCTTGAGCATCGCATCGGGCACTTCGGCATCCTTGTCGAAGCCGGCGGCAAGGCCAATCGGATTGGGCAGGGCCAGGCCGGCCATCGTGGTCGCAAGAATGGGATCATCGGCCGGCGCGGCCGGCACCAGGCCCGTCTTCAGCGCGGCCAGGGTCAGATTGTGCGCGGCTTCCGGATCAAGCGCGAACAGCAGGGGTTTGAGAGCGGCAAACATTTGTCATCGCCATGGCAGGGCGGCGGATGGGGTTCAATCCCCCTCATCGTCCCGCCCAACCATGTCCAGCGCCCGGGCCCGGCGCTGATGCAGCTCGCACCAGTGCAGCAACGCCTCCTCGCGGCCATGGGTGACCCACACTTCGGCCGGGTTCAGCTCGGTGATGGTGGTGGTTAGCTCGTCCCAATCGGCGTGATCGGAAATCACCAACGGCAGCTCGATGCCGCTCTGCACCGCGCGCTGGCGCACACGCATCCAGCCGGATGCCATGGCGGTGATCGGATCGGGCAGGCGGCGGCTCCACACGTCGCGCAGGGCCGATGGCGGCGCGATGATGATGGCGCCCTTCAGCGCATCGCCTTTCAATGTGCCCACGGGGCGCAGATCACCGAGCGCCACGCCGTGCGCTTCGTAAAGCGCGCACAGCGCCGTCATCGCGCCGTGCAGATAGATGGGCGCGTCATGGCCGGCGCGGCGCAGTTCGGCGATCACCCGCTGCGCCTTGCCCAGCGCATAGGCGCCCACTGCCACACAGCGATCGGAATTGGCGGCGAGCGCGGCCAGCAGCCTGGTCGCTTCGCCGGCCGTGTCGGGATGGCGGAACACTGGCAGACCGAAGGTTGCTTCGGTGATGAAGATATCGCAGGCCAGCGGTTCGAACGCGACGCAAGTCGGATCGGCGCGGCGCTTGTAGTCGCCCGATACGATGATTCGGGTGCCGGCCTTTTCCAGCACCACCTGCGCCGAACCCAACACATGGCCGGCCGGCAGCAGCATGCAGGTCAACCCATCCCCCAGCGCCAGCCGCTCGCCATAGGCCAAAGCCTGCCCACCCGGCTGCGGGCCAAAGCGCTGGTGCATGATTGCCAGCGTTTCCGCCGTCGCCAGCACATGGCCGTGCCCGGCGCGGGCGTGGTCGGCGTGGCCGTGGGTGATGATGGCGCGGGCTTGCGGACGTGATGGGTCCACCCAGGCATCGATGCCTGGCAGGTAGAGCCCTTCAGGCCGGGGCGTGATCCAGTCAGGTGCCATGCGGGCCACGATGCCGGCTTGCGTTTGCCCTGTCACCCTTGCCATGGGTCGCAGCTGTGGAACTGCCGAACATCATCAACAGCTGGTTTGCTGCACGCGGCTGGCAGGTGCGCACCCACCAGCTGGCGATGCTTGATGCCGCAGCAAAGGGCCGCCATGCGCTGCTCACTGCGCCGACAGGGGCGGGCAAGACGCTGGCGGGGTTTCTGCCGACACTGGCTGATCTGGCTACCAATCCCGCCGAGGGCCTGCACACGCTCTACATCTCGCCCTTGAAGGCGCTGGCGGTGGATGTTCAGCGCAACCTCATCACGCCGATTGCCGAGATGGGCCTGAATATCAGAGTGGAGACCCGCACTGGCGACACGCCGGCAGCGCGCAAGGCGCGGCAGAAGGAGGTGCCCCCGCACATCCTGCTGACGACACCGGAAAGTCTGGCCAATCTGCTCTCTAACCCCGAGGCTGCGGCGATGATGGCCGGGGTGAAGCGCGTCATCATCGATGAAGTTCACGCGTTCGGTACCACCAAGCGCGGTGATCAGTTGATGCTGTGCCTCGCCCGCCTGCAACGACTGGCGCCAAGCCTGCAGCGTGTTGGCCTTTCGGCCACCATCGCCGATCCGGAAAGCTGGGCCGGCTGGCTGGCACCCGATGCCGACTCCACGCAGGTGGAGATCGTGGTGGCGCAAGGCGGTGCTGATCCCGCCATCGACATTCTCGTCATTGATGATCGAATCCCCTGGGGTGGCCACAATGGCCGCTGGGCGGCGCGCGCTGTCATGCGCCGCATCGAAAGCGCACGGCTGGCCATCGTGTTCGTCAACACCCGCGCCGTGGCCGAGCTGGTGTTCCGCGATCTGTGGGCGGAGAATGACCAATCGCTGCCGATTGGCATTCATCACGGCAGCCTGGCCCCCGAAGCCCGCCGCAAGGTGGAAGCGGCGATGGCGGCGGGCAAGTTGCGCGCCATCGTGGCGACGGCCAGCCTCGATCTCGGGCTGGATTGGGGTGACGTTGATCTTGTCATTCAGATGGGCGCGCCCAAAGGCGCTTCGCGCCTGCTGCAACGCACCGGCCGCGCCAATCACCGCATGGATGAAGCCAGCCGCTGCCTGATCGTGCCCGGCAACCGCTTTGAATATCTGGAGGCGCTGGCCGCGCGCGATGCCGTGCAGGCCGGCGAGCTGGACCCGGACGGTTTTCGACTTGGCGCGCTCGATGTGCTGGCCCAGCATGTCGTCGGTTGCGCCGCTGCCGGCCCGTTCTTCCCCGATGAACTGTACGACGAAGTGAAAAGCGCTGCGCCCTATGCCGGCGTCACACGTGAAAGCTTTGATGCTGTGCTCGGCTATGCCGCGACCGGTGGTTATGCGCTTAAAGCCTATGAACGTTACCAGAGGCTGGTGACGATGACGGACGGCCGGCTGCGGCTGCGATCGGCGGCGCTGGCCCGGCAGTGGCGGATGAACAGCGGCACCATCGTCGAAGCCGTTGCGATGAACGTTGTCTTTGGCAGCGGCAAATCCAGCCGCCACGGCCGCAAACTGGGCCAGGTCGAGGAGTATTTCGCCGGGCAGCTCCGGGTGGGGGACAGTTTCATGTTCGCCGGGCAAACGCTTGAGGTCACCGGTTTCGACGGCGCCGATATCCATGTGCGCATGGGGCGCGGCAGCCCGAAAGTGCCGGTCTATGCCGGCGGGCGCATGCCGATGACGACCCGGTTGGCGGCGCGGGTGCGCGGCCTGATGAACGATCGTGCGCGCTGGCCGGCAATGCCCGACGATGTGCGCGAATGGCTGGCGATCCAGGATCGCGTTTCGCGGCTGCCGGGCGAAGATGATGTGCTGGTCGAAACCTTCCAGCGCGATGATTGCTGGTACATGGTCGTCTATGGCTTTGCCGGCCACCCGGCGCACCAGACGCTGGGGATGTTGATCACGCAGCGCATGGAGCGGGCGGGCCTCAACCCGCTTGGCTTTGTCGCATCGGATTATGCCATGGCCTGCTGGAGCCTTGAGCCGGTGGATGATCCGCGTCCGCTGTTTGATCCCACCGTTCTGGAGGATGAACTGGCCGAATGGTTGGCGGCTTCGCCGTTCCTGCGCCGCGCCTTTCGCGAAGTCGCCATCATCGGCGGCCTCATCGAGCGGGTGCAGCCCGGCGTGCACAAGAGCGGCAAGGCGATGAGCGTGTCGTCCGACCTGATCTATGACGTGCTGCGCCGCCACGAACCGGATCATCTGCTGCTCACCGCTGCCTGGACCGATGCGCGCGGCAAGCTCACCGATATCGCCCGGCTGGCCGCCCTGCTCGAACAGTCGCATGCGCGACTGAGCCACGTGAGGGCCGCGCATGTGACGCCGCTGGCAGTGCCGTCGCTGCTCACCATCGGGCGCGAGCGGGTGGGCGACAGTGCTGACAGCGCGCTGCTGCTGGAAGCCGAAGCGCTGATCGCCGAAGCGATGCGGGTGGATTGACCTTCAGGGCAGCGCGGCTCTAACGCAGCACCATGTCTGTTTCCTTTTCGTTCGCTGGTGAGGCGTTGCAGCCGCTGCCCTGCGGGGCCTTGTGGTGGCCGGGCGAGAGCACGCTGTTCGTTGCCGATCTACACTTCGAAAAGGCCAGCCATTTCGCGGCAAAGGGCTGGCTGCTGCCGCCGCACGCAACGGCTGAAACGCTGACCAACTTGATCGGCGCGGTCGAAACCACGGGGGCACAGCGGCTGGTCTGCCTGGGCGATTCGTTCCACGATGAAGCCGGCCCCGATCGATTGTCGGACGAAACCCGCCGCGCGCTGATGACGATGACGCGCAGTCTCGATTGGTGGTGGATCACCGGCAATCACGATGAGGATGCCGCCGCCGTGCTGGGCGGCCGCGTCATGGTGGAAGGCCGCATCGGTCCGCTGGTGCTGCGCCACGAAGCCGATCCGGCTGATCCGACGCCCGAACTGTCCGGCCATTTTCACCCCAAGCTGGTGATCCGCCACCGTGGCCGCCACATCGCCCGGCGTTGCTTCGCGCACGGCCCGACCAAGCTGATCCTGCCGGCCTATGGCGCCTTTACTGGCGGGTTGGATATTGCCGATCCGGCCCTGCAGGCGGCGCTGGCCGGGCCGGCGACGGCGCTTGTGCTGGAAGGCGATCGGCTGTTGCGCTTTCCGGTAGGTTGACGTTGCAGCCCCATCGCGAGACGCTTGGCCCATGAGCAGCGATTTCGATCTCGTCATCCGCAAGGGCCACATTGTCGACGGGAGCGGCCGCCCCGGATTCGAAGGCGATGTCGCGGTCAAGGATGGCCGCATTGCCGCCGTTGGCCAGGTCAATGGGCGCGGCGCCGAGGAAATCGACGCCAAGGGCCTGCTTGTCACCCCCGGTTTCGTCGATGTGCACACCCATTATGACGGTCAGGCGACCTGGGATCAGCGGCTGCAGCCGTCGTCGTGGCACGGTGTCACCACGGTGATTGCCGGCAATTGCGGCGTGGGTTTTGCGCCGTGCCGGGTTGAAGATCAGGACCGGCTGATCCGGCTGATGGAAGGGGTGGAGGATCTGCCCTTCCCGGTCCTCAAGGATGGCCTGCCGTGGAACTGGCAGAGCTTCCCGGACTATCTCGACAGCTTGGCTGGCCGCGCCTTTGACATGGATATCGGCCTGCAACTGCCGCACGCCGCGCTGCGCGTGTTCGTGATGGGCGAGCGCGGCGCCAATCGCGAAGCCGCCAGTGCGGACGATATTGCGCAGATGGCGGCGCTGGCCGAAACGGCGATGCACGTCGGCGCGATGGGCTTTTCCACTTCGCGCACCCTCAATCACCGCACGTCCGATGGCCAGCCGACCCCAACGCTGACGGCGGCTGAGGACGAATTGATGGGCATCGCGCTGGCACTGGGCCGGGCCGGGAAAGGCGTGCTGCAATTCGTGTCCGATTTTGCTGATCCCGTGGCGGAATTCGCCATGATGCGTCGGCTGTGCGAAGCCTCTGGTCGGCCGCTCAGCTTTTCGCTCGCCCAATCCCCGATCGCGCCGCTGGGCTGGCGCAAGTTGCTCGACATGCTGGAACAGGCCACAGCCGCGGGGCTGCCCATGAAAGCGCAGGTGGCGGCGCGGCCCGTCGGTGTGCTGCTCGGCCTTGATCTCACTCTCAACCCGTTCAGCCTGCATCCGGATTGGCCCAAGAGCGCCACCCTTGACGAGCAGCGCCGACTGCTTGCCGAACCGGACTTTGTTGCACGCCTGGTCGCCAACCCGCCGCCGGCCGCCAATGCGCTCGGCACGGCGCTGCTGCACCGTTGGGGCGACATGTATCAGCTGGGTGATCCGCCCAATTACGAACCCCTGCCCGAAACCAGCCTCGCCGCCGAAGCGATGCGGCGCGGCGTAGCCTATGAAGTGGTGGCGGCTGAATGGCTGCGTGCGGGCATGATCTATGTGCCGTTCCTTAATTTCGCCGATGGCGATCTCGATGCCGTTGGCACCATGCTTGCTCACAAGGACACCATCCCCGGCCTGTCCGATGGTGGCGCGCATGTCGGCATGATCTGCGACGGCAGTTTCCCCACCACCCTGATCACCCACTGGGCGCGCGATCGCAGCCATGGTCGGCTGCCGCTGGAATTCCTGATCAAGCGCCAGGCGCACGACACGGCACGGGCGCTGGGCCTGACCGATCGCGGCCTGCTGCGCCCCGGCCGGCGGGCAGATGTGAACCTCATCGATCTTGATCGGCTCGCCCTGTTGCCGCCGGATGTGGCGCATGATCTGCCCGCCGGGGGGCGCCGCCTGGTGCAGCGTGCCCGCGGGATCCGGGCAACGCTGGTGGCCGGCCAGATCACCTACCGCGAGGGCGAAGCCACCGGCGCGTTGCCCGGCCGGCTGCTGCGCGGCGGTATAAGTGGCTGAAAAGTAGGCAACTGGCCGCGCCAACCTTGCCATTCATCGAAGTTTCGCTTGACTGGCCGTCTCTGTTGGCAATGGATGATTGCCACACATAGAGGTCAATATGTCGATCAAACCCGTTAAGACCGCCGTTTTCCCGGTGGGCGGCCAAGGCACGCGCTTCCTGCCGGCCACCAAGGCCATGCCCAAGGAAATGCTCCCCGTCGTGGACAAGCCGCTGCTGCAATATGCGGTGGACGAAGCCATCGCCGCCGGTATCGAGCGGCTGGTGTTCGTGACGGCGCGCGGCAAGGGCGCGCTGGAGGATTATTTCGATATCGCCCGCGAACTCGTGGACAGCCTGAAAGCCAAGGGCAAGACGGCGGAACTCGCCACCCTGGAAGCCACCCAGATCGAGCCGGGCCGCATGGTCTATGTGCGCCAGCAGGAACCGGCCGGGCTGGGCCATGCCGTGTGGTGCGCCCGCCACGTGGTGGGGCGTGAAGCCTTTGCTGTGCTGCTGCCCGATGAACTGCTGTGGAACCCGGCCAATCCGGCGTTGAAGGAAATGCATGACGCCTACCAGCGGCTGGGTGGCAACATCATCTCGGTTCTGGAAGTGCCGGACGAGCACACTCATCGTTACGGTATCGTCTCGCCCGGCGCCGTCGATGGCCTGATCACGCAAGTGAAGGGTCTGGTGGAAAAGCCGAAACAAGGCACCGCCCCGTCGCGGCTGGCCGCCATCGGCCGTTACATTTTGCAGCCCGAGGTGATGGACGTGCTGGCGTTGGGCAAGCGCGGCGCCGGCAACGAGATTCAGCTCACCGACGCCATGGCGGAAATGATTGGCGTACAGCCGTTCCACGCCCTCACCTTCACCGGCACCCGCTTTGATTGCGGCGACAAGGCCGGGCATGTGACGGCCAACGTGGCGCTGGCGCTGGAGCGCGAGGATGTTGGCCCGGCCGTGCGCGAATGGCTGCGCAGCCAGCAGTTCTGAACGATCAGGGCAGGGCAACCACCCGCAACGCCCGCAACTGCCGGACGGAGCGGGCGGCACGCACTTCGCCGGGCACCACCAGCCGCAGCGGGCCATCGGCTGCGCTCAGCGCTTTGCCATCGCAGGCGTTGGCCACCAGCACGGGGCGGTTGCCGAGCTTGGGATCAAGTTCGGCCAGGCTGAAGGCGACGCGATAGCCATCGGCCGCTTCGGCGACGATCATCGTCGTCAGCGCCGGGCCGCGCAGCGCCTCGCCCGCCGGCAGGCCGGCCGCCGCCGCCAGATCGGCCAGCCAGACGCCGGTACAGGCATGGCTCTTCCCGTGTGCCGTGAGGGTTGCATTGGCCACTGGCAGCCGTGCCAGCGTCGCAGCGTCCACGGGCAGGCTGGTAGGCAGAGCGGCGCTGGCGGCGAGCAGGGCAAGGGCGGCGGCGATCATGCAATGTCTCTCGGCTGTGACAGTTGGGCCACGATAGCGCCGCTGCGAGCATCCGCAACATTGACGGGCGGCGGATTCGCGATAGGGGACGGCGGATGACCAACGCTGATGCCCCGTTCGATCCCCGCCTCCTGCGCGATGCCTTTGGCTGCTTCGCCACCGGCGTCACCGTGATCACCAGCCAATCACTGTCGGGCGAACGTGTGGGGCTCACCGCCAACAGCTTCACCTCGCTCAGCCTTGATCCGCCGCTGTTGCTGTTCTGCCCGGCCAACGGCGCTTCGGCACTGCCGGTGCTGCGCGAATCGGGTCGTTTTGCCATCAATATCCTTGATTTGGATGGCCAGGCAGTCGCCGATCGCTTCACCAAGAAGGGCATTGACCGCTTTGCCGAGCATGATTGGCAGGATTGGGATGGCGTGCCGGTGCTGGCCAGCGCCAAGGCCGCCTTTGCCTGCACGCTGCATGCCGATCATGATGGCGGCGATCACCGTATCATCGTCGGCCGGGTGACGCGGCTGGCGCTCGATCAGGGCCGCGAGCCGCTGCTCTATCTGCATGGCCGCTATCGCCGGGTGCATGTTGGCTGATCCGTCGGCCTCGAACCCAAACCGGGACGCAGCCGAAACGGCTGCCTTGGCCAAGGGCGGGCGAACCAGTTTCTTTGGGTATGTGCTGCGACTGGCGGCGCGATTTCCGTTCCTGTTCATCGCCGGGCGCTTGTACGGCGCCGAAGCGCTGGGCCGCTTTGCTTATGCCACCATGGTGGTGGAACTGGTGGCGATGCTGGCCACCCTGGGCCTCAAGCGCGGCCTTGCCGAAGACATGGCCTGCCGCCCGCTGGATGAAGCAGCCGCTCTGATCGATGCGTTGCTGGCGGCGCTGGTCGCGTCACTTGCCGGGGCGGCGGTGCTGGTGTTGCTGCCCGAACTCGTGTTCCCGGCCACTCGGCTGGCGCCGCTTGATCGCTGGTTCGCATTGATCATTCCGTTCATCGCCTTGGCCGATGTCGCGCTGGCTGGCTTGGCCTTCCACCATGATGTTGGCGCACAGGTGCGGGCCCGTTCGATCATCGAACCCTGGGTGCTGTCGATCGCCGCGCTGGCGCTGGCCTTCACCGCCTGGAAAAGTGACGGCATGCTGATCGCCTATCTGCTGTCGATGGTGGCGGCATTTTTTGCGGCGCTGTCGCCAGCGCTGCGCCGCTTTGGCCGGCCGGCCGGCTGGCGGCTGGATGTGGGGCGTATCTGGCGACTGGTGAAGACCAACGTGCCGCTGGCCGGCGCCGATATCGCCGAATGGGGCGCGCGCCGGCTCGACATCTTCATCCTTGGCCGCTTTGCCTCGGCAGAAGTGGTGGGCATCTATTTTGTGGCACAGCAGATCGCCTCGCTGCCGCAGAGGCTGAAATCCAGCTTCGATCCCATTTTGGGCCCGGTGCTCACCCGCAACCTTGCCGCCGGCAATCTGGCCAAGGCGGCTGGGCATGTGCGCCAGATCAGTTTCTGGGTGGCGGCGGTGCAACTCGCTGCGGTGCTGGCGCTGGGTATTCCCGGACAGGCTGCGATGGGCCTGTTTGGCCCGGCCTTTGCCGCCGGCGTGACGGTGCTGGCCGTGCTGCTGACGGTGGAGCTGTTTGCCGCCCAAGCCGCCGTGGCGGAAGGCGCGCTGATCTATGTGGCGCGCAATGCCAATCTGATGTGGTCTGTCATCGGGCTGGCCGTGCAGGCCGGTCTGTCGTTGCTGCTGGTGCCGATGGCGGGCCCATTGGGTGGTGGCGTGGGCGCAGCGCTGGCACTGGCGATCGCGGCGTTGCTGCAATCGGTGGCCAAATCGCGGCTGTTGCAGGCGCGGCTGGGTCATGCCGTGTCTGGCTGGCGGCCATCATTGTTGTTGGCGGGCATCCCGGCCTTTGGCGTTGGCCTGCTGGTGCTGCGCACGCCGGAACCCATTCAGCTGTCGATCGGGTTTTTCGCGATTCTGGGCAGCTATGGCCTGATCATCTGGCGCTTCGGCTTCAAGGGCGCCGATCGCCTGCTGTTCGCGCGCGGCCTGAAGAAGATCGAAGATGAAGCCGCCAGCCTGCCGCTGCCTCTGCCGGTGGACAAGCTTTAACCGGGCAGCTTCACCCAACTGGCCAATGCCGGATCGACATCGGCCGAGGTGACCGGCCCTTCCCCGATGATCTGCACGATCACCGTTTCGTCGCTGTTGGAGCCATCCCAGTGCACGCCGCCGGCCGGGTGGAACATGTAACTGCCGGCGGTGAGCACCTGCGCCCTGTCGGGCGCGAAATCCGGCCCGGTACCGGCAACCCAGCGGCCCTGCAGCACCGTCACATGGCGATCACGGCTGTGGTGATGCGGCCGGTCCATCACGTGCGGCGGGAATTTCACCCGGATCACATAGGTGCCGGGCTGCGACGGATTGCCGGCGATCAGCGCGCTCTGCGCACCCTGCCCGTTCGGTATCGGCTGCCACTGCACGGCTTCGGCGGGGACGGCGCGGAATCCCGCTGGCTGTGCAGCAGCAGCAGCACCGGCCAGCGCCAGCGTCAGGAAAAACAGGCGCATATGCATTTCCTTACAGGCCTGGCGGCGGGTTGCCGAAGGCGTTGCCGTCGATCGCGGCGCCCGGCGTGCCGGCCACCACGGCGGCATAAAGATCGGCACCTAGCGGCGTTCCGGCGATCAGCCAGCCCACCGCCATCGCCACCAAGGGCGCAGCCAGCCCGATGGTCCAGGCTCGGTGCCAGCCGTCGCCGGCGCGCCATTCGCGAAAGGCCAGATAGGCCGGAAACAGCAAGCCGGGGATGGAGACGATTTCCATGGCCCACGGGATCAGGAACGGCGATGGCATCAGTCTGCCAAATGCCGGGCCCATGATGCTGGCCAATGCACACAAGTGCAGGCGGCGGTGCCAGCCGGTATCGCGGCGTCGTGCGATGGCGCCCAGCGCCAGCCCGGCAAAGGCCACCAGGCTCAGTGGGTTCTGCATCATGAAATATTGCGGGCGGAAGAAGAACGGCGTGCGCCCGGCCTGCGCCACCGCGATGGTGATCGCCACACCGGCAAAGACCATGGCGATGATCCATACCAGCCCCAGCCAGCCCAGGCGGCGATGCCATTCCAGCCGGCCGCTGGCGGCCAGCCCGGCCTGCAGCAGCGACAGGGCAACCCAGCCAAAGAAGATGATGCCGTGGATGTGCCAGATTGCCGGCATGGCGAAGGTGGAGCGACCCATCGCCAGATGCAGGGAAAAGGCCGCCGCAAAGATCAGCGCCATCACGCCGGTGATGCGCGCCTGCGTGCCCAGCCAGTCCTGTGTGGGTGTGGCCCGTGTCGCCATGCTGGTTCCTCCCCCGATGAACGCGACCAATTCTAATCCTTAGCAGGCGCGGCGTCCATCTTTTCGCCAGCTAGGCGCAGGCGCTGTGCTGGGCCAGCCTGCGGGCAACAACCAAAGTGGAGACCAAGCATGATCGGTGTGATCGCAACCCTGAAGATCCAGGACGGCAAGGCAGAGGATTTCGAAGCGGTGTTCCGCACCCTTTCAGCGGCCGTGCGCGCCAATGAACCGGGCAATCTCTGCTATCAGCTCACCCGCTCGAAGACAGATCCGACCACCTACAAGGTGCTGGAAGTCTATGCTGATGCCGATGCCCTGAAGGCCCACGGCGCCAGCGACCATTTCAAGGCTGCCGGCCCAGGGCTCGGTGCCTGCCTCGCTGGCAAGCCCGAGGTCGAATATCTGGATGGGGTGGCCTGAGCCACCCCTGACCGATCTTAAAGCGCCGCCTTCAGCGTGGCGACGAGGTCGGTCTTTTCCCAGCTGAAGCCGCCATCGGCGTCCGGCGTGCGGCCGAAGTGGCCATAGGCGGCCGAACGCTGGTAGATCGGGCGGTTGAGACCCAACTGCGTGCGGATGCCGCGCGGGGTGAGCGCAAAGCCCAGCTTGGCCGGATCAGCCAGCACGGCTTCGACGGCGGTTTCCGATACGGTGCCGGTGCCGTGCAGATCGACGTGGATCGACAGCGGCGCCGCGACGCCGATGGCATAGCTCAGCTGGATGGTGCAGCGCTTGGCGAGGCCGGCGGCGACGATATTCTTGGCGAGGTAACGGCACACATAGGCCGCCGAACGGTCAACCTTGGTCGGGTCCTTGCCGCTGAAGGCGCCGCCGCCGTGCGGTGCGGCACCGCCATAGGTGTCGACAATGATCTTGCGGCCGGTCACGCCGGCATCGCCATCGGGGCCGCCGATTTCGAACTTGCCGGTTGGGTTGAGGTGCAAGACCGTATCGGCGCTGAGGAAGCTGGCCGGCAGCACGTTGGCCAGCACGCCCTTCACATAGGTTTCCAGTTCGGCGAACTTGGCGGCATCACCGCCCTTTTCGCCATCCTTTTCCCACGGCTTGCAATAATCCGGCGCGTGCTGGGTCGAAACCACGATGGCCATGGCGGCCACCGGCACTTCATTTTCGTACCGCAGGGTCACTTGGCTCTTGGCGTCCGGCTCCAGGAACGGCGCCACGCCGCTGTGACGGTCATCCGCCATCTGCTTGAGGATGCGGTGCGAATAATACAGCGTCGCCGGCATCAGATCCGGGGTTTCATCGGTGGCGTAACCGAACATGATGCCCTGGTCGCCGGCGCCTTCATCCTTGTTGCCGCTGGCATCGACGCCCTGGGCGATGTCTGACGACTGCGGGTGCAGGTGGTTTTCAAAGGTCAAATTCTGCCAATGGAAGCCGACCTGTTCATAACCGATGCGCTTCACCGTCTCGCGCACGGCGCGCTGGATTTCTTCCTGCGCGCCCGGTTCCCAATTGCCGGCCACATCGATCATGCCGCGGCCGCGCACTTCACCGGCCAGCACGACGCGGTTGGTGGTGGTCAGCGTTTCGCAGGCGACACGCGCTTCCGGGTCCTTGGCCAGGAACAGATCGACGACGGCGTCGGAAATCTGGTCCGCCACCTTGTCGGGATGGCCTTCGGACACGGATTCGGAGGTGAAGATGAAGCTGCTGCGGGTCATGACACACTTCTCACGATGAGGGGACGCGCCGTCATACGCACGGCAGCCCTCTCATGCAAGTCGCATAACGACATCTTTATATCATTAATCGTCTCGCATCACGCCGTGATGGTGCGCATCGGCCGGGGCGGCGGCGGTGGCCGGTGCCGTTCCACCAGCCACCCGGCCAGTGCCAGCAGCAGCGCCAGCACTGCCACCGGATACAGGCCCAACCGAGCGAACAAGGATTCGGGTTGCGGCGGCGGCAGGCCGGTCACGATGGTGCCGATCTCGCCCTGGCTTAGCGACGAGCGCACCCGGCCAAAGCCATCCACCACCGCGCTGATGCCGGTAGGGGTGGCGCGGGCAACCGGCAGGCGTTCCTCGATGGCGCGCAGTCGCGATTGCGCCAGATGCTGCGGCGGCCCCCAGGCGCCGAACCAGGCATCGTTGGAAACATTGGCGATCCAGCCTGGCCGGTTGCCCCGATCGGCCACGGCCTGCGGGAAGGCGATTTCGTAACAGATCATCGGCGACACGCTGGTGAAGCCCGGCAGCATCAGCGTGCGCGGGCCAGGGCCGGCAACGAAATCGAAATCGCCGGGGACGAGCCGGGCGATGCCCAGCGGCTCCAGCCAATCGCGCAACGGCACATATTCGCCCAGCGGCACCAGATGCGCCTTGTCGAACCGGGCGACGATGCGGCCGTCACCGGCGATGGCAAACAGGCTGTTGGCATAGCGCGCGCTGCCATCGCGGTTGCGGCTCACCCCGGTGCCACCGGCCAGCAGCAGATCGCCGCGGCCGATGCTGCCGGCAATGCGGGCCAGCGCCGACGGATCGATTTCCACCAGTGCGTCGATAGCGCCTTCCGGCCACAGGATCAGCGTGGGCTTGCGCGGCAGCAGCGCGGTGCCGCCGCCGGCGGCTTCGGGCGTGGGTGCGGCAAGGCCGGGGGCCAGCTTGTTCTTCAGTTCGCCCGTCACCTTGTCGGCAGTGGGCGGCACCGGTGAGACCACGCCTTCGGTTTCGGTGAGTTCGCGCCGCGCCACTTCGGCATTCTCCAACACCGGTCGCCCGGCTTGCGCGGCCTGGTTCAGCCCTTGCCGGGTCAGCCTGATATAGGTGGCCATGTGGCGTTCAGCAGCGGCGGTGTCATAGCGCTCATCCTGGCCAATCCCCGGTTGCACGATCACCAGCGGTGTTCCGATGAAATCATTCTCGGTGATCATGCTGCCGCCCAGCAGTGCCAGCAGGAAGGTAGCCGCCAGCGTGGCGATGCCCGCTCCCCGCCAGCGGCCGGGATTGCGGACCAGCCACAGCAGCGCCACGCCGCAGGCCAGCGCCAGCATCGAAAGCCCGGTACTGCCCACCACCGATGCCAGCTGCGCCACCGGCGTTTCCAGCCACATTGCCCCGGCCGGGTTCCAAGCAAAGCCGGTGAGCAATGTGCCGCGCAAGGTTTCGGCCAGCGGCCAGAGCGCCACCAACCACAGCGCACGCGCCACCGGCTTCTTCGCCAGTCGCACCGCCAGCCCGGCCGGCAGCGCCACGAACAGCGCAAGATACATGGCGAGGCCGATCACCGCGACCCAGCCCAGTGCGGCCGGCATCTTGGCCTGATAGGTGAAGGACGTGGCGATCCAGTTCAGCGACACGGCAAACATCGCCGTCCCGAACAGCCAGCCACGCCCAGCCGCCGCCCAGCCGCTGTCGGCGGTGACGACCAGATGGGCAAACAGTGCCAGGCCAACCAGGCCCAACGGCCACAGGTTGAGCGGCGCGAAGGCCAGAGCGGTGGCGGCGCCGGCAACAGCTGCGACGATCAGATTGCGAGGTCCCTGCATGGCTGCCGGTGGTAGCCGGCTGCCACGCCGGAGGCCAGTGGCCTTTTGATGACAGGCCGGCCGCAATTCGGCAGTGGCAGCCCGCGCGGCGCCGTGCCACAGAGGCGGCGATGGCTTCCGCTCCGACTGCTGCATTCGTGCCCCCGCCAGAGCTGGCTCTGGCGTTGACCGGCGTTACGCTGGCGCTGGGTGGCCACCCGGTTCTGGCTGGCATCGATCTGGTGGTGCGCCAGGGCCAGTTCGTCGCGCTGGTCGGCGCGTCGGGGGCGGGCAAGTCCAGCCTGCTCAGGCTGATCAACCGCATGCTGGAACCTGATGCCGGCACAGTCGCCGTGCACGGCGCCAATGTCGCCGGCCTTGATGCGATGCAGCTGCGGCGCGGCATCGGCTATGCCGTGCAAGGCGGCGGGCTGTTTCCGCACTGGACGGTGGCCGACAATATCGCGGCGGTGCCCTGGCTGCTGGGCTGGCCCAAGCCAAAGCGCATGGAACGGGCGGCGGAATTGATGGCGATGCTGGAACTGCCGCCGCACCTGGCGCCCCGTTTTCCCGGTGAACTGTCCGGTGGGCAGGCCAGCCGGGTGGGTCTGGCGCGGGCGCTGGCCGTCAGCCCGAAACTGCTGTTGCTTGATGAACCCTTCGGCGCGCTTGATCCCGAGACCCGCGACGAGCTTGGCGACCGCCTGCTGGCGCTGCACCGGGCGCAGGGGCTGACAACGGTGATGGTCACCCACGATCTGGCCGATGCACTGCTGCGGGCTGATCTGATGGTGGTGCTGGATGGTGGGCGGGTCGTCGCCTGCGGGCCGCCCGCCAAAGTGGCCGCGGATCCGCACCCAGCGGTGCAGAATCTGGTGGCCACGCCATTGGCGCAGGCACGAGCACTTGCCGGGATGGGCAAATGATTGCCGGCTGGGAAACCCTGCCCTCGGCACTGGCGGCGCACCTGGCGATCAGTGCAGCGGCCTTGGCGCTGGCGCTGCTGGTGGCAACGCCGCTGGTGCTGCTGATGCCGGGCCGGCCTTGGCTGCGGCGCACGGTGATGGGGCTGGCCAGCGTGGTGCAGACGGTGCCGGCACTGGCGCTGCTGGCGCTGTTCTTCCCGCTGCTGGTGCTGCTGCGCAATCTCACCGGGCTGCCGGTGCCATCGCTGGGTCTGCTGCCGTCGCTGCTGGCGCTGGCGCTCTATGCGCTGCTGCCGCTGCTGCGCGGCGGGGCGGGCGGGCTGGCCGCGGTGCCGGACAGCGTGCGCGATGCGGCCCGCGCCATCGGCATGAGCGCCAGCCAGCGCCTGTTCCATGTTGAACTCTCGCTGGCCGCGCCCGTGGTGATGGGCGGCGTGCGCACGGCCGCGGTGTGGACCATCGGTGCCGCCACACTGGCCACCATGGTGGGGCAGGAGAGTTTGGGCGATCTGATCTTTGCCGGGCTGCAATTGCAGGATTGGCAGCAGGTGCTGCTCGGCTGCGCGGCGGCCGCCGCGCTGGCGCTGATCGTTGATGGCGCGCTCGGTTGGTGCCAGCGCGGCATTGCCGAACGGCGCTGGGCGCCGGCCGCCAAGGGCCTCGTCCTGCTCGGCCTGCTGGCTGTTGGCGTCACGGGCTGGTGGCTGCACAGCCGCCCGGCCACCCAGGTGCGGCCCGTGCTGATCGGCACCAAGACCTTCTCCGAGCAATATATCCTGGCCGAACTGATCGCGGCCGATCTGCGCGCCGCCGGACAGCCCACGGGCGTGCGTTCCGGCCTGGGATCGGGCATCGCCTTTCAAAGCCTGGCGGCTGGCGGAATCGACATTTCCATCGATTACACCGGCACGCTGTGGACGCAGGCGCTGGGCCGCAGCGATGTCGTGCCGCGTGCCGATATGCTGCGCATCCTCTCCGAACAGTTGAAATCCCGTTATGGCGTCACCGTGGCGGCGCGGCTGGGCTTTGAAAATGCCTATGCGCTGGCCATGCGCCGGGCCGATGCGGAACGGCTGGGCGTACGCAGCATTTCCGATCTGGCGCGGGTTTCGGCCCAGCTGAAACTGGCCACCGATCTGGAATTCCTGTCACGTGCCGAGTGGATGGCGATGCGCAGCGCCTATGGCCTCGAATTTGCCAGCATGCGCGCTTTCACCCCGGTGCTGATGGTGGCGGCGCTCAAGGATGGGGCAGCCGATGTGATCACCGCCTACAGCAGCGATGGCGCGCTGGCCGGGGCGGATATCGTGCTGCTCACCGATGATCGTGGCGCGCTGCCGGCCTATGATGCGCTGCTGCTGGTGGCGCCGGGCCGCGATGATCTGGCGCGGCGGCTGGCGCGCTATGACGGCCGCATCTCGGTTGATGCCATGCGCATCGCCAACTGGCAGGCCGATCGCCCCACCAACAAGCGCAGCCCGGCCGAAGCGGCGCGCTGGCTGGCCAAGGAAACTGGCTTGCAGCGTTGAGCCGTCCGGGCCAAGCTATTGCCCATGAAGAAACTCCTCCTCGCCCTGTTCCTGCTGTTCGCTGCCCCGGCATTCGCCGGCACGCCGGCTGAGCTCCACGCGCTGTTTGCCGAGTGGCGCATCTTCCACGCCAGCCCGCCGAACTACACGCCGCCCGTCGTGGCCTTGCGCGGCGAGGCGCTGCGAGACTTTCAGGCCCGGCTGGCGGGGATCGACACCACGGGCTGGAACGCCGCCGACAAGGTCGATTGGCAGCTGGTGCAGGCCGAGATGAATGGCCTGAAATTCGATCTGGAGGTGGCCAAACCGTGGCAGCGCGATCCGGCCTGGTATCTCAGCCTGTGGAACGCGCAGAGCGACACGCCGGCGCATGAAGGCCCGGTGCATACGGCTCCGATCGATGTGTGGCTGTACAAATTCCCGCTCAGCAAACCTGACGCCGCGAAGCTGGCCTACGAACTCGCCCATATCCCGCCCTTGCTGCAACAGGCGCGCGGCAATCTGACCGGCAATGCGGCAGACCTGTGGAACGCCAGCCCGATCACGCTGGCCGAGCAGGAAGAGGGGCTGGTGGGCCTTGCCGCCAAGGTGAAAGGGCACAAGCTGCTCGAACGCCGCGTTGCCGACGCGCTGGCCGCCACGCGGGATTTCATCGCCTGGGTGAAGGCGGAGGCGCCGAAGAAGACCGGGCCATCGGGTGTCGGGGTGGAGGCCTACAACTGGTATCTGAAGCACGTGCAGCTTTCGCCCTATACCTGGGAACAGGAGGTTGCGATCCTGTCCCGCGAGCTGGCCCGTGCCCATGCTGGCCTGCGGCTGGAGGAAAATAACCACAAGGCGCTGCCGCCGCTGACCAGCCCGGCCAGCCAGGCGGAATGGGACGCGAAGAGCCTGGCCGACATCGATCATTTCATCGACTTCATGGACAAGACGGGCGTGGCCACCATCCAGCCCTACATGCAGCCGGAACTGGCCAAGCGCACCGGCAAGTGGGTGCCGGCGGCGCAACAGGATTTCTTCAAGATCGCGCAAGGCCGCGCGCCCAACAGCCTGTTTGCGCATTTCTATCACTGGTGGGATCTCGCCGAGATGCAGGTCCGCCCGCACCCTTCGCCGATCCGGCACGGGCCGCTGCTGTACAACATCTGGATCAGCCGGTCCGAAGGCAATGCCACGGCGATGGAAGCCATGATGCTGGATGCCGGCCTGTTCGACAACAAGCCGCGGTCGCGCGAAGTCGTCTGGATCATGCAGGCCCAGCGCGCGGCGCGCGGGCTGGCCTCGCTCTATGCCCAGGCCAACCAGATCGACCTCAAGGCCGCGATGGCGATGCAGGTGGCGCGCACCCCCAACGGCTGGATGAGCCCCGATCTGCCGCTGCTCGGCTTTGAACAGTCGCTCTATCTGCGGCAGGTGGGCTACGGCCCCAGCTATATCACCGGCAAGGCGCAGATCGAACAATTGTTCGCCGAAGTCGCCGAGCAGGAACGCGCCAGCCTGCCCGGCGGCACCTTCACGGTGAAGGGTTTTTATGACCGGCTGGGCGGCTTCGGCATGATCCCGGTCAGCCTCATTCGCGAGCAGTGGTTGGGTGTTCCGGTCGGCCAGTAAGGCCGACTCGGTTCACTTTGCGGCCCGCGGAATCAGCATCAGCTGCGTCTGCCGCCCATCGATCCAGCGGAACGAACTGCCGTTCCAGACGCCATCCACTTCCAGTGGGAAGCGGATTTCGGCGTTGCTCCATTCGGGCACCTTGGCCAGCGCCGCCAGTTCGATCGACCAGGCCGTATCGGCATAGATGCGGTAGTCGCCGCGGCCGGGGATCGGGTTCTGATGTTCCCAATTGCCGATCCATGGTCCGGCACCATGGCCGTGCAGGCCAATGCTGTGCGTGTAGATGATCGGGTTGGTGCCAGCGGCAATCGCCTTCTGGCGGGCGGCCATCAGCACTTCGTTGCCGGTGGCGCCGGTCTTGAAACTGGCAACCAGCGCATCCTGCACCTTGTTGGCTGCGGCCATGCCGGCCTTCAAGCCCGCCGGCGCGTCCGTTTCGCCGGGGCGCAGCACATAGGCCAGTTGCTGCGTGTCGGTCTTCAGGCCCAGCATGCCGGCGCAGAAATCGACATGCAGCAGATCGCCGGGCATGATCACCGGGTTTTCCGGCAGGGTCTGCCGGCCCGGCGTGATGCCGGGGGCGCCCGTGCGCTGCACCGTCACTGATGGCTGGCACCAGGCATCCTGGCGCAGATCGGCCAGCCGTTCGCGATACCACCAGACAACGTCTTGCGTGGTGGTCACGCCCGGCGTGACCACCTTTTCCGAAAGGCCTTCGGGGATCAGCGAATGCGCCACGCGCATGATGCCGTTGTACACGTCCATGTCTTCGGGTGTGCGGGTTTCCAGATAGCCCAGCGCCATGCGTTCATGGCTTTCCAGCTTGGCGGCCGCCGGGCCCAGAGCGGTCAGCAGTTGGCGATGCTCGCCCGCCGAAAGCCCGTTGGCCAGCGCGAACGTCGGGTTGATGTTGACGGCGATGCGCTTGGGGTTGCGCTCGGCGATCAGCTGCGCCACCCGGCCCCATTGCTCGGGCTGCGCTTCCGGATCCCAAGCCGCCGGGAAGATATCGCCAACCGGATAGCGCGACACGGCCAGCCGCTCGACGCCCTTTTCCGGTCCGCGATCGAAGAAGATCAGCACCATGGTGCGCCGCGCCGAAGCCCAGGTGGCCGGCAGCATCGTCTTCACCACAGGGTCTTCATTATACTCGCTGGAAACGAGGACCCACATGTCCACGCCCACTTCGCGCATGATCTTCGGCACCACCGTGTCCAGCCGCGCCTTTATCAGCCGGTCGTGCGCCGCCACGCGGTCGCGCAGACTTGGCACGCCCGGCCGCTGATAATCCTGTGCGGCGGTTGCCGTGGCGGCCATGCTGGTGGCCAGCAACAATGCGGTGAGGATCGCCTTCATTTCCGTCTCCCTGTCTGGAGACGGGTGTAGGCGAGGTTGCGGCGCTTGTCAGCCAAGTTTGGGAAGGGTTCGGGCGGTGGTGCTGCCGGGGAGGATTGAACTCCCGACCTCAGCCTTACCAAGGATGCGCTCTACCACTGAGCTACGGCAGCACGGCCCGAACCAACCCGCGTTAAAGCGGGAAGCGGCCCTATGGCCAAGCCCTCCCTGACTGTCAAGCATTGTCCCCTTTGGCGTTGCCCTTTGGCGCTGACGCCGCCGCGCGGATCGGCTATGCGGCGATGCATGACCAAAGAAACCGAAGCACAAGCAAAGGCGCGCGCCGAACGGCTGGCGGCGGCACTGCGGGCGAATCTGCGCAAGAGGAAAGGGCTGGGCGATACCGGTGACCCGGCACGCAGCCAGCACCCCTCTCAGACTGAAAAACCTGATTAGTTCCCGGTTGCCAGTGCCTTGGCCACGGCCGCGGTCACTTCCGGCGAGGTCGGCGTGGTCTTGGTGCCGAAGGCGGCGATCAGGCGGCCATCCTTGCCGATCAGATATTTGTGGAAGTTCCACTGCGGGGTCTTGTCTTCACCCAGCGTGTTTGCCGCCCACTGGTACAGCGGGATGGCCTTGGGGCCCTTGACCACGGCCTTTTCGGCCATCGGGAACTTGATGCCGAACTTGCTCTCGCAGAACTGCTTCACTTCGGCATTGCTGCCATATTCCTGGCCACCGAAATCGCCCGACGGCACGCCCACCACCGTAAAGCCCTTGGCCTTGTAGCTGTCGTGCAGCGCCTGCAGGCCTTCATATTGCGGGGTATAGCCGCACATCGACGCGGTGTTGACCAGCAGCACCACCTTGCCCTTGTACTGCGCCATCGGCATCGGCTTGCCGTCGATGGTCTTCAGCGTGAACTGGTGCAGGCTCTTTGGCGCAGGCGCGGCGGCAATAAGTGCGGTCAGCGCGGCGGCAGCGATGGCGATGTGCTTGATCATGATGGCGGCTCCCAAACGTGATTTGACGCGGTGATACCACGGCTGCGCACAACCGCGAAGGTGAAGGGTGACGCAGGGGCTCAGAGCGGCGCGCAGGCCTGTTCCAGCCAGAGCTGCTCCGCCGGATCGGTGAGCAACGGCCCGATCTCGGCGGCCACGCGGGCGTGATAGGCGTTCCACCAGTCGCGCTCCTCGGCGGTGAGCAGGCTCACATCCACCAATCGCTTGTCGATCGGCGCCAGCGTCAGTTCCTTGAAGCCCATTATTTCGCGCTCCGCACCCTCGGCGCTGCGGCGTTCGACCAGCACCAGGTTCTCGATGCGGATGCCATAGGCGCCCTGCTTGTAATAGCCGGGCTCGTTGGACAGGATCATGCCCGGCTGCAGCGGTTCGTCGCCGCCCGGCTGCGCTGACCAGGCCGCGGCGATGCGCTGCGGGCCTTCGTGCACGGAAAGATAGCTGCCCACACCGTGGCCGGTGCCGTGGTTGTAATCCAGGCCTACGCTCCACAGATGCTGGCGGGCCAGGGCGTCCAGCTGCACGCCCTTGGTGCCGGCCGGGAAGATGGCGCGGGCCAGTGCGATATGGCCCTTCAGCACGCGGGTGAAGCGATCCTGCATCTCAGGGCTGGGCGTGCCGACGATGAGCGTGCGCGTCACATCGGTGGTGCCATCACGATACTGGCCGCCCGAATCGACCAGATAGATGCTGCCGTGCGTGATCGGCAGATTGGTCTCGTCAGAAACGCGATAATGCGGCAGAGCGGCGTTGGGTCCAGCAGCCGAGATGGTATCGAACGACAGATCTTCCAGGCTGTTGGTTTCGGCGCGGAACTGGCGCAGCCGCTCGGCGGCGCCCAGTTCATCGAGCCCGCCCTTGGGGGCCTCGCTGTCGAACCAGGCCAGAAAGCGGGTGAGTGCCGCGCCGTCACGCACATGCGCGGCGGTGGTGCCGGCAATCTCTGTGGGGTTTTTGACGGCGCGCGGCAGTACGGTCGGGTCACGCGCCTCGGTGATGCGGGCGCCGCCGGCTTCCAGCGCGTTGAAGATGGCGGCGACGCACGATTGCGGATCGACCACCACCGCCTGCCCGGTCATCGCCTTCAGCGCCTCGGCAAAACCATCGCGCGGCTGGCAGCGCACGGCATCGCCCAGATGCGCACGCACGGCCGGGGTGAGCTTCTCCGGCGCCGTGAACAGGTCAACCGAGCCATCCTTGTGTGCGATCACGAAGGCCAAAGCGACCGGCGTGCGCGAGACATCCTTGCCGCGGATGTTCAGCAGCCACGCAATCGAATCGAGCGCGGCAATCACCACGGCATTGGCGCCCTTGCCGGCCAGCCACGTGGCCACTTCGGCCCGCTTGTCGGCGTGGCTGCGGCCGGCGAACGGAGCGTCATGCACTTCGAGTGGCGCCAGGCTCGGCGCCGGGCGGTTGGTCCACGCCGCATCGATCGGGTTCCTTGTCACCGCCACCAGTTCGGCGCCACGCGGCTTGAGCTGCCCAGCGGCCTGCTTGGCCCAGGCGCTGGTGTGCAGCCAGGGATCATAGCCGATGCGCTGGCCGGCCTGCGCCTGTTCCCCCAGCCACTGTGCGGCGCTGGTTTGCGGCACGTCTTCATAGGCAAACAGATCCGCCGGTACCTGCTGGCGCACCTGCACCGTGTAACGGCCATCGGTGAACATCGCGGCCTGATCCGCCATCACAACCGCGCTGCCGGCGCTGCCGCCAAAACCGCTGATCCACGCCAGCCGCTGGGCATATTCGCCGACATATTCGCTCATATGCTCATCGGTGAGCGGCACCACGAAACCGGCAAGATTTTGGGTGGCAAATTCGGCGCGCAGGGCTGCAAGGCGGCTGGCAATGGTGGACACGGACAATCTTCCCTCTATCAATGCCCACTCAGATAGGCGCACTGCCCCCGCGTCTCAAGCACAGGAAATCTTGATGCGTCTGTTTGTTGCCGGGCTGTTTGCCCTGCTGTCGTTTTCCGGAGCCGCTGCCCAGATGAACCCGCCAATTGCTGCCAAACGCCCGCACAGCTTCACCCACCATGGCATCACGGTGGAAGATCCGTACAACTGGCTGAAGGATCCCAGCTATCCCACCGTCGATGATGCCGATGTGCTGGCCTATCTGACCGCCGAAAATGCGTATTTCGAATCGCAGATGGCGCCCATCGCGGCCCTTAAGGATCGGCTGTACGAAGAATTGAAAGGCCGGGTGCAGCAGGATGACGCCTCGGTACCGGTGCCCAACGGCGCGTTTGAATATTGGTGGCAGTTCAAGCCCGGTGACCAGTATCGCACGTGGGTGCGGCGGCCCCGATCAGGCGGCGCGGAGCAACTGGTGCTGTCCGAACCCGAACTCGCCAAGGGGTTGGACTATTTCCGCCTTGGCGCGCAATCGGTCAGCCCGGATGGCCGCCTGCTGGCCTATGCCACCGATACCGATGGCAGCGAGCGGTTCACCATCCGTATCCGGGATATCGCCAGTGGAAGCGACATTGAGACCGTTACCAAGGTCAGCGTTGGCGGCATCGAGTGGAGCGCGGATTCCAAAGCCATCGTTTGGACCGAGGTCAATGACAATTGGCGGCGCATCAAGGCGCGGCTGCACGTGCTCGGCCAGAGCGGTGAAGACCGCGTGCTGTATGAGGAAACCGAGGACAAGGGCTTCGGTGTTTCCGTCGGCAAGAGCCAGGACGGCCAGTGGATCATCATCACCACGTCAGATCATGTGACGAGCGAAGTGCGGCTGGTGCCGGCCGCCAATCCCACCGCGCCGCCGCTGCTGGTCAAGCGCCGGCAGGCCGGGGTGAGCTATGAAGTGGACCTTCGGGGGGATCGCCTGTTCATCCGCACCAACGATGATCATGTGAATTTCCGCGTCGTCACCGCCAGCCTCAAGGCGCCGGGCGACTGGACGACACTGATCGCCGGTTCGGATCGCGATTACATCACCGGCATCGCCGCCTTCACGTCGTATCTTGGCGTACAGGGCCGCCGCGACGGGTTGGACCGCATCGTGCTGCGCAAGGACGACGGCAGCGAGACCGTGCTGCCCTTCACGGAAGCGGCTTATACGGCCAGCATCGGCAGCAATTTGGAGCCTGATGCCCCGCTGCTGCGCGTCAACTACGCCTCGACGGTCACGCCGGCCACGGTCTATGATTATGACGTGAAGGCCGGCGCACTCGTCACCCGAAAGGTGCAGAAAGTGCCATCGGGTTATGACGCCAGCCAATATGAAAGCCAGCGCTTCTTCGTGACGGCGCGGGACGGTGTGAAGGTGCCGGTCGCGATTGTCTACAAGAAGGGCTTCAAGCCGGATGGCACCGGCAAGCTGCATCTTTATGCCTATGGCGCCTATGGCATCCCGACCATGCCGGGCTTTTCGGCCAACCGGCTGAGCCTGCTGGATCGCGGCATGGCCTATGCCGTCGCCCAGATCCGCGGCGGCGATGATCTGGGCTACCAATGGTATCTCGATGGCAAGCTCGCCAAGCGCACCAACACGTTCAACGATTTCGTTGATGTCGCCAAGGGTCTGGTCACGGCCGGCTGGGCGGCGCCGGGGATGATCTCGGCCAGTGGCGGTTCGGCTGGCGGCGAACTGATGGGCGCGGTGGTCAATCAGGCGCCGGAACAGTTCCGCGCCGTTGTTGCGCATGTGCCGTTCGTCGATGTGCTCAACACGATGCTGGATGAATCGCTGCCGCTCACGCCGGGCGAATGGCCGGAATGGGGCAATCCGATCACCAGCAAGGCGGATTTCGAGCTGATCCGTTCCTATTCGCCCTACGATCAGGTGAATGCACAGGCTTACCCCCCACTGATGGTCACCGCTGGTCTCAACGATCCGCGGGTCACCTATTGGGAACCGGCCAAATGGGTGGCCAAGCTGCGCGACGTGAAGACCGACAGCAATATCCTTGTCTTCAAGACCAACATGGGCGCTGGCCACGGCGGCAAATCCGGGCGCTTTGCGGCGCTGGAAGAGCTGGCGGAGGAATATGCCTTCATCCTCACCCAGTTCGGGCTTGGCGATGCCGCCGCCCGCTGACCGGCGCAGCTTTTCGATGTCGGTCACTGCCACGGCGACCGACATCGATGAGCTGGGCCACGTCAACAACGCGGTCTATCTCAAATGGATTCAGGACGTGGCGACGGCGCACTGGAGCGCAGTCGCGGCGCCCGAACATCGCGATACTTACGTTTGGGTCGTGACCCGGCACGAGATCGACTATCTGAAACAGACGCTGGACGGCGAGACGCTGACGCTCACCACTTGGGTGGGTGAGCCCAAGGGCGCGCGCTTTGATCGATACGTCGAGATCGCCGGGTCGGATGGCGCGATCCGCGTGAAGGCAGTCACCACCTGGGCCATCATCGACAAGGCCACCGGCCGGCTTGCCCGCGTGCGCCCCGAAATCGCCGCGCCGTTCATGGCAGGCTGATTCAGGCTGGCCGGAACAGCGTATACAGGTGAATGGCGGCGAACAGCACGCCGGCCACGCCTGCAAAGGCCATCCCGTTCCACGGCAGATGCGCGTGCCAGGCCAGCGGCGCCCGGGTTCGCGCCACGCCGCCCAGTGCGCCGGCCACGGCCAGCGCTGCCCCAGCGGCCAGCAGAGCGAACGTGGTTTCCTGATCCATCGGCCGCGCTTTGGCAGGCCATTCAGCCACAGGCAATGTCCTGCCTTGCAGGTGGTGCAGGACAGAGCTACCCATCAGCCCATCGTTCCTCTGGGGAGAAACCGCATGATCCGTCATTTCGTTGCCGCCGTTATCGTGGCCACCGTGGCCGTGCCCGCTGCCGCTGGCCCGATCGAAGACGCCATTGCCGGCAGCTGGCGCAAGCCGGCTGACAAGGCCCGCGACCAGTATCGCCACCCGGCGCAAACGCTGAAATTCCTCGGCGTGAAGCCCGGCCAGACCGTGGTCGAAGTCTCGCCCGGCGGCGGCTGGTACACTGAAATTCTCGCCCCGGCGATGAAGGGCAACGGCAAGTATGTCGCTGGCCTCGCCAACCCGCTCGCCTCGGTGAATGCCGCCAAGAGTGTCGAGAACTTCAAGACCAAATATGCCGACAAGGCCATTTATGGTGACATCGGCATCGGCACGTTCGGCAAGGGCGTCGCCGATATCGTCGAGCCTGGCAGCGCCGACGTGGTGCTCACCTTCCGCAATGTCCACAACTGGCACATGAGCGGTTGGGATCAGGAAGCCTTCAACGCCTTCTTCAAGGCGCTCAAGCCGGGCGGCACGCTGGGCGTGGTCGAACACCGCCTGCCCGAAGCCCGTGCGGACGCCGACATGAAGAAGAGCGGTTACATGAAAGCGTCTTACGTGAAGATGCTGGCCGAAAAGGCCGGCTTCAAGCTGGCTGGCTCGTCGGAAGTGAACGCCAATCCGAAGGACACCAAGGATTATCCGGACGGCGTGTGGACCCTGCCGCCGACCTTCGCGAAGGGCGACGTGGACAAGGCGAAGTTTGCGGCAATCGGCGAATCCGATCGCATGACGTTGAAGTTCGTCAAACCGAAGTAAGCTGTTGACCCTCTCCCCCGCGATGGGGGGAGAGGGTCAAGGCTCAGCTGAAGCGCCGCACCGCCGGCTCAGCATCCGGCAACCGCGCGATCACGTCGGCCAGCGGCTCTGTAACAACCCGCATCCAGTGCGCGTTGGCGTGGCAGAAAAGGTCGCCCTCCAGCAGCAGCCCGACATGGCCGGGCCAGAACACAAGATCACCGGCCTCACGCGCAGCGAATATCACCGGCTCGCCCATCGCCACCTGGAGATCGGTGTCGCGGCGCAGGGCGATGCCTTCGGCGGCCAGCGCCTGCTGCACCAGCCCGGAACAATCAACGCCATCGGGGCTGCGGCCGCCCCACAAATAGGGCGCATCGGCAAACAGCGCGGCCGCGGCGGATCGGTTGGCGGGTGCGGATACGACATGGTGGCGATGCACGAAACCACCGCCGGCCAGCGCGAGGAAATTGCCCTCGACGTCGCCGGTCACCAGCGCCGCAAAGGGCAGTTCCATCGTCACGGCCGCCTTGATGCTGGCGGCAGCAAACATCGGTGCGCGCCGCGCAGTGATGCGATGGGTCGGCTCGGCGCCGGGCAGGGCCAGCGCATCGAACGGTGCCCAACCAATGTAGCGATCATGGAGTGAGCGGCCCAAGGCAAAGCCGGCCTTGACCTCGACAATCTCGAAGCCTTCGCCGAACAGCAGCTCGCTCACGGACTCCGCCGCCGTTTCGGGCCCGCTGCGCACTGCCACGCGCGGCGCCGTGCACATCAGCGTTCGTGGCTCGACATAGCGCACCGCGCCAATCTCGCCGGTCAGCGCCAGTTCCACCACCTCCGGCCCGGCAAACCACTCGCGTGGTTCGAAGCGCTGGGCCGGGCCCCGCAAAACCCAACTCATCCGAATCTGCTCCTCAGCACAGCCCAGCTGGCCCGCAATGCCAGCGCCTCGCCGCCCTTGGGGCGACCCGGGCGAGCGGCGTTGTTCCACGCGAACGTATCGAAATGCGCCCACGGCACGCCGGTGGGCACGAATTTTTCGAGGAACAGCGCCGCGGTGATGGCGCCGGCAAAGCCGCCATCGGCGCTGTTGACCATGTCGGCCAAGCTGGATTTCAGCATGTCGTGATAAGGCGCCCACAGCGGCAGGCGCCACACCGGATCGCCCACCTGTGCACCGGCGGCAACCAACTCGCTGGCCAAAGCGTCATCATTGGCAAACAGGGCGGGCAATTGCGGCCCAAGCGCCACCCGTGCGGCACCGGTGAGCGTCGCGAAATCGATAATCAGCGCCGGGTTCTTCTCGGCCGCCAGCGCAATGGCATCGCACAGCACCAGCCGGCCTTCGGCATCGGTGTTGGTGATCTCCACCGTCTTGCCGGCGCGGGTGCCGATGATGTCACCGGGGCGCATGGCATTGCCGGCAATGGCATTCTCCGCCGCCGGGATGATCAGATGCAGCCGTACGCGCAGGTTCCCCTGAATCACCAGCTTGGCCAGCGCCAGCGCGTGCGCAGCGCCGCCCATATCTTTCTTCATCAGCGCCATGCCGCCGCCCGGCTTGATGTTCAGCCCGCCGCTATCGAAGGTGATGCCCTTGCCGATGATGGCGACAACCGGATGCGCGGCATCGCCCCACACGGCTTCGATCAGGCGCGGTACCTGGGCGGCGGCGCGGCCAACGGCGTGGACGGCGGGGAAATTCTGATCGATCAGCGCTTCGCCGGTGGTCACCCGCACCTCGGCCTGGTTGCCCAGCGCGTCGATCACCGCCTTGGCCAGTTCGGCCGGGCCCAGATCGCTGGCCGGCGTGTCGACCAGATCGCGCACTAGCGCCACCGCTTCGGCCTCACTGGCCGCCGCCGAAATCGCGCCCAGGCTGGTGGTGGTCAGCACGCGCGCACCCTTTGCTTCCATGCGGCGGTAACGGCCAAAGCGATGTTGGGCGAGGCACCAGCCCAGCCCAGCCTGGCCAAGTTCACCGGCGAGTGCAAAACGTCCGGCCGGCAATTTCTCTGCGGGGGTTGCCAGCGCCCATGGCCCTAACGGGCCTTCCGCCACGCCTGCCACAACGAACCAATCGGCCGGGCCATCGCCGGGCAGGATCGCCATGCTGTCGGCCGCCGCCGTGAAGCCCTGCGCGGCCACCGCCACCCGCACCCGCTCGCTTTGCGTGGCCAGCCAGCCATCCAGCCCGGCCTTCGTCACCGGGATCAGCGGCACCGATGGTTGGCCATCAGTGGGGGCGAGCAACGCGGCAAAATCGGTCAAATCTTCACTCCGAACAGGTCGGCCTCGTCGGCATCCTCGATCAGCGCGGTGATGATGTCGCCGGGCTGCACGCCGGTGCAATCGCGCAGATGCACCATGCCGTCTATTTCCGGCGCGTCATATTTGCTGCGACCCGAAGCGCCGCCTTCATCGTCCACTTCGTCGATCAGCACTTCAATGGTTTGGCCGATCTTGGCGGCGAGGCGCGCTTCTGAAATCCGCGATTGCAGCGCCATGAAGCGGTGCCAGCGTTCTTCCTTCACCGCTTCCGGCACGGCACCCGGCAGCGCATTGGCCTGGGCGCCGTCCACCGCTTCATATTTGAAGCAGCCGGCGCGATCGATCTGCGCCTGTTCCAGCCAATCCAGCAGATACTGGAAATCCGCCTCCGTCTCGCCGGGGAAGCCGACGATGAAGGTGGAACGGATGGCGAGATCGGGAACGATGCTGCGCCATTTCTGGATGCGTTCCAGTACCTTCGCTTCGTTGGCCGGACGCTTCATGGCTTTCAGCACGGACGGGCTGGCGTGCTGGAACGGAATATCGAGATAGGGCAGCACCAAGCCTTGAGCCATCAGCGGGATCAGATCATCCACGTGCGGATAGGGATAAACATAGTGCAGACGCACCCAGGCACCGGTTTCACCGAGCGCGCGGGCCAGATCCTGGATATGGGCGCGCCGTTCGACCCCGCCCAGGCTTGAGGTGGCGTGGCGAAGGTCAACGCCATAGGCCGAGGTATCCTGGCTGATCACCAGCAATTCCTTGGCGCCGGCCTTCACCAGCGCTTCGGCTTCGCGCAGGATCGCGGCCGGCGGCCGGCTGGCGAGGCGGCCACGCAGACTGGGGATGATGCAGAAGGCGCAGGTGTGATTGCAGCCTTCGGAAATCTTCACGTAGGCATAATGGCGCGGCGTCAGCTTGAGCCCGGCATCGGGCACCAGATCAACGAAAGCCGACCGCACCGGCGGCGCGGCCTCATGCACGGCCGAAACCACGGCTTCATACTGCTGCGGCCCGGTCACGGCGAGCACATCCGGGAAACGCGCGCGGATGGCATCGGCTTCATGGCCCATGCACCCCGTCACGATCACCTTGCCATTTTCGGCAATGGCCTCGCCAATGGCTTCCAGACTTTCGGCCTTGGCTGAGTCCAGAAACCCGCAGGTGTTCACGATCACCACGTCTGCCCCGGCGTAATCGCCTGACAGCGCATAACCATCGGCGCGCAGCTGGGTGAGGATGCGTTCGGAATCGACCAGCGCCTTGGGGCAACCGAGGGACACCATGCCCACGCGCGGGGCCGTATCAAGGTTCAATGTCATCGCGCGCGCCGTGCGCTGTTTGGCCAGAAAGTGCAAGTGGGCAGCAGGCGCTACCGCCCGCCGACGGGCGTCTCCAACTAGCGCCCGCCAATGACCTTGGCCGGATCTACCGGCGTGCGCCCGCGCCGCAGTTCAAAATGCAGCTGCGGTTCCGCCACTGCGCCGGACTGGCCGGCGCGCGCAATCGCTTCGCCCGCCTTCACCCGCGCCCCGCGCACCACCAGCAGCGCCTCGTTATGGGCATAGGCCGTCACCCAGCCGCCAGCGTGTTTTACCAGCAGCAGATTGCCAAAGCCGGGGATCGCATCGCCGGCATAGGCCACAACGCCATCGCCGGCCGCGCGCACCGCCTCGCCCGCGCTGGCCTTCAGATTGACGCCATCATTGAAGCGGCCGCCCGGTTTCGGGCCGAAGCCGGAAATGATGCGGCCCGGCAGCGGCCAGCGGAAGGCCGGCGCCGTGCCCGTAACGGCGGGCAGCGGGGCAGGCCGCGGCTCGCCGGCCGCACGCGGCACCGGGCCATTCGCGGCGGGCTGGCCGCCGGTCATCACGTCGTCAATGGTGATTTCGAAGGCGCGGGCGCGCTGTTCCAGTGTTTGCGGCGTCGGGCGCGGGGTTGGCGTCAGCACCGGCGTCAGCCGCAAGCGCTGGCCAACGCGCAGCACGAACGGTTCCTGCAATTTGTTGAGCGCGATCAGGTCGCGCCAGGCCAGGCCATAGGCCCGCGCGATGGCGATGCCGGTTTCTCCGGCCTTGACGACATGAAAGCGGCCTTCCGGCGAAACGATCGCCGCCGGCATCACGCGGCGCGCCACCCAATCGGTACGGGCCGGCGGCGCGCCCACGCGCGGCGGCGGTGTGACCGGCTTGGGCTGCGCTGGCCTCGCCACCGTGCGTGGCGGCGGGCGAGTCGCCGGCTCAGGCCGGCCGGTCATGCAGCCCGCCAGCAGCAAGCTTGCGGCCGCCATGCTGGCCCATGCCCGAATTGAACGCCCAACCATGCCAACCTGATAGCGGTGCTGCCGCCGCAAGGAAAGCGCGACGCGGCGCGTCAGCGCTGGCAATGGGAGCTATAAAATTAACCAAATATTTGCCGTTATGAACGGAATGTGAGACATTCCGCTCGCTGCCGAGTCTTCGTTCGGCACGTGTGGGGGAAAAGAAAATGCAGATCCGCCTTGCTCTGGCCGCCGCGACCATGCTCGCTGGCGTCGCTGCCGTTCCGGCTCAGGCCGCCATCGGCTATGCCGATACCGTGCTTGATTATTTCAACAGCGGTGCCGGGCCGTTCCCCGGCCCTTATGGCGGTACCTTCCCGGGCAGCTTCCCGGTGCCGGTGTCGACCAGTGTCGTGCTGGGCGGGCCCACGAACCCCGCCGATTTCCTGTCGCTGCCGCGGGGCAGCTTTGTCACGGTCGGCTTCACCGATGAAACCGTTGTCGACGGCGTGGGCAACGACATCTTCATCAGCGAAGTCGGCGCCAGCGGCGAACGGGCTGACGTTTTTGTTTCGCGCAACAACATCAACTTCGTCTTCCTCGGAACGGCGCTCGATACCGGCGTTACCGCTTTCGATCTCGCCAGCATCGGCTGGACCGGCGCCGTCGTCGCCGTGAAGATCGTCGGGCTCGACAATCTGGGCGGTTCGCCGGGCTTTGACGTCGATTTCATCCAGGTGCTGCCGGGCAGCATCGGCGAGGTCCCGGAACCGGCCAGCTGGGCGATGCTGATCGCCGGCTTTGGCCTGGTGGGCGCATCCCAGCGCCGCCGACGCACCAGCGTCGCGGCCTGAACCATCAACGAAGCACGAGGAGCGGCGACGGGGCGACCCGTCGCTGCTTTTCGTTTCTCAGCGCTCGGCCAGATCGGCCAATGCCGTCTTCAGCCGGCTGATCGATTGGTAGTGCGTCATGTCCAGATGCAGCGGCGTTACCGAAATCGCCGCTTCGTGCATGGCCTTCAGATCGGTCTCATGGCCGGGTGCCGGCTTTTCCTTGCCAAACCCGTGCCAATAATAGGGAAAGCCGCGTGGATCGATGCGCTTCACCAAGTGGATATTACCATAATCGCGGAAGCCCTGCTCGGTAACGCGCACGCCCTTCACGTCTGCGGCCAGCACTGGCGGGAAGTTGATGTTGATCAGAACACCATCGGGCCATTCGGTGGCAATCACGCGGCTGATGATGGCCGCACCGTGGGCCGTGGCGCAGCTGAAGTCTTCCATGCCCGCCGTGTAATCCATCATTACCTGGCTCAATGCGATGGAGCGGATGCCGGCCAGGCAGCCTTCCATCGCCGCCGATACCGTGCCGGAATAGGTCACATCCTCTGCCAGGTTGCCGCCGCGGTTGACGCCGGACAGGATCAGATCGGGCTTGTGATCCTCCAGCACAGCGCCCAGCGCCAGCATCACGCAATCGGTGGGCGTGCCGCGCACGGCAAAGCGGCGCGGGCTGATTTCGCGCAGCCGCACGGGCTGGCTCAGCGTCAGGCTGTGGCCAGCGCCCGATTGCTCCTCGGCCGGCGCAACCACCCACACATCGTCGGACAGTTCTGCGGCAATGGCCTCTAGCGCGACGAGGCCGGGTGCGTTGATACCATCATCATTGGTGACGAGAATGCGCATGGGTTCAGGGCTCCAGCCGGTCGATGCCGGCCATGTAAGGCTTCAACACGTCGGGGATGATGACACTGCCATCGGCTTGCTGATAATTTTCGATCACCGCCACCAGCGTGCGGCCCACGGCCAAGCCGGAGCCATTCAATGTGTTCACCGGCCCACGGCTGCCTTTCTCGCCCGCCACCTTCCAGCGCGCGTTCATGCGGCGGCCCTGGAACTCGCCGCAATCGGAAATCGAGCTGATCTCGCGATAGGCGCCCTGGCCGGGCAGCCACACTTCCAGATCGAACGTCCGCCGCGCCGAAAAGCCCATGTCTCCGGCGCACAGCAGCATCCGGCGATAGGACAGGCCCAGCGCCTGCAAGATGGCTTCGGCCGATGCCAGCATATGCTGGTGCTCGGCCTCGGCCTGCTCCGTGGTGCAGATCGTCACTAACTCGCATTTTTCGAACTGGTGCTGGCGGATCAGGCCGCGCGTGTCACGCCCGGCGCTGCCGGCTTCGCTTCGGAAGCAGGGGGTGAGCGCCGTCATGCGGATGGGCAGTGTGGCAGCGTCGACGATTTCACCGGCCACCAGGTTGGTCAGGCTCATCTCGGCGGTGGGGATCAGGTAGCGGCCGTCGGTGGTCTGAAACAGATCCTCGGCGAACTTGGGCAGGTTGCCGGTGCCGAAGGCGGCTTCCGGTTTCACCAGATAGGGCGTCGCCACTTCAGTAAAGCCGCGCGCGCCTGTCTGGGTGTCGATCATATATTGGCCCAGCGCGCGCTGTAGCCGGGCGAGCGGCCCCTTCAGCACGGCAAAGCGCGCACCGGCGACACGAGCAGCGGCTTCCGGATCATACCCCAGCTTCGCCGCGACAATGTCATGCTCCAGCGGCGCGAAATCGAAATCGCGCAGGCTTCCCCACTTCATCACCTCGACATTGCCATGCTCGTCCACCCCGTCTGGCACATCGGCGGCGGGCAGATTAGGCAGGCTGACCAGCAGCGCCTCCGCCTTTTCGCTGGCGCTGCGGGCAGCCACTTCCAGCGCGGCGATCTCGTCCTTCAGGCCTGCGACTTCGGCCTTCAAAGCGTCGGCCTTCGCGCCGTCTTTCGCGGCCATCGCGGCGCCAATTTCCTTGGAGGCGGCATTGCGGCGGGCAAGCGCTTCCTGCGCCTTCGTCTCGGCGGCGCGCCGTTCGGTATCGGCGGCCATCAACGAGGCCGCTGCATCACTGATACCGCGGCGGGCAAGGCCGGCGGCAAAGGCGTCCGGGTCAGCGCGAAGGGCTTTGAGATCGTGCATAATACGACTGCCTTTGCCTTGGCTGAGCAAAGCGCGCAAGCCGCCCCTTCCATGCGCGCGCGCGTCTGCCTATGGTAGGCCCGTGATCGTTTCCTGCCCCAAATGCAGTGCACAATATCGGGTGGCGGTTGGCGTGGTGATGCGCCGGCCGCGGCTGAAGTGCGCGGCCTGCACCTATCGCTGGGTGCCATCGGAAGAGATTGACGAGGATGAAGCCGTGGCCGCCGTGCAGGAAGAAGCACGCGCCGCCAGCCTGCCGCCACCCCCGCCGCCCGAACCCGAACCGGAACCCGAACCCGAGCCGGAACCGCCGCCACCGCGCCGCCCACCGGCCTTGTGGCTCAAATGGCTGGTGGCGATCGTGCTGGGCGCCGCCTTCACCACGGCCTCGGTGGGCCTGTGGGTGGGACGCATCGATCCCGAAGCCCTGCTCGGTGTGGCCAATGCGCTGGCCCAGGTCGCCCCGCCCGCCCCACCACTGGATGTGAAACTCGAAGGTCGCGTCACCCGCCTGCCTAGTGGCGGTGCCCTGCTGGAAGTGACCGGCACCATCAACAACCCCGGCACCACCCGTATTACTGTGCCGCCGCTCAATGCTCGCCTGTTGGTGAACGGTGTGCGCGTGCGCGATTGGACCATCCCACCGCCCGCCAACACTGTGGGCCCCGGCAAGACGCTGATCTTCGCATCCAGTCTGACCGACGTGCCGGCCGGGCCGGTGAGCGTGCAGGTGCGTTTCGGGCGGTAGACGTCACCCGCCGTCAGGGCTAACTTGCGTTAGGTTCGACAAGTGAAGCCAGCCGTTCGGGTGAGGCAGTGGTAATGCAAAGATTCCAGTCCATCAGTGTCGCCGTTGCTTCAGACGTCGTCAGTTTATTAAGGGATGAAATTGGCGAACCAGACGATGGTTTCGGTATCGTAGCGGTTGACGCATTCGCATTTGCGAACCCCGATGGAATTGAAGCCATCATCGACGTTGAAGCGCTCGTGACGTCTATATTGTTGCTCGATCCCGGAACATTTCCGGAAACAGATTTTCTGCAGTCGTGGGCCAAAGAGCGTCGCGAGCAGTTTCAAACTCGCACCCGCAATCCCGGTAGGCCCTCCTTGCCCAAGTTTTCGCAAACAGTTGTCGGCGAGGTCTATCCTCGTGCAAAGCGTTTGAGAGACATGATCCATTCTGGGGGGCAAGATCCGGTCAATCTTCGCCATCTGCTTATCGCTCTCCTAGAGCAACCCCCTGAAAAATGGCCCAGACCTTTCCCTTCACGAGAAGAATTGGACACTCTGCGCAGAGGTTTCGGCGAGCTGTTCATCAAGAACCCGCTTCCCGGCGAAAACAGCGAAGGTTGGACGCGCCTATTGCACACTCCGGCACCACCGCCACCGCCACCTCCGGCCGAACGCACGCCCCTGCTGTCTGACAGTCCGGCCACGGTTGATGAACTCGGCCGTAAGCCGCTGGCCGATGCGTTGGCGGCGCGGTTGGTGCGATTGCAGCGGGACGAGGCGGCAAGTGCACAGCCCAAGGCGGTGATGGTGCATCTGCACGGGCCGTGGGGATCGGGCAAATCCAGCCTCGTGCGCTTCCTGGAAGACACGCTGACGGCGCAAGAACCGCCGTGGCTGGTGGTGGAGTTCAACGCCTGGCGCAATGCCAGGGTGAAGCCGCCGTGGTGGAACATGCTGACCGAATTCAAGCGCGCGCTTGATCGGCGGTTGCCGTGGTGGCGGCGGCGCTGGTTTGATCTGCGCTGGGCCTGGGTGTCGCCATCGGTGGAAAATGTCTACATGGTGGCCGGCGGCCTGTTGGCACTGGCAGCGGCGGCCTTTGCCGGCAGCACCATCACCGGCGTCATCGAAAAGTGGCAGGGCACATTGGGCGGCATCATCACCGCCACGGGTGTGGCGATCAGCTTCCTGCGCGCGCCGATGCTGGGTGGCCGGCGCGCCGCCGAAAGCTTTGATGCGCTGCGCACCGACAGTTTCCGGCCCTTTATCACCCTATTCGACATGCTGGTGACGGAATGCCCGTGCCCGGTGCTGATCGTGCTCGACGATTTGGATCGCTGCGATGCCGGCACCGTAACCGACCTGCTGGAAGGCATCCAGACCCTTTTTCGCGGCCAGCCCGTGGTGTTCCTGGCGGTGGCCGATCGGTACTGGATCACCGCCAGCTTTGCCCAGCGCTTCAGCCTGTTTGAAGACGGCGGCGACAAGGCGCGGCCGGTGGGCGATCTGTTTCTGGACAAGATGTTCCAGGTCTCTGTCACCATCCCGGCGCTGCCGGTGGCGGTGAAGCGCGCCTATCTTGGCCGGCTGCTGGGGGCCGCCGAAACCGATCTGCCGGAAGAGGCGCGTCTGCCTGAAACGGCGGTGCGCCATGAGGAGATCCAGGCCGCCATCGCCGCCGCACCCGAGGAACAGCGGCCGGCCCTGCGCGCCCAGGCCGTGGCGCGCCTGTCCACCGCGGCGGCGGACAAGGTGGTGGAGCATCGCCTGCTGCGCTGGGTTTCCTATATCGAGCCCAACCCGCGCGGCATGAAGCGGCTGGTCAACGCCATCGGCATGACCCAGGCGCGCAGCCTGCTGGAAGGGCGCATGGTCGATTTCGATGCGATCGTGCTGTGGACCGTCCTGGAACTGCGCTGGCCGCGCGCCGCCGCGGCGATCACGGCCGATCCCGGTTTGATCGATGCCGAAGGCCAGGGGCCCGAAACGCTGCAAGCGGCCTGGCGCGATCCGCAGTTCCAGAAAATCGCCGGCGAATTGGATGAAGTGCAGGTGCGCGCGCTGATCGGCACGGCCGACGAGGATGACGATGGCGAAGACGCCAGGTCGGCGGCCTAGATTCCCCGCTTCGGCGCGGCGAACACCCGGCGGATTTCGGGTTCAAAACTTTCCAGGCTGTCCACGTCATAGTCCGGATCAAACGCCGGTGCGTCCCAGCGGTCGACGATCTTTTCAGCCATGTCGAACCAGGGTTCGCCGCG
>Ga0164294_10000256_pt1 | contig 49735 bp, 38 predicted proteins | sample GEODES005metaG_FD_111479 | JGI IMG/M metagenome (GOLD analysis project Ga0164294, IMG submission 111479) | Oligotrophic lake water microbial communities from Sparkling Lake, Wisconsin, USA - GEODES005 metaG | ecosystem: Environmental > Aquatic > Freshwater > Lake | place: USA: Sparkling Lake... | reverse complement strand
GGGCGCGGGCGCGCTCCACCCGGCCGGCGACCGGCCGCGGGGGCTCTGCCGCTGGCTCCACGGGTCGCGGCGCCTCGACAGGGCGGGCCGCGGGACGGGCGACGGCCCCCCACCGATTGGGCTCGGCCGGCTGCGGCGCCGGGATCGGCGCGGGTGCTGGCGGTGCCGGCATCGGTGCGACGGCCTCGGGCTCGTCGTCGGTGGCGCCGGGCGAGCGGGGGTTGCTGCGGCGCTGCACCTTGCGGTTGGGCGGCGGGCTCCAGGCCTGGACGGCGCTGCGACCGGCGACGCCATCGCCGTCGCGTTCGTCTTCGTCCAGCATGGCGCGGAGCTGCTCGCGGCTGGCGGCCAGGGTGCTGGCCTCGTCGGGGCGGGCGCCCTGACGGCTCACGGCGTTGCTGACCGAGGACATCACCTCGGAGAGCGAAGGCCCGGTGGCCTCCGCCGACGAGAGCGCCCCGCGAACGGCGGCCAGCAGCTCATCGCCGCCGCCATAGCGGTCTCCCGGCGCCGGGCGCATGGCCCGACCGAGCAGCTCGCGCACGCCATTGGGCAGCACTTCGCGCAGGCGGAAGAGGCGGCGGCTGCCTTCGCCGCGGGCGGCCTGCTGGCGGATGTCGTTGACGAGGCCGTCGTAGACCGGCTTGCCGGTCATCAGCTCGAAGGCGACGAGGCAGAGGCCGAAGAGGTCGCTGCTCAGGTCTTCGGGGGCCGACTCCATCCGCTCGGGCGGACAGTACCGGAAGGAGTCCTCGCGGGGCACCCGGCTCGGGTCCTCGTGGAACATCAGGATCTCGACCTGGGGCAGCGCATGGCCGATCAGCAGCACCTGGCCGTCTTTCTTGAGCAGGACGCGCCAGGGCGTGATGCCGCCATGGGAGTAGACCCCGTGGGCCCCCCCGGCGTCGGCGGCCTCGGTCAGGATCTGTCCGGCGGCGTAGATCAGCTCCAGGCCGGCACGGACCCCGGCCGGCTGGCCCTGATCGGCCATCGTGCGGATGACCTCGGCCACGCTCCAGGCCGAGCCCGTGGGGTAGAGGAAGGCGCCGTGGACGGGATCATCGCCGACCAGCTCGACGAGACCGGTGACCATGGGCGACTCGAGGAAGCCCCGCACCACCGTCAGCGCGTCGTTGATGGCGTTGTGCCCGCGGTACTCGGGGTGGAAGACCACCGCGGTGTGCTTGAGCCCCCGCGGAGAGTCCAGCTCGATGAGATCGGAGCCCGGCCCCCGTTGACGGCGACCCGTGGACTTCAGCCCGCCGATCACCTGAGGCACCGCGCCACCGCCGCCCGAATTCGAAGAACCCACCATCGCGACCGATCCTCGCGCCGGAGTGTAACCGCCGCCACAGCCGGCCGGCCCACCCGACCGGTTACCCCTGACCCGGCGAGGACGGCATGGCCACAGGCTTCGAGCAGCGCAAGCGAACAGACAGCAAGGCCCCCGAGACCGACCAGAAGCTCGACCAGCAGCAAAAGCAAGATCTGGAGCGGGTCGAAGAAGGCCAGGAGCTCTCGGCCGACGCCGCCCAACGCCTCGCGCCCCATCTGGGCAACCAGGCCCTCGCCGCCTTGCTCGGCCGCCAGGGCTCCGGCAAAGGGGGCGGCGAGAACGAGCAGGAAGAAGAGCTGATCGAGGAGGTCGCCGAAGACAAAGACCTCGATCAAGAGCTGGAGGCCCCCCAGATGGGCGGCGGCGGGTCGGGGGGTGGCGGGGCCGACCCCAACGCCGAGGGCGACCCCTGGGACATGAGCTTTCTCTTCGGCGGCGACGATGATCCCGACGATCCGCGCGCCCCCACCCGCATGCGCCGCCTGCGCGACTCGCCGCTCCGCCAGCTCCAAGAAGAGGACCCCTTCGCTGAACAGTTTGAAGAAGAGGAAGGCGAGCCCGAAGAAGACGCCCTGGCGGGCATTCACACACATCTGGGCGAGATCGAGCCCCGCGGCGAGGCCGATCGCCCGGGCGACACCGTCTACATGACCGTGGAGTCCTCGCTGCTCGATCCGGGCCCCTTGCTGCGCCTCGACTTCAAGCCCGAAGACCTCGTCCTGGCCGACGGCCTCTACGATCCCGTCGGTCGGCCGGCCGAGATCGGCCGCTTCCTGGCCGAGGCCGGCGCCAGCCCCCAGGCCCGCGCGGTCGGCCGCCTGCTGGGGGAAGGCCTCGCCGCCTTGATGCCCACCGCCGGCGGCTTCGCCGGAGGCGTGGCGCGGCTCTCCAGCCTCGCCGTGGTGGCCGAGGCCTTGGAGGGCGGCCGCGACGAGACCGATCGCGCCGTCTCCCTCGCCCTGTCGATGCAGGTGTGGGAAGAAGCGGTGGCGGCGGCCCGCCCCCTGGCCGAAGAGGGCCGTCTGCACGCCGCCGACGTCCTGGAGGCCGCCTTGGGCGGGGCCCTCGTGGAGTCGGCCAGCCGGGCGCGCCAGCCCGAGCCGAGCCGCCTGGGCGGCGCCGCCCTGGCTCGAGTGGTGCCCGAGGGCTACACGCCGGAGATCCCCCCCCTCACCTTTCCCATGCCCAACGCGGTCGATGAGACGCAGGAAGACGACGTGCTCGCCCTCGACGCCCTGCTCACCAGTTGGCTGCAAGGCTCCGAGGGCGCGCCCATCGAGCCCCTCGACGCGGTGGTGCTGCCCGAGCACACCGAGCCGATGCAGCACGCCGCCCGCTACCTCCTCAACGCAGTGGGGCGGGCCCAGGTGGAGCTCGCCGCCGCCGCGCTGGCGGTGCAGCAGGTGCGCCCCGGCACGCCGGTGCGGGCGGTGCTGGTGCACGGCGACAAGGCCCTGCGCCAGCTCGCGCGGGGCATCATGGCGGTGGTCAACCGCCTCGAAGAGCTGCCCGGCGAGCCGATCGAGGAGTCCGGCGAGGCGGCAACCTGGGCCCACGATGAGCTGTCCGGCGCCAAGGAAGGGTTGGGGAGCCTCCGGAGCTGGGCCTTCTCGGCGCTGGCCGGAGCGATGGACCGATGAGCATCGACGCCCTCTTCGCCAGCCCCCTGCTTGGGCGCTCCCGCCAGCGCGCCCTGCACCAGGCCGGCACCCTGGCGATGGCCCTCTTGGACGCCCCCGATCCAGTGGCCGAGGCCCGCCTCCTGGCCTGGGGGGCCCTGCACGCCCAGATCGCCCGCGCCCCCGACGCGGATCGGCTGCTGCTCGACGCCATGGGGCGCTGCGCCCGGCTCGGTCGGCCGGTGGAGTCGATTCGCTGCGGCCTCGCCTTTGGTCGTGCCCTGGCCCAGAAAGACGACCCGGCCCTGGCCGCTCGCCGGGCCCTGCCGCACATCGAGGCGGCGGCCGATCACCCAAGCCTCGCCGGTGACGCCGCGCTCACCGAAGCCTTCGTCGAGTTGGGCGATGTTCGCGACAACCTGGAGCGCGCCCTGGCCCTCCTCCCCTCCCCGGCCCGCGATCACGACCGCCTCGAGGCCCACCTCCGCCTCGGCGAGGCCCTGCGCGCCGGCGGCGATCGGTCGCGGGCGGAGCCGCAGCTCCTGGCGGCCTGGGAGCTGGCCCAGCGCCACGAAGACGGCCCCGGCATCGTTCACACCGGCGTCGTGCTGGCCGGTCTGCGACTCTCGATGGGCCAGCGGGCGGCGGCCCGGCCGATCGTCCAGGCGGCGTCGCGCTGGGCTTCTGCCGACGCCCTGGCCGCCCAGGCCCTGGGCACGGTGGCGATCGCCCTGGCCATCGAGGCCGAGGACTGGGCCGAAGTGGAGCAGCAGGCCGATCAGATCGAGGCGGCCGCCTGCGCGCGCCAGAGCCCGCTCGGACGGGCCGACGCCGGGATCGCCCGGTCGGTGGCCCGCTGCGCCCGCGGCGAGGCCACGGCGGCGGTGCAGGGCCTCCTCGTGCTTGGCGGGGCCCTCGCCGAAGAGGGGCACGCCGCCGCGCTCAACCTCGTCAAGGCCCGCCTCGGCGAGCTGCGCAGCCAGATGGGGGCCGAGGCCTTCGATCCGCTGCTGGGCGCCTAACGAACCCGGGCGTTGCAGACGCCGCAGAAGCGCGGATCGCCGCGGTAGACGGCGAGGCGGGCGTTGAGGCAGCCGGAGTGGAAGGTCTTGCCGCAGCCAAAGGAGCAGTCGGCCCGCACCTCTGGCGTGACGCCGAGACCGCAGATGCCGCAGGGCACGGTCACCACGGCGGCCTCGACGGCGGTCACCTTTTGGGAGGTGAGCGGCAGCGGCTCCACCGCCCCCCACCAGGCGAGCCAGCCGATCATCAGGCCAATGAGGCCCATGATCACGCCCGCGAGGCTCTGAACGTAGACCTCCACCACGCTGCTGCCGGTGAAGGCCGCGGGCAGAAAGACCATCACCACGATGAGCAGGTAGAGGGTGAGCCCGGTGAGCAGGATGCGCGGGCTGCTGCCCTGCCCCCCCCAAAGATGGCGGGCGAGCGAGATGATCAGGAAGCCAAGCCCCAGACCCGGCAGCATCACGGTGTAGAGGTTGCGGTCTTCCACCAGGGCCGCCCCCCAGCCCACCGCCCAGGCCATCATGCCGAAGAGCGAACCGATGATGGTGAGCGTGCCTTTGCCGGCGTAGCCCTTGTTCTCGGGGTACTCCGGGATCTGCTCGTCAACGCCAGCGCCTGCCGGCGGCTCGGGGAGCAGGTAGACCAGCTCCCCGTCGATCACGCCGAGCTGTTCGAGGTTCTCGTCGTCCTGCATCAGACGGCCGCGGGCGCGCATCCAGTACAGTCGGCGCCGACCGTTGTCCCAGAAGGCCGACAACCCGGCGTCGCGGGCGACGCGCTGGGTGATGTCCTTCGCGGGGAGGTAGGTCGGCACCTCCAGATCGAGGGTGAAGCTCTTCATGTCGACGACCTGCACGCGGACGCGAACCGTCTTCTGGTTCTGTCCGGTGAAGGGATCGACAGCCATCGCTGTTAGCGCTGCGCTTCAGCAGTGGCGCCGAGTTCGTCGGCGATCTTGTTGAGCGGCTGCAGCAGGCGCTCGAACTTGTCGAACCAGCGCAGCCAGACCTCGTCGCCCTGATCAGGGGCCGGCACCTCGGCGTTGACGCGGCGCACGAACTCCTTGAACTGTTCAACCCGGTCGACGGTGCGGGGCAGCGGGCTGAAGAAGTCGTGGGCGTAGGCGATGAGGGCGCCCGCCGTGCGGTAGAGCACGCGATCCGATGTGCCCTCCTCGATCAGCAGGAACTCCGAAGAGACCAGCGCCGAGAAGAAGCCCAGCGCGCCGAGGTCGAGCTCGGAGAGCAGCCGGGTGCGGAAGAGGTACACCACGATCTTCTTGTTGACCCGGATGAACTCAACCACCCGGGGCTTCAAGTAGCTCTCGGCGGCCCGGCTCTGCCGACCGGCGCGCGGCACGGGCAGCAACACCTGGACCATGCGGCCCAGGCGCACGTTGATGCGGCAGAGCGCCACAGCGTCGGCCTGATCTTCGTCGGCGGGGTGCAGGCGAGCCGCACAGCTCTCCTTCATGCGGGCGCTGCTCTTCTCGGCCGTGTCGAAGATGGGGCGCAGGTCGCCATCGTCGGGGGCCTCGACATGGAAGAGCCAGAGCATGTACTCGCCGTCCTTGCGCGGGACCTCCAGCGGCACCGCGGCGGGGTCGGGCAGGTGAACGCCTTGCCCCATCCGGGTGATGCCAAAGCCCGCCTGGATGATGGCGGCGTACTTGTCTTTGCGGGGCTGCAGCTCAACCTGCAAACCCTGGACAATGCCGTGGCCATGCAGAAAGAGGTGATGCCGCTGGAGGTTCCGGCGGTGGTAGACCTGCTCGTCGAGCAGATCGCCGGCGGTGATGCACAGGCCCTCAAAGGGGCGGAGCCGGCGCAGGATGGGGTCGTTCTTCATCGGACCCGTTCCTCGAACTCGATGGTGAAGGTGACGTGGGCAGGTTTTTCGTTGGTGACGATCTGGGCGATGCGGCGCAGCACGGCCGGGGCGCGCTCGCCATGTGTCTTCTTGAAGCTGGCTCTGTCTTCGAGGCGCAGCGCAAAGAAGGTGGTGACCGAGCGCCCGGGCGGCAGCAAAAAGCAACCGGGCGGCTCGCCGCGCAGGTAACGCTCTTCGAGGTTGCGACCGCCCGCGAGGGTCATCGCCCCCATCATGGAGATCTGCGGCTTCTTGCGCTCGACGATCTGGACCTTGGTGCCGGTGAGCACCTCGATCATCTCCTCGACCCCGCGCCGGGTGCCGCGGGTGCGGTACAGCCGGATGCTGCGCTTGACCAGCTCGCGCTGCTGGTGCACGGGCAGCGACTCATCGAGCTCAAAGCCCACCCAGGAGGCGATCCAGGGCAGAAAGCGGGCGTCGGCGGTCATCGGATCGGTGAGCGCCGGGATCTGATCGATCCGGTCGGTCACCGTGGTCATCAGGTGCTGAAACAGAAACAGAAATCGACGAAACTGATCGGTCTGCGGCGCAGCGACGGCGGTGGTGCGCGACTCCTCGCGGGCGCCGCGCTGGCGGGCCTGGCGTTCGCTCACCCGGGCGACGTCGCGGCGGCTCGTCGGCGCCCCCCCCTGGTAGATGCCAGGCAGGAAGCGGAGGTAGCTGCGCACGGGGATGTGCAGCAGAATGCGATCGCGCGGCTGGAGGCTGGGGGGTGCTGCGCCGGAGTCGGTCTCGATCAGGGCCGACAGCGTGATCAGCTCGTCGGGGGCAAAGTAGCTGGCCGGGCTGCCGTCGGGCATGGTGCGAAAGGCCCGAACCCGCACCACATCGCCGCCCGAGGCCGGCACCACCTCGATCTCGCGCACATGGCCCACCCGCTCGCCGCGCTGGGCCTCGACGAGGCGGTAGCTGACCGGGTTTCCGAGCTGACGGTTTAAGAAGGTGCGGGCGTCGCGCACGGGAAAGCCGATGCGCACGACGTCTTCGAGGTAGCGGTAGTCGCCGGGGACGGAGGCCTGGCTCCGGCCAGCTTCGCGGGGGGCCAGCCAGTGGGTGGTCACTCGTTGCCCTCCTCGGTGCGGACGCGGATGCGGCGGACGACGAAGAGGTCGTGTTCGACGAGCTGGAGGGTGTCGCGACCCTCGCCTTCCTCCCAGCCCGGCACCGCGCGGCTCTCGTCGCGGGCCATCTCGGCTTCGCTGACCTTGGGGCTCATGTCGTAGAGCTGCACGTCGACGACGTGGCGCACGTCGGCCACATCGGTGACGAGGCGCGCGACGTCTTGACTGTACAGGGTGCCCGAGAAGGGCCAGCCCTCATGGTCGAGGCCGCCGGCGTAGGGGTCGAGGAAGCTGCGAATCCACTTCTCGGCGTGTTCGCGCACCAGCAGCGGGTTGGCGTAGGGGCGCAGCCGCACCGACACGCTGACGTCGATGGTCAGGAAGCGCGCGAGGCGCACCACCGGGTCTACATTGATGAGGCAGCGCTTCTTCATGTAGCGGCCGACGTGATCGCGCAGGCCGGTCGCCAGGAAGGGGTCGGGGATGCGCTCGCCTTCGCGGCGGTGCGGCAGGATCACCACGCCCACCTGGCCGTCGGCGTCCATCCGCCCGGTACAGGCAGCGCGGGCGACCTCGCCGCTGGCCTCCCGGGCGATCATCTCGAAGTCGGCCCGGGTGACGGCCCGATCCCGCGTGGTGAGGATGGTCGGCGCCCGGCGGATGATCTCCTCGATGCTCTCGGCGTCGCGGCCGCCCGAGGCGGGCATCAGGTTGGTGACCTCCAACACGTCGCCGAACCCTTCGAGGATGCTGACGGCGCCAGGGCCGACGTTGGCGTTGGCGCCGGGCACCACGCGGTAGACGTCGACCAGGATGTTGTTGCTGCCCACCGGCATCATCTTGCCGCGGATGCCGTTGCCGAAGGTGAGCGTGCCTTCGACCGGATCGACCATGAAGACCGGATCGTCTTTCTTGGTGGTCAGCATGGAGTCGACGCGCTTCCACTCTTCGCGCCGACCGCCGTCACCTTCGACAAAGAGCTTGATGTCGTCGAAGAGCTCCGGCCGCGGGAAGATGGCGCGCTCCCCCTCGCCGGGGTGCAGGTAGAGCGGCTTCTTCAGGAGTTGGATGGTCTGATGGGGCACGCCGTGGCCGCTGTAGCGCTCGGTGCGCTGGGTGAACATGGCGGCGGCGTCGACCGTATTGGTGAACAGATGGGTGACCGGCGGCAGGGGCGGGATGCGCTCCAGGCTGGTGTCGGCGGGCAGCGAGAAGCGGCCCCGCAGCCAGAAGCCGTCCTCGGGCACGGGGGGCGGGTCGGTCCAGGGGAATTCCAGCACGCCGGTGCGGGACAGATCGTAGGGCTTGCGCTCGGCGTCGCCGTCGTGGAAGGGCGGGATGCGCCGCCAGGAGGTGCGCCCGTAGCCGCGATCTTCGAGCACCTCCCACTCCACGCCCACGCCAGCCGGCAGGAAGGCCTCGCCGCGGCAGCGGAACTGCAGGGCGTGGCGCGCGCCCATCGGCAGCGGCTTGTCGAAGTGCAGGTACAGCGCCTGGTTCTCTTCTTCGATGTCGACGAAGGGGAAGAAGGGGAAGAACTCCGAGAGGCGGCCGGTGGCCCGCGTGACGACCCGGGTGAGGCGGCGGTTCTGTTCGCGCAGATCGAGCTGGACCATGCGCGGATTGGGCATGGGCTGCTCGTAGGTCTCGGCGCCAAGCGTGCGCTCGACGCCGAGCTTTACGCCATAGATCTTGAGCGCGATCGGGTGCTGGACCTTCTTCTCGTCGACGCCGGTGAGGCTCGCCTTGACCAGCTCCAGGCGGATCCAGGTGGTCTCCATGGTGCCGACCGTGTGCCGGTCGATGCCTTTGAGCTGGGTCTTCGGATCGAGGTGGAAGCGGATCTTGCGCTTGGCGGCACGCTTGGCGCCGTCTTCGTCGAGCTGCGAAAAGGTGAAGCGGGTGTAGAGCTGGTCTTCGGTCCAGACCACGCGCCAGGAGTCTTCGGCCCGGTAGGTCATCTGCAGGGCGTAGAGCTCCGCAGGCTCCTCGATCAGCTCTCCGTTCATCTCGAAGCCGATCTCGATCTCCACCAGCACCGAGGCCTTCTTGCGGTTCTCGAAGAGATCGGTGCCGATGTAAAATTTGCGCCCAATCGTGGGCGGGATCATCGGGGCGATCTGGAAGGGGTTGTAGGGCCCCTCCCCGGCGGGGAGCAGCTCGGCGCGGCGCGGATCATCGCCAGCGAAGAGCACCACTTCGACCGGGCGCAGCCAGGTGAGATCGAGATCGAGATCGGACATGAAGCCGCGGAAGTAGACGGTCTCGATGCGCTCGGCGCGCAGGTTGAAGCCGTCGCTGGCCATGTCGGTGAGGGGCCCCGCCAGGATGACGCTGGTGCCCTCCGTGCGGATGCGCTCGCGGGGGATGTCCTCCCAGACGTCGCCGCGGCGGTAGCTCCAGCGGTAGCCCGGCAGGTAGCCCGAGCGGCCGGCGCGCACGGAGCGGTCGACCAGGGCGAGGCGGATGGTCCAGCCGCCCTTGATCGGCGGCAGGTCGTCGAGGGAGAGCTCAAGCGTGCGGCCGCGGGCGCGCACCTGCCAGTTGTTGAGCGGGCGCTCTTCGCCGCCGCGATCGTCCTTCCAGCCGACCTCGAGGTCTTTTTCCATCCGGGCGGCCAGCCAGCGCTCGTAGTCGAGGCGGCCGCGGATCCACCACTGGGCGCTGGAGATCGCCTCGGGGAGCTGATCGGTGGCCTTGCCGATGTCGAAGGGGATCGGCACGATGCCCGGCAGGGCGGTGAGGAGGAAGTCCTCGGGCATGCCGAGGGGCCCGTCCTCGTCATCCTCGGTGCCGATCGGCATCCAGCCTTGCTCGGTGGGGTACTCCCAGCGGAAGAAATTGGCCACCGAGAGGCCGTCGGTGGACCGCCGCACCCGCATCCGCCCGACCGGACGGCCGTCCTCCTCGGGGTTGATGTCCATCAGGCGCAGATCGTCGTGGGAGAGGTACAGGAACTGGTGCGGGGTGTAGGCGTCGGGCCCGTACTCGACGGGGTCGAGCTCGAAGAGCTGCACGCCGCGCCCATTGCTGAAGGAGAGCGCGAAGGGGTGCTCTTCATGGAGCGAGAAGGGCACCTCGCGCACGGCGGGCTGGCGACCGCCGCGCACCGCCATCACCCGCAGCACCCGGCTGTTGTGAACGGTGATGCGGTCGGTGGTGACCAGATCGTAAGCGACGTTGTCTTCGCGCTGGCGGGTGCTGGCCTTGACGAAAGGCGGCAGCTCCACGGCGCGATCGAGGCGCGGCAGGAAGGTGATCGGCGCCACCGACGGCCGGGCCCGCTTGCGCTCTTCCCCGATGAAATTGAGGAAGTGGATGTAGGTCTTGTCTGGGACGCGGTTCAACCGGTAGATGGTGAGCTCGGTCATCCAGGCGAAGAGCTGCACCAGCGTGATGCCGGGGTCAGCGTCGGAGAGGTTGGTCCACTCCGGGCAGTACTGCGGGATCAGGGCCCGCGCTTCCTTGACCAGATCTGCGTAGCGCCGGTCGTCCAGATTGGGCGGCTTGATGGGCATGGGCGACGGATTCCGGTGAGTGGGCTAGCGTGGCGCGGGGGGGCCGGCGGAGCCGGGCGTGCTGGACACCAGATGCTCCAGGCGTTCGACCGCCCCCGTGGAGGTGATCTTGTACACCACCTCGACCCGGATGGCCCCCGACACGTCGATGCGTGCGTCGACTTTCTCGACCTCCACGCGCCGCTCCCACATGCGGATCGCCTCTTCAACGTGGCGAGCCGCGGTCATGGCGGTGGCGCGGGTGTCCGGGGCAAAGAGGAGCTCGTGGATGCGACACCCGAAGTTCGGCAACATCTGCCGCTCCCCGGGCCGGGTGCCGACGATGATCGAGATGTTCTGGCGGATGTTCTCTTCGTATTCCGACAGCGCGACCCCGCCGTTGGCGAGGTCGAAGTGGAAGGGGAAGGCGAACCCTCTCCCGAGGAATTCCTTGCGAATGGTCATCACCCGTCCGGATCAGGTTCCCAGCGTGTTGCTACAGAACATGATCTCCGTGGTGTAGCCACTCCGGTTGCTCACGATGTGTCGTGTGCCGAGCACAAAGAACTTGCCGTTGCCGTTCTTGTTGACGCCGGAGAAGTTCACGGTGCTGCCGGCCATCACGGTGTCGTTGCCCTTGATCGAGCAGCTGCCATGGCAGAACTGCCGGGCGAGGCGCTCGAGCTCGGCCTTGGCGACCTGGTTGGCCTGGGACTGCGTGGAGACGGGCACATCGGTGATGTAGGCGGTGGCGTCGCCAAACTTGGAGGAGACCTCGGCACCCTTGGAGCCGCCGCCGATGGCGGTGATGTCGCCCAGCGAGGCCTGACCGACGATCTCCTCTTTCTTGGTGATGTCCCAGCCGCGCACGACGACCTTTTGGACCTGATCCATGCTGTTGAAGCTCATCCGCATGGAGCGCAGGTTCTCGCCCATCTTCACGTCGATGGCGCTGCCCTGGAAGCTGGCCTTCTTGAACTCCAGCTTGCCCTCTTTCACGCTAGCCGTGTAGTTGTTGCGGGCGGCGAGACGCTTGATGAAGGCGATGTTGGTCTCGTTGCGCTGCAGGATGTACTCGTGGGTCTCCTCAGTGGCGTCGGCCGAGACGGAGAGGCCACACTCGGCGCCCACCTCGGAGACCACGTCGGAGTCCTTCTTCTTCTCCCAGAAGCGGGTCTTTCGGCCGCGTCCGAGCCGGTGCATCTTGTCGAGGCAGCGGATGGAGACGCTGGACACGCCCTCCACCTGGTAGCTCGGCTCCATCGAGACGACCTCGCCCTCGAAGACCTGCCGCCCTTCGCCGAGCTTGAGCTTGACCTCATCGCCGATGTTGAAGTTCCACTCTGGCTGCTCCTCTGCGCCGCCGATGCGGACGGTGAGGATGTTCACCATGTCGATGTGGTCTTCGAACACGAGGCTCTCCAGCCCCTTGCTCTCCGACTGCTTGAACGTGGTGCCGCCGATGGTGACCTCAAACGAGGTCGCCCCTTTGACGTCGCTGGACATCTGGCCTCCGGGATCCTCGGATCAGTTGTAGATGGCGAGGACCATGCCGATGCTGATGTTGACGGGATCGCTGATGTTGTTGGCGTCGCAGATGGCCTGCGCGGTGGTGCCGTTCTTCATCGCGATGGAGGTGATGGTGTCGCCGGCGCCCACGGTCACGAGCTTGACCTTGCCGACGGTGTAGCCGGCCGCACCGGCGCCGCCGCTGTAGGCGGACTCCGGGGTCCACTCCTTCATCTTGACGCCGACCTTGGCCCGCACGGGGTTTCCGTTCGAGGCGAACATCAGGTACGACACATCGAGAGACTCGATGACGCCAAGGAAGTTGAAGGCGCCCCACTGAAAGGTGACGCGGTGGGGCCGCTTCTTCTCGAGGCTCCCCTCCACGGGCACCTCGGGGTTGGTGAAGGCGAGCATGCCGTTCACCCAGGTCGAGCGCACGTCGCCGCCCGAGGCGGTGGCGTCGAAGATGAGCTCGCAAGACATCGAGGCCGGCGAGTTCTTCTGGTACTCGAGGGTCGACTCCTTGCCCTGGTCGTCGTGCTCCTTCCAGGAGACCGGCTTGCTGAACTGAAAGTTCGTGGGGTTGTACTGGACCGTGATGGAGGCCCCCGTGTCTTTGCTCTGAAAGACGGCCTTCTCCAGGCTACCACCAGACATTGCGCTCATCGCCTTCCTCCTGGCGCCGCTCACGGCGCAGCTCCATCTCACGCATCGCCCCTTCCAGCACCTCGTGGAAGAGCGCCTCGAGATCGATCTGACGGTTGCCCGAGGCGCCGGGTGCGGCCGGTGAGCCCTGGCCTTCGGACCGCGCCGCGACGCTGTCTTCGGCCATTCTCACTTGCCGCCGGGCCGCGTCCCGCTGCTGGTTCTCGGCGAGCAGGATCAGATCCTGCAGCTTTCGCGCGAGCTTGGTCATCTTGTTCATGCCCAGGCCGTCTTGGGCCTTGGCACCCCGACCGAGGTTGGTGAAGCCGCGCACCACCCGCACGCTCGACCGGGAGAAGCCACCGCCGCCGCCGCTGCTGCCGCCGGCCGACGGGGACGCCGCCTGGCGCAGCGTGGAGCCGGCGAGATCCGCCGCGTCGCCGCCGCCCGCCTCGTCGAGGAGGCGCTCGGCCTGCGCTTCGGCGCGGATGTGCTCGATCACCTGGAGCATCGGGCGGGGCAGGGCCGCCGCCACCGCACCCAGCGAAGCGCCGCGCTCGACGATGACCCGGATGATCTCCTCGGGCGCGTCGGCCTTGGCGAGGGCGGCGATGAGGTCGCCGCCGCTGCCGCGCACCAGCGGCTCGCCGGCAGAGCGACGGGCCCAGACCGGCAGCGCGCCGTCGATCTCACCGCGCTCGACGGCGTCGAGGGTGTGATCGAGGCCGCCTGCGCCCCGCGGACCGCCGTTGGCCCGCTGCACCACCTGCCCCTGGCCCGTCCACCGGGAGAGGCGGGCGGTCTCGGCGGAGTGGGCGGTGGGGTCCACCGCGACGTCGAGGCCGGGGGCCTGCGGCAGCACCTGGGCTGGGCCGGCCACGGCGGCCGGACGCGGGCCCGTGTTGGCGCGCGGCACGAAGCGACCTTCCGGGCTGCGGCTCAGGTACCGACCCCGACCCGAAGGCTGGCGGAGACGGCGGGGCCCCCGCGTCGGCGTAGCCGGAGAGGGCGCCCCCGGGATGGCCTCGGGCTGCGAGAGCATCGCTGCTGGGCTCACCACCGAGGCCACCGGCGCGTCGGCGCCGAGCCGCGTCGCGCGAACGGGCATCGACGCCCGACCCGTCGTGGACTCCACGGCCTCCATGTGCTCCGTCAACGCGCTGCCGAGCGAGGGGGCCGCCGCGGCGCTGCCGGGCAGCCACATCGGCTGGCCGGGGCTCACGTCGGTCAGACCCTGCAGGGTGCGGACGGTGGCCCAGGTGAGCGGGCTGCCGGCGCGGATGGCGCGCGAGACCGCCGAGCGGACCCGGGCGACGCGACCGGGCGCCGGTGCAGACGCGGCGCGCGGGACAGGCGCAGAGCCAACGGACGGCGAGGGCACCCCAACTCGACGACCCGGCGCCGCGCTGGCGGGCGGCAGCGAAGCCGCCGCGGGAGAAGCGGCAGGGCCATCGGCAAAGACGACCTCCACCCGCGTGTTCCCGGCGAGGCGGGTGTAGGTGGCGGGACCCGGGCGGCTGCGGCGGGTGGCCAGCGCGACGATGGCCTCGCGAACCTCCGCTGAGACCGGAGAGGCCGCCTGCTGGGCCAACATGCTGACGAGGGGCACGCGGCTGCCGCGGCCTTCGGCGAAGACGCTGCTCGGAACATGCAGGGTGCGCACCCGCGGGCGTCGAAGGACGGGGGCCGCGGCCTGGGGCTCCAGGCGCGTGGAGGGCAGGCCCACCGAGAGCGAGCGGGGAGAGGCCGAGCGCTCCGCCGTCGCGGCAGAGGCGGCGACAGGCGCGGCCACAGGGGCGATCCGGTCGCTGGCGGGCGCGTCTCCGACGAGGCGGCTGCGCGGCTCGGGACGGCTGCGCACACCTTCGGCCACCACGGGCGGCGTCACCGACCAGGACCAACGGGCGGGCCGACGGGAGGCCGGGGCCAGCCGCGGCGCGGCGAAGGGCACCACCGAGACCTGGACGCCCTGCACCGCCGGCGCGGCGGCGTTGTGAAGGCGAGCCCGAGCCTGGCGCACCGGGCTGAGGCGGGGCGCGGCGACCCGCGACGGGCCGGCGACCGGCGCCGCAGGCGCTTCAACGGCGGGCGGCGCGACGGGGCTCAGGCCCACCGTTTCCGGCGCTTGGAGCCGGGCACGGCGGGACGTTGGCGCCCCGATCGCGCTGGCCTCGGCCCGCTGGGATGGGCGCTCCGAACTGCGGCCCGTGGGGCTCGGCGCGACCGCTCGCGCCTCCACACGCGCAGCGAGGGAGGGCGTGGCGGCCTGCGGCGCAGGGCGCTCCGAGAGGGAGGCCCGCTTCACGCGGGAGACGGCCTCTGGGGTGTTCGAAGCGAGCTCCGCCTCGTTCTGCAGGGCGATCACCGAGCCTTCCACGAGGGGCCGCGCCATCCGCGAGGCGGGCCGCACGGCTACGCCGACACGCGGGAGGAGGCTGCGCGGGCCGGCCTCCGCAGACTCGGCGCGGGCGCCGGCGCGGCGCACGGGGACCTCGTCGACGCCGACCACCACGGGCGCCTCGTGCAGCGGCGTCAGGCGACGCTCACCAACCACCTGGGGCAGGCCAGAGCGCCGACGGGGCTCCCCCACCACGCTGCGGGCGGTGGCCCGGCGGGCGAGGCTGCCGCGGGTGCGGGCGCTCTGCACGGCCACATCTGCGACGAGCTCGGCGCTGGCGTCCTGCTCCGCCAGAGAGTTCACCTCACGACCCACCGGCCGGCGCAGCATGGGCAGGCGCTCGCGAAGGGGGGACGGGGCCAGGGCGGCCGGAGCGGGCACCGCGGCGCGCGGCGCGGGGGCGGCGGCCTCGACGACCTCCACCCAGGTGCCCCGCGCGCGGGGGCCCTTGCGGGCGACGCCGCTGCGCGAGGCGGCTTCGAGGCGAAGGCGCTTGACCGGGACGGAGGCCGCAGGGACCTCGGCCTCCTCCGCCGCGATCGGCGCAGCGGGGGGCGGGCTCATCAGCACCTGGGCCGGCGCAAAGCCGCCGGTGCGGGTGCGAATCGGGGCATGCGGCGCGATCCGCTCCACGCGGCGGGCCGCGGCGAGGAGCCGCTCGGGCGCCTCCACCTCAGCGAAGCCTTGCGCCTGGGCGACCGCGGCCACGAGGCGGGCGGCGACGAGGCTGGTGGAGCGGCTGGCGATCGGCGGCGGCTGCGGCGAGAAGCTGTCTTCGACCCGCTCTTCGGAGAGCGGACGCGACGCGGGGCGCGAGGACAGGGCCGGGCGGATCGAGGTGCGGGTGCGGCTGACCGGGACCGGCGCGCGGGTCTCGACCGGGCGGGGGCCGACCGCGGGGGCCTCCCCTCCGAAGTCCAGCACCGAGGGGAGACGGCGAACCGCCGGCCTGGCAGGCTCTTCTGCGGCGCGGCGCGAGGCCTGGGCCGAAGGAGTCGCGGCGACGGGAGTGCGGGCCGGCCGCGGCGCACGCGGCGCCCGGGGGGCGCGAGCGACCGGGTTGGCGCTCAGCGAGGCTGGGCGGGCGGGGGCCCGGGTGATCGGAGAGCGCGTCAGGCTGTAGCTCTCCGGGGCGCGGGACCGCAGGTGGGCCGCGGCGGCGACCCGCCGAACCCGGCGTGGCTCGGCAGCCGAAGCGGCGATGCGGCGGCGCGGGGCCGAGGCCTCTGCCACCGGCTCCGCGACGGGCGCCTCGGTCACCGGCTGCAGCATGGCCATCGAGGGGGTCGAGGAGAGCGCACCGCGCAGGCCGCGAACCACGCCAGTCGCGCGGGAGGCCGCGCGTCCACGGGCGACGGACGAGGCGCCCACCACCGAATCGGGCAGCGCCCGCTCCACCTGCTCTTCAAGGATACGGCCCTGGGGGCCCATCACCCGCACGACCTGACGCACCAACCGCACCACCTCAGTGGGGCTGGCGTGCTCGAGGCGCTCCACCATCTCGAGCACCCGGGTCGGGGCGACGCGCTGCTCGACGGCCTGACGAACGGCCCGAACGAGGGGGCTGTCGGCGACGCCAGCGGCGGCGAGGCGCAGGCCCACGCGCTCAGCGGGGCGGGGCTCCGACGGAGCGGCGCGACGGGCCCGCAGGGGCGCCTCCGCCGGGCTGCGCGCCGCCGGGGTCTCGGCGACGGGGGCGGCCCGAAGCGCCTCACCGCGCGGCGCCGGACGGGCAGCCACCCGCGCCGGAACGAAGGGACGCACCGGCGACGCCATCCGAACGCGGACCGGGCTGACGGTGAGCCGACGACGCGGCGCCGAGGTGGCGGCGACCTCGGTGGTCGGCGGCTCAACCGGGATGCCCACGCCGATGGGCGAGGCGAGCACCATGTCGGCGCTGCCGATCGCGCCAGCAAGGCTGAAAGAAGGCGACGCGCCGATCTCGCCGATCTGCCGCCGCTCGACCGCACGCAGCCGCGTCGACCCGTGCTCGGCCAGGAAGCGCGCGAGGCGCTGCTCACGGCGACGCCGGGCGGTCGCCAGCTTCATCATGTGGCGGTGGTAGGGCCGGATGGACAGGTAGACCATGTCCAGGGCGCGATCGGCGCCCCCAACCGGATCAGTGGGGACCCACGGATCTTCCAGGCCGAGACGCGCGTAGAACGCCGGCGTGAAGCCCAACTGCGGGCGCCGCACCATTCGCTTCTCGACCCGCGCTGCCATCCCCTCACCGGGGACTCGCCGATTCTGGCCTTCCATGACTCCGCCTCCTCCGGCTTCGCCGGGGTCCTAGCTGACGTAGATGCCGTGGTGCGCGAGCTCGATCATCTCGATGGCCAGCTCGGAAGCGGCGGACGAGAAGCTGGGGCCTTCCCAGGCGATGGGCCAGGCATCCACGAAGTGGTAGCGCCGCACGACCTGCATCTGGTTGTTCTTCACCACGATGGAGCCGTTGAGCCGGCTCGACCGGTCGAAGGCGTCCATCAGGATCATGTCGCGCCAGGCGAGCAGGGTGGTGTCGCCGCTCACGCCGTAGCGAAGCTGGATGTTCTCCCACTTGGACTGCCCGGGGAGCTTGTGGACGGCGTGGTTCATGCCGCCTTCCTGGATCTCGAAGGTCTCGGTGCTGGTCTTGAGACCCGAGCACTCCATGAAGTGCGCGATCTCCTGGCCGTCGACCTCCAGCGCGAAGATGTAGTTGCCCTCGGGATCGCCGATGGGCGCGCTGTTGGTGCGGGTCTGGAAGCTGGCGCTCGCCTTGATGCTCCACGAGCGCGCACCGACCGACACCGCGACCGCCGCGGCGATCGTCGGCTGACCGCCGCTGCGGCCCTTGCCTGCGCCGACCCAACTGGCCGGACTGCTGATGGTGGGCTGGCTTCCGCCGCGCCCGCCGCCTGCGCCAGCCCCGCCCTCACCGGGCACCGAGGGCTGACCCGGCAGCCGTCCTCCGCCTCGTCCACGCCAATCTGCCATCAGACACCTCCAGCGAGCGGATCTCCACCGATGCGCAGGTCGACCACGATGTGTTCGACCATTCCGACGGGCCTCATGCGAACCTGCACGTTGACCTGCCCGGCATCCCGCAACGCGGGGAGATTGGTTTCTGCGTCGCACTTCACAGCGAAATCTTCTCCGGGTTGACGCCCGGTGAGCAGACCTGCGGAGGCGAATTCACCCAATCGAAACATTACGTCTCGCTCGAGAACGTCCCACAGATGCGGATTGTTGGTCTCAAAGACCGCCCATTCGCTGTCTCGGCGGAGCTGCTCCATGACCATGTTGAGGATCCGCCGCGAGTTCACGTACTGGAAGGGCCCCTCGATGATCAGGGTCCGCGCCCCGAAGGCCACCACGCCGCGCCCAGGCTGAACCACGAGGGGGTTGATCGCCGCCTCGGCCAGCTCGCCGGCTTCTTCCCACGGAAGGTCAACCTCGGTGTGCGTGACGCCCTGGATCGGGATGTTGGCCGGCGGCCACCCAACGCCGAAGGGGCGGCGCGACAGCTCGCTGTGGGCGAAGGTGCCCGCCACGGCGCCCGAAGGCGGGAAGATGTCATCGCCTTGCAGCAGCCAGGGGTAGTACAGCGCGCCGAAGGACCGGGTGGCCTGGTTGCGCATCCGGAAGCCCTCGACCCAGCGCCGGAGAGCCTCTCCGTGCAGGCCGCGTGGGCAGTCCATGATCAAAAAGCGGTTGTTCATCTCTCGGCAGTGAGCGAGGAGCTCCTCGTAGAGGACCTCTGCGTCGGCGTGAACTGCGCCGTTCCGACGCACCTCACAGCGCAGGTAGGCTGCGGCGGGCACGATGAGGATGCCGATCTCATCTTCGTTTCGAAGACGGTCGTACAAGGGGCCCAGGACGCCAAGAATCGCCGATGGCGCACGGATGTCTTCTTCGCTCTGGATGCAAACGCCGAACAGATGGGCGGTGTCGCCGCCGTTGGCGAAGAAGCAGCGCACGGCCCGACGCGAAGCGGGGTCGAAGAGGTCGCGATCGGGGTGGCCCCAAAGGTCCCCTTCCCTGCGAAGCACGATCTCCACGAAGTCGCCCGCCACCGCGCCCTCCGGCCACCGGCGCTTCTGGATGAAGCCGATGATGCCGAGGATGTCGCACCGCACCAGCTCGCTGGAGCGGTCGGAGACGCGGGCGTGTTGGACGACGATGCCAGGGCGCATGAAGGCAGCCTTGCAAGAGACGGGGAGGCGGCTCCCGGCGACGCAGGCCCGGGCCGCGGGGATGGCGCCCGCGCCGACGACGCGGCTGCCAGGGGCGCCGAACCCCCAGGGGGTCCCTGGGGGTTCACTGCAGCTTACTTGTTCGTGTTGATCTTCTCATTGATGGCCGAGATCTCTTTCACCCAAGCGTGACGCTCCTTGTGCGTCAGCGCCAGGATGACCTCCCGGTCCCAATGAAAGTGGTAGGCGATGAAAGCTACCTCCTTGAAGATGTTCTCCAAGGGGTAGCTTACGATTCCCCCAGCCGACCAAACTCCTTCTCGAACTTCGCGCCACACTCAGGGCACGTCACCTCGACGGAGGCTTCGTCCTCGTTGATCCGGTTGTACATCTCCTCCAGGAAGCGGAGGTCGCTGGCAAACAGATTCTCGATGACGCCGGTGTTCACCTCCTTCAGGGTCCCCAGGCGCGTGATGACGCGGCTGAGCAGGACGATGATGAGGTAAGCACGGTTGCGCTGAACGCGCATGTCATTGAGCGGGACGATCTCGTCCTTGGCGTTGGCGAGGCGCATGACGCCTTCGCGATGCAGCACGCCATCCTTGTCCACGTAGCCACGCGGCAGGATGAACTCGTACTCGGTCTTGAGCTCCATGATGGCCTCTCGATCCCGCAGGCGGCGAACGGGTTGGAATCAACGATGGAGCCCGGCCTCTGCGACGGGCGCAGAGACCGGGCTGACCGGGGCAGGGGCTAGCCGACCTCTTCGATGAGGCCGCCGCCGTCCCACTGACCGACGCTGAAGATCACGAATTCGGCAGGCTTCACGGGGCAGATGCCGATCTGCACGTTGACCTGGCCGGCGTCGATGAGGTAGCGCGGGTTGGTCTCGTCGTCGCACTTGACGTAGAAGGCCTCTTCGGCGGTCTGGCCGAAGAGCGCGCCGCTGCGCCACACCCGCATGAGGTAGGCACGCACGTCGCGGGTGAGCTTCTTCCACAGGGTGTGGTCGTTGGGCTCGAAGACCGACCACTGGCTGCCGACCATGATCGACTGCTCGATCATGATGAAGAGCCGGCGGACGTTGATGTACTTCCACGAGGGGTCGGACTTGGTGGCCAGGGTGCGGGCGCCCCAGACCCGGATGCCGCGGTCCTTGAACTCACGAACCACGTTGATGCCGCGGTCGTTGTACTGGCCCTGCTCGATCCGGTTGATGTTCTGGGTGAGACCCGTGATGCCCATCACGATCTCGTTGGCCGGGGCCTTGTGCACGCCGCGCTCGGAGTCGACGCGAGCCATGATGCCGGCGATGTGGCCCGAGGGCGGAACGAAGAGCTCGTTCTTCTCGGTCTTGATCAGCTTGCGGCGGTTCGGCCCGGTGACCTTGATGTCCTGCTCGCCCACGAACCAGCTCGGCCGGGTGATCTTGAGCCAGGGCACGTAGAGCGCGCCGAAGCCCTTGTTCGAGGCCGGGATGTCCATGTTGCCGTCGGAGACGATTGGACCATCGAGGATGGCGAAGCGGTCCTTGCGGATCTCGCAGTGCTCCAGCATCTCGCGCTGCTGGTTGAAGTTGAGGCCCGGCACCACCATCAGCGCCATGTCATCGATGTCGTCGAAGGCGTAGAGACCGAGCTTGTCGGCCTGGTTCTCGCGGATCGAGCTGTCGATGTTGGTGACGCCCATCAGGTAGACGTAGGACTTGCCGCCGCCGTTGTCGTAGAAGCCGTTGACGCCGGCCACGAAGTTGAAGACGGAGGGCTGGCTGAGGAACTCGCGGAAGCGCTTCTTCAGGGCTTCGTCCTTGCCCAGGGCCTCGAAGACGGCGTCGGCCGCCTCATCGGGGTCGTCGATCGAATGGCCGAGCAACTCTTCGATCGGCTCGGTGGCGAGCAGGTACTCGGCGAAGAAGCTCTGCAGCCAGCGGAAGAACTCGGCCTTGTTGGTGACGGCCATCGGCGGCACGGAGTACTCGGAGCGAAGGGCGGTGCCCTCCGCGCCCTTGAACTCAAAGCCGTAGGCGGCCAGCACGTCGCTGGCGCTCTTGGGAGAGGCCTTCTGAAGCGCGAAGGTCTCCTTGAGCTGGTTCAGCAGCTCCTCGACGAGCTGGTCGTTCTCGGTCACGACCTTGCCCTGCACGTCGATGATCACGTCGGCCACTTCCACCGACTTCTCGGCGTAGCTGACCTTGACGCGGCCCTTGGTGCCCGGCTCGAACTTCGGCGCCTTGGCGCCGGCCTTGGGGGCGCCGTGCAGCTCGAGGTAGGCCTTCACGTCCTTGACGTTGGAGGGCTTGAGGCGGAAGGCCGTGGTGAGCGCGGTGCTGGCCTGATCGGCGTCACCGGTGACCTGACCCTTGGAGTCCACCAGCTGCGGCAGGACCTTGCCGCGGATCTGCCGGCGGCCGTCCGAGCCCGTGATGGCGATGGCATCGGGGGTCGGGTTGAACTGGAACACACCGAGGAAGCCGGGGGTGCTGGTCGACACCGACTGGATCGGCTTGGGACCGCTGTCGACCTCGCGGATGTACACGCCTGGGGTATGGTATTCCATTGGCTGTTTCAATCCTCCGAATCAGGCTCGGTGTTCGAGCTTTTACGAACGAAGTGGGGTTTAGGACCAGGGACATTCCGCGGGGCAGCGGTTGGACGACTCGGCTTGAATCGCCCGGACGGCGTCTCGGAGACCGCCCTGGGGTTCGGACGATCGGCCCGCGCCAACGGCGGGAGGCGAATCGTCGTACCCCCTGAGCTTGCAACAAGAGGGCCGTCCAATGCAACCCGAGCCCGGTAGGTAAGGAAGGTTCGGTAGGGGGCCTCGTGCAGGCTGAACAGGTTGATGGCGTCACCCACGGTGAGATCATCAACCAGCGCCAGCGAGACCTTCTCCATCCAAAGCCCTTCGGGCTCGGTGCTGCAATTCGGGTTGTAGGGCCGACCGAGGCTGTCAACCTCGCGCCCATCAGGCAGGATGAACTTTCGTGGACGGTAGACGAGGTGGGTGGCCTCATTCAAACGAAGGAGGACCCATCCAAGCAGCCGCTCGGCGTCGGAGCGGAACTTGCTGTGAACGTTCACGAGGTAGAAGAGATCGAGGAGCAGGGGCGGTCGGTGGTAGTAGACCTCTCCGCCCTCTTCGGGATCGTTCTCCATGAAGACCGGCGCCTGACGAAGGCGCTTGCGGTTCTGCAGGTTCGGGTTTTGTGTCACCCGGTACATATACAGGTAAATGACCTCTTCACGGTCTTTGGGAACGAACTTCAGGTCTTCTTCGAAGCGCGGCGGCTGATCTCCGATGTCATAGCCATCCAGCAAAAACTTGTGCAACGCTTCGGTGACTTCACCGAGGATGTTTCGGCCGGACATCGGGCCGGAGACGGCGGAAGTGAGCCCTGGCGTGTTCATTCCTTGCCCTCTTCGGCTGCGTACCAAGCTGACCAGTCTTGCGAACCCAGACGAGGCCGCGGCACGTTCCGATAACGGGCCCGGCTGGCCCGGGGCCAGGGAGAAATCGAAGCCACTTCCATGGCAGCGGTCATCCCCTCGCGGGCCTCCAGCCCCGGTCGAGGCTCCGGCCGAGCTCGCGCTGCCGCAGGCTCCCGCTTCATGCCGCTCGGGAGCAGGCCGTAGGGCTGGCGAATCAGGCGGATCATCTGCGGCGCGTTGGGGCCTGCCTCGACGCCCACGCGCAGCGTGCGCACATCGAGCTTGAAGGCCTCGCGGACCTGAATCGGCTTGACCAAGGCCTCGCGCTCTTCTTCGCGGGCGAAGGCGCGGTGCACCATCTTGGGGAGCTCCCACCCCTTCTGCATTGGAACCGCACGCCGGAGACGGCGCAGCACCGCGTCCAACGAGACCGAGGATCCTCCTCGATCCGGCGCAGCGCGACCCGGCAGGGGTCCTGGGTGAGAATTCTTCGTCAAGTCGTTCGCTCCGCCCCTTCAGTACCGAGGCCACCGCGGCGGGTCAAGGCCCGTCACAAGATGGTAAGGTGAGCCCATGGCCGCCGATCAAACCAAGAAGTCCTCCCAGGCAGAGCGCCTGCTCCAACAAGCCCCTGCCGCCAAACAAGGCAAGGGGGGGCCTTCTGTGGGCGATCCCACCAGCACAAAGCTGGAGAAGGTCGCCAAGAACGTCGGCAACCAGGCGATGGACGATCGCATCAAGGGCGCCAACGGCCAGCGCGACGCCCTGATGAAGTTCATCACCAGCCGGCTGGGCGTGGTCCAAGGCGTCCAGCTGCGCGAGCTGGCGGAGATGAAGGATGAGCGGGACTGGTTCCGCGAAGTCGCGAAGGGCAAGTCCGGCTTCTCCAACCCCGAGCCCACGCGCTGGCATGACTGTGCGCGCCTCTACAAGCGCGCGGCCGAGTCCCTGGCGGCGGGCAACCTGGGTCAGGGGGCGAACCTCGTCGACAAGGCCCTCGCTGCCGAACGCGCCGCCTTTCGCGACCTGCCCGTGCAGATCACCGAGAACCTCCAGGCCAAGGAAGGTCCGGTGGCCAACAACGCGACCCCCTCCGAGTTGGGTGAGGTCTCCGGCGCGGCGGCCTGCGCGCGCACCACGCTGCCCCGCGAAGTGCGCATGGCCAATGAGATCTTGAACATCCAGGACCACATGGAGCACGCCGACCCGATGGAGCGGCAGCGCAAGAAGGCCTGGTTCGAGACCGAAGAGGATGAAGACAAGGCAGCCGAAGGAGAGGCGGGTGGAGTCAAGGACAAACAAGGCAAAAAGAAGAAGCCCGGCGCAGCGACTTGAGGAGACCCTCTCGGCGCTGATCCGCATGCCCAGCGTCTCAGACCAGCCCGTCACCGAGGTCGCCGACCGTCTCGCCGAGGAGGCCGAGGCGGTGGGAATGCGGGTGCGCCGGTACGAGACCGCCCCGGGGAAGCTCAACCTCGTGGTGAGCGCCGGCCCCGAAGACAGCGATGGCATCTTGCTTTCGGGGCATATGGATGTCGTGCCCGTGGCCGGGCAAGCGTGGAGCAGCGATCCCTTCCGCCTCACCGAGCGCCAGGGGCGCTGGTATGGGCGCGGCACCGCCGACATGAAGGGCTTCCTCGCCGCCACCTGCGTGGCCCTGGGGGAGCTCAACCTCTCGTCCCTGCGGCGCGAGCTGGTGCTGGTGTGGACCCACGACGAAGAGGTCGGCTGTCACGGCTCGCGGGTCCTGGTCGAGAAGCTGCTCGCCGAGTCCGATCGCCGCTGGCCGCGCCGGGCCTGGATCGGCGAGCCGACGCGCTTTGAGATGTGCCGCCTGCACCCGGGGCACAGCACCTTCGGCCTCACCTGCCAGGGTCGGCCGGCCCACAGCAGCCGCCCCCAATTGGGCGCCAGCGCCATCAAGGGGGCGCGCCTCGTGCTGGGCGCCCTCGACGCCGTGGAGGAGGCCTTTCGGTCGCACCGGGGCTTCGACGACGATCTGCCCACCCCCTGGACCGTGCTCAACATCGGCACCATCCACGGCGGCGCTGCGGTCAACATCGTGCCGGAGCGCTGCGAGATCCGCGTCGGCGTGCGGCCCTTGCCCGGCATGTCCGAGTCGGAGGTTCAGGCCCGCATCGAGGAGGCCTTGGCCGCCATCGCGGCGCCGCTGGTTGCCCTGGATGTGCGGGTGACCCTCACGCTCCTGCAGTCGGTCCCGGCGCTCCTCAGCCCGGCCGACGCCGGCATGATCTCCCTGCTGCGCCCCTTCGCCACGCGGGCGGAGCCCACCGGCGCTCCCTTCGCCACCGACGGCGGCAACCTCGCCCGCCTGGGCGCCGAGCCCATCATCTTCGGCCCGGGCGACATCGATGTGGCGCACCGCCCCGATGAGTTTGTAGAGGCGGCAGACCTCCTGCGCGCCGTCGAGGTGATCGGCGCCGTGGTTCACAAGCGTTGCCTTGATGTTGCTTGATGCCCCCTTTCGCCCCCCGGCAGCCCCGCGATACCTTGCCAAGGTCGCCGGTCCCCGCGTCGCGGGCGCGCCAGCGCGCCGGAGGTGAGCCATGGCAGGTGTTCGGAGCCGCACGGCAGAGAGTCAGATGTCCAGCAGCGGCACCGTGAGCCGGATCGCCTCTCGACTGGACATGGGTCAGCTCCAGCGCCAGTCCATGCCCGGCGGCGGCAGCGTGCTGCGCGGCCCCCTGGCCACGCGGGCCTTGAGCGCGGTTGGCGCCCGGGCGATGACGCTCGACCGCAGCATCATCGTGGCCGAGGACTTCAACCCCAACAACCCCGAAGACGCGGCCCTCTACGCCCATGAAGCCTTCCACGCCGATCACGGCGATGGCGAGGGCGGCGGCGGCGGATCGAACTTCCGCGACGCCGAAGAAGTGGCGGCCCGCGCGGTCGAGCGGATGGTCCTGCACCGCATGACCGGCGGCTACGAGGGCGGCAACCAGCCTGCGGGCGGCGCTGGCGCCGGGCATGGCTGGAAGGGGGCTGAGCAGTCCGGCGGCAGCACCGGCGCCGCTACGTCGCGGGCGCCGGCCGGCACGCCGGAGAGCACCAACTCCAAGCCGGATCCGGTCCGGGGATACTGGTCGATGATCGATCAGGGCTTCAGCCACGCCGACGTCGTCGACGATCTCGCCCGCCGGGTGCTGGGGGTCCTCGATGATCAGCACCAGACCAAGCTCGATCGCCACGGCGACAAGCGCGGCACCATCCAGTAGACCGGCTGCCAAGGGGGACGTGGTTTGTCCAGCGTTTACGAAGAGCTCGCTCGCCGGCTCCGCCGCACTGACCTCCTCCTCCTTCGGGCCGTCCGTCGTCAGCGGGCCCGCCCGGCGATGCGCGCCAAGGGGCAGTTCTGGGGCTCGGTGATCACCGACGATGAGGTCGACGCCCTGCTCCAAGCGCATGGCGAGATCGACCTGCCCCTGGCCACCCCCGACGGTTTGGAGAACGCCGTCGTCGCCAGCGCGGCCCTGCGCGACGATCCGCGCGGGCGCTTCGCCCGGCTGCGCAAGGCATTTCATCTCGACGGGGACGACGCCGACCTGCTGCTCCTCAGCATGGCGCCCGAGATCAGCGCTGGGTACGGCCGCATCTTCGCCTACCTCAACGACAACCTCAACCAGGCCTTCCTCACCGTCGATCTGGCCACGCGAATCCTGCGCACCCACCGCACCGAGCGGCTGGGGCTGCAGGCCCGCATGATGAGCGGCGCACCGCTGATCCGCAACCGGCTGCTGCTCCTCGACCCCCCCGAGGGCGCGGAGACCCACACGGCCCGGCGCGTCCACCCAAGCGGCCGACTGCTGCAGTGGTTGATGGAGGAGGTCGAGCTGCCTGCGGGCATCGGCTTCACGCCGATGGACATCTCCCGGGCGCCGCTGATCCCGGGGCCTACCCGCACCCGCATCGCGGAGATCGCCCCGGGCCTCGATCGCGCTGTCACCGTCGCGGTGGTGGGCGGCACGATGGGCGCACGCGAGGGCGCCGCGGTGGCGATCGCCCGGGCAGCGGGGCGCACCATCGCTCGCGTCGATCTGGAGCGCTGCGCCCAGTACCTGGAGCAGCCCTGGGACCTCATCCGCGAGCTTCGCCTCAGCAACGCGCTGCCCTACGTCGTCAACGTGATGAACACGCAGGAAGACCCCGCCCTGCGCAACCAGGTCACGCAGTTGGGCGGCGCCCTCGCCACCCTCCCCTTCCCTGTGCTCATCGGCGGCTCGGATCGCCGGGCCATCGGCACCTTGTTGGGCGGCGACCGGCCCAGCATCACCGTTCAGGTGCACCGCACCAACCTGCACGAGCGCATCGACGCCTGGACCGACGCCTTCGCCTCGCGCGGCTGGACCACCGAGTATGCCCACGACCTGTCGGAGCGCTTCTACTCGGTCGGCGGCACCACCATCGATCGCGTGATGGAGCGCGCCGAGGCCGAGTGCGGCGGCCGCGCGCCCAGCCAGGAGTCGCTGTGGGCCGCGGCCCGCGAGTGCTCCCGCCCGGAGTTTCGGGGCCTCGCGACCCACATCATCCCCCGCTACCAGTGGAATGACCTCATCATCTCGGAGAAGGTCCGGGATCAGATGCAGCACATCATCAACTTCCTGGCCGAGCAGGAGAACGTCTTTCACCGCTGGGGGGCCAACAAGGTGCGCGCCCGCGGCTACGGCATCAAGGCCCTCTTCTCCGGCGGGCCGGGCACCGGAAAGACCATGGCCGCCGAGGTGATCGCTGGCACGCTGGGGCTTGATCTCTTTCGCGTCGACCTCTCCAGCGTGGTCAGCCGCTGGGTCGGCGAGACCGAAAAGAACCTGCGGGAGATCTTCGACGCCGCAGAAGGCGGCACCGCCGTCGTGCTCTTCGACGAGGCCGACGCCCTCTTCGGCTCGCGCGGCGACGTCAAGCAGGCCCAGGACCGCTTTGCCAACCAGGAGGTCAGCTTCCTGCTCCAACGCATGGAGACCTTTGAAGGCTGCGCGGTCCTCACCACCAACCTTCAAGAAAACATCGATGAGGCCTTCCTCCGCCGCTTTGGCGCGGTGATCGAATTTCCGATGCCCACCGCCACCCAGCGGGCCCAACTCTGGCGCAAGGCCATTCCGCCGGGCGCCCCCAAGGGCGACGACCTCGACATCGACGAGATCTCCGAGCAGTTCATCATCGCGGGCGGCAACATCGTCAACTCGGCCATCAACGCCTGCATCATCGCGTCGAGCCGCAAGGAGCCCGTCTGCATGCGCCATGTCGTCGAGGCCATCGGCCGCGAGATGATCAAGATGGGCAAGCAGGTGAGCCGCGTGCACTTCGGCAAGTACTACGAGTTCGTGCGCGACCTGTAGGCCCCGCCCCTCAGGGGCTCAGCTTGAGGGTGCCTTCCAAGGCCTCGACCGTGCCGTCTTCGCGCAGACGCCCGACCCACCCGCCGCAGGAGTAGCGACGGGGATCGCCCACCTGCGCAGTGCTGCTCAAGCGGTTGCCCACGGTGAGGAACTCGCTGTAGACCACCATCCCGAGCTTCGGATCGAAGCGGCTCTCCCCGGCCACCTGCATCATCGTGCTGGCGCCGAGCCCGCCCTCGACCTCGATCTGCGTGGCGACGCTCCCGCGGCCCTGGCTGGTCAGCAGCCAGGTGCCCGCTACCTGCTTGCTCACCTGGGTCTCCAGCACCACGCCGCCGGTTGTGCTGGCGAGGTCGAGCAGCTCGAAGGCCGGGTGAAAGCCGCTGTGCTTCCACGCCTTGCCGGGGTCCACGCCGTCTTTTGGGGTGGAGACAAAGAGCGGCAGGACCACCCGCCGGCTCAACATGCGCAGGATCTCCTGCACCTCGGCCTGGCGGGCGTCGGTTTTGGCCACGCCCTCCAGGTCGAGATCGCGCATGCCACCGTCAGGCCGCACCTGAATCTGCAGGTGGGCGCTGCTGAGCAGCCTTTGGTATTCGGCGAAGATGGCGTTGAGCTTCTCCTGCTCCTTGCCCAGCGCCTTGCCCTTCATCTCCACGCGGGTGTAGGCGCAGTCGAGCTCCCAGCCCTTCTTCACCGCGGTGGGCGTGCAGCGGTACTCGGCGGCGATGACCGCCTGCACGGCCCGCGCCTCCAGGTTGGCGGCCCCGATGTAGGTGAAGGAGAGCGGCGTCTCGATCACCAGCTCAGAGCGGAAGCGCTGCTCACCCTCCCAGCGCCAGGACAGCTCTCCGGCCTCGGCAGCGCCGATAGACATGAACAAACCCAGGATGATGCTGCTCATGTCTTACGACCCATCTGCTCAGAAGGTGAAGCCCAGGCCGAGGTTGAGGCCGACCATCGGCGAGACCCGGCGCTCCGGCTCGGAGGAGTCCGGGTCAACGATGTCAAGCTGAAGGCTGCGATCCATCGGGATGGCCACGCCGCCGCGCAGATCGAAGTCCAAGAGCGGACGGAAGCGCTTGCCAAACTCACCGATCGGCGGCTGGACAGCCCAGCCAAAGTGGGCGGTGGTGGTGAAGCCATGGGGGATGTTGATCCAGCCCCATCGGAAGGCGAAGCGGGGGCCGAAGCCGATGCCCGCGTCGCGACCGAGGACCACGCCAGCGCCGAGGTAGATGTCGCGGCTGAAGTCGCGGTACTTCAGGATCTCTTCTACGTTGCAGCTCGAAGGCTGGTCGATGTCGCCGTCACCATCGGTGTCCAGCGGCTCGGTGCAGTTGGTCAGCACGTAGGAGCCCACGTCGTTCTCGTCGAGGCCCTCGATGTTGCCGTCGAGCTGGCGCCGCGGCTTGTGGTGCTGGTAGTACTCCACCCAACCCTCGCCGTCCTTGCTGGCCTCGAGACCGTACTCCACGCCGAAGTTGACCATCAGCCGGTTGTAGTGGGCCCGCAGCTCCAGCGAGAAGGGCACCGCCGCCGGCTCCAGCCCGGCGTTGACGCCGATGTCCTGGGTGGGGTCGCTGGCGTTCTCGTCGCCGCTGCCGTCTCCCTCGTCGAACTCGGTGTCGGCCGCCACATAGCCGCCGTTGTAGAGGATGCCCGAGGAGAAGACCAGGGCGAAGCGCACGGGGAAGTTGTCGGGACCGCCACCGACCATCGAGAGGCTGGCCTTGTTGCGGTCGTAGCGCCAGATCCAGACCTTGTTGGGGTTGCCGTCTTCGGCGACCGCCACGTAGACCTCGGCCTTGTCGTGCAGCTTCTGGTAGATCGCGAGGTAGTTGAGGATGTTGCCGTCGACCTCGGGCGTACACTCGTTCTTGTGCAGGAAGAGCTGGTCGATGAACTCGATGCCCATCACCTTCTGGGCGACGTTGCGCACAAAGTAGACCTTGTCTTCGAGCTTGAGGAGCTCCAGGCGCTCAGACAAGCCGTGGCCGGTGTCCTTGCGCTTGAAGTAGATGTCGGTGCGCCCCAGAAAGACATCGTACTGACCGTTGGAGTCGGGCTCCACCGGGATGCCGTTGACGCGCACCTCATAGGTCTTGTTGAACAGCTCGGCGTCGTAGTAGTCCTCCTGCTCAAAGTCGACCTTGAAGGAGGGGTACTCGCCCTTCTGCAGCTGCTGGAGCAGGTAGTTGATGCCGCCCGACACATCCTGGTCGGTCAGCTTGCTCATCAGCGCGGGCTCCTGGTAGGCGAGTTGGGCCGCCTTGTACCAGTAGTAGTTGACCGCGTAGTTGCCGACCTGCTCGTAGAAGGGCGGGGCCGGGTGGTTCTGGTTCTCGGCCGCCTTGCCGATCTGGGCGTACAGCAGGAAGAGCGGCTCACGCAGCTCGACGCGATCGACAAACCAGATGAGCTCGGCCATGCGGCGCAGCTCATCGGCCTTGAGGCCCCACTCGGAGGGCTGCAGGTCGCGCCAGCCCAAGGCCGCGACCTTGTTGACCTCGGCGAGGATGACCGGGATGTTGGAGTCGGGCACAATCGCCGGCTGCATCGCGGGGATGACCGTGCGATCGGGCACCTTGCGGCCGGACTGGTAGAGGTCGACCTCGGGGAAGAACATGGCCTCTGGCCGCGAGATGCGGCTGCGCACGTTGCGGTGCACCGCCTCGTTCGTGTAGTCCGTGCTGGTGTCTTTGACCTTGAGCACGATGACGCGCGCCAGCTTCTCTTTGCGCTTGCGCTCGGCCTCTTCTTCGGCGCGCTTCTGCTCTTCGGACTTCTCTTCGGCCGTCTTCTTCTCTTCGCCCTTCTTCTGGGCGACAGCGTCGAAGTGCGGCGGGATCGCATCCACGGGCGTGGCGGCGAAGGCGCGCCCCCAGGTGAGCGACAACAGGAGGAACAACAGGCGGGTCAGCATGGAACTCCCAGCACGGGCTCGGCGCAGTCTAACAAATGCGGCCGCGGCCGGCGCGGACGGGTCAACGGCAGGAGGCGGTGGTGCCCACAAAGGTGCACGAAACCGATTGCCCCCCCCTGACGGGCTTGTACTGCGCAGGGGGGCCACCCTTGAACATAATCGAACAGTCTTCACCCGGGACGCCAGGGATGGAGGCCACACCCCCCGAGAAGGAGCCGCGCAGGCGGGTGGAGGGACAGACGACCTCCACGGCCGAGTAGGGCTGGCCCGCTTCAATGCGCACCGTCACGGTTCCGCCATTCGCCTTGGGTGCCGGAGCCGGCTTGGGTGTGGTGTCGCTGGAAGCGGGCTTCGGGGTCTTCGGGGTCTTCGGAGTCTTGGTGGCCTCGACAACCGGCTCCTTGATGCCGGTGTCCTTCAGCTCCTTCGGCGGCGCCTTCACGTCGTTGGAAGCCACGACCTTCTCTGCCACCGTCTCCTTCTGGTTCATGAAGTGGAAGGAGACCCAAACCGCGACGAAGACCGCCGCGCAGACCAGCATGAAGACCGCGAACAGGATCGCATACACCCGGTTGGACTGTACACGCGCCTCGGCGCTCGCCGGCGGCGCCACCCCTGCCCCGGAGGGCACCTGGAAGGGCGTCGAACCCCCGCCACTGCCGCCGTAGCCGGCGACCGGCCCCTGAATGCCCATCGGCGGTGGCGGCGGCGGACCCCCACCCACCCCCATCGGGCCCGGCGCCGGCGGCATCGGTGGACGGATCCCCGGCATCGGCGGCGGCGCACCAAAGCCCCCGGGGCTGGCCACCGGCGGCGGCGGCGGCGCCGTGCTGGTGGGGCTCGAACGGCCCGCCTTGGGAGCCGGGATTGCGAAGAAGGCCGTGGCGCTCGGATCTCCCGAGGCTTCGACCTCGTCATCGCTGTCGCGCAGGGACTGCAGGGGCAGCATGCCCGTCTCGTCGGGGCTGCGCTGCCCGACGGCCTTGGGCCGCCCTCCCCCGGCCGGAGGAGGTGCCGCCACCGGCGCGCGAGAGGCCGCACCCCCGACGGGGGGCGCAGAGGGACGACGAGGGCCAGCAGACATCGGCGCTCCAAACAGCCCGGGGGTGGGCGCAGAATCGGGCTTCTTGGGGGCAACGGCCTCAACCTTCTTCGGCGCGACCGCCACCGGAGCCGGCGTGGCCTTGGCGTCGCGCACCATCGACTCCTTCAGCCGGTCGCCGATGGAGGTCCGCCGGGCCGGCGCCTTAGCCGAGACGCCCAGCGACTCCAAGGTGGGCACATCGCCCAGATCGCAGATGGTGCCGAAGAAGAACTCGCAGAACTCCTGCAGGTAGGCGCCGCGGTCGCGGTAGAGCTGACGCCGCAGGTCGACCATCATCTCCTGGCCCGAGCGGTACCGGTCAGCCGGCCGGGCCTGCAGGGCCCGGGTGATGACAGGGCCCACGCCCGGCAGTACCTTCTCGAGCTCCCGACACTGCGCCGACAGGTTGCCGGCCTCGATGAGGGGCAGCACCGCCGCCACGGGATCGGGGGCGCGGTCGGGGATGGGGTAGGCCGTCTTGTTGAGCAGCAGCTCGTACAACATCAGCCCGAGCGCAAACAGATCGGTGCGGTGGTCGATGGCCTGGGCGCGGGCCTGCTCTGGCGCCATGTAGAGCAGGGTGCCCTTGACGCGGTTGCGCGCCTCTTTGCGGAAGTCGGCGTTGTCGACCCGCGCGAGCCCCCAGTCCAGGATCTTCACCTCGCCCTGGGGGGTGAGCATGATGTTGGCGGGCTTGAGGTCGCGGTGCACGAGTTGCAGCGGCTCGCCGTTGTCGCCGGGGGTGGTGTAGGCCTGGAAGAGGGCGTCGGCGATCTCGCAGCCGATCTCGATGCCCGCCTCGGTGAAGACCTGCTCGCGCGCCTTGGCCAGCTCCTCTTGGACACGCCGGAGGGTGACGCCGTGGATATGCTCCATCACGACGGCGTTCTCGTCGGCGAGGTACTCGAAGACCCGCACCACGCCGCGGTGCTTCACCTGATCGAGCAGGGCGAACTCCTGCACGAGGAGGGCCATCGACTCGGCGTCGGCGGTGTCCTTGAGCTTCTTGATGGCGACGAGGCGGCGGCGGCCGGCCTGCCCGCCACGCCCGGGGACCTCCCCCGCAGCGAGGTACACCGTACCGAAGTGGCCGGAGCCCAGCTCGCGAATGACCTCGTAATTGCCGATAAACCGTGCCACGTCTGCTGTCCTTTGCGCCCACCTGCCCCTCGGCCCCGCTGATCGGCGGCGCCCGCGAGGAGCCGGCTTGCGCTGTCACGTAAACGCCGCAGACCGGCCGGGCAAGATCAGCCAGCGGGCGGAGGGCCAGAAAAGGGGGGGGGCGCCTTTGTCGGCTTCCGCGCCCGGGTGACCAGGGCCCGACGAATGTTGAAGCCCGCCGCCCCGAGATGCCCCATGGTGACAAGCAGACCGAGGATGGGCATCACCACAACGGCGGTGTGAACATAGGACCGCGGCGTGGTCCAGCCGTCTTCGCCCAGGCGGCCGGGCGGCGCGTCGAGCCAGGCGCTCGGATGGATCATCACGCTGGCCTCCGCCGTGGCGAAGGAGGTGAGCCGCAGGCCGGCCCGAAAGCTGCGCCGGAGGTAGAAAGGGTCGGTCTTGTAGCGAAGCTCGAACCAGCGAAAGCGCTTGGGCGCGGCAGCGACGAAGGCCGCCGCGAGGTCCTCTCGGCTCTGCCCGACATAGGAGAAGCCGCCGCCCTTGTCGGCGATCCAGGCGAGGCTGGCGTTGTCGATGCCCCGGGTCTCCAAGCCGCCGTCGATGCGCTCGTTCACATAGCGCCGGCCGCAGAGCTCGACGGGCTTGACGTCGTTGGCCCGGCCGCTGGGCACCTTGAAGGCGGGGCGCAGCTTCTTGCCCAGGCCCACCGTAAAGAGCGTGGGCCGCTTTCGGATGTCGGTGCCCTTCTCGTTGCGCAGGTCGTCGAGGGACTGCAGCAGGCGACCGAGGCGCTCGGCGTTGGTGCCGCAGGTGTCGTCGGACTTCTGGTTGTTGAAGCCGTCGGTCAGCGCCACCACCGTCACGCCGAGCTCCAACTGGTCGATGAGCTTGTTGATCTCCGGATCATCGAGCAGGGTCGTCGTCGACCAGGCCACCGCGTCGTACAGGTGGGTGAAGCCCTGCTTGACCTCCAGGCTCTTGACCGCCGCCGAATAGGCCGGCCGGTCGCGGAGCACGGTGAGCTTGCCGCCGACCGGCACCGGGTTGCCCGAGGTGAACTGCAAGAGAATTACGGCAGAATCGACGCTCTCGGGGAAGAAGGCGTCTTTGACCGCGGGCTGCAGCAAGGCCTCGCGCACGCGCCCCATTCGATTGTTCTCGGCCATCGAAGAAGAGCCGTCGATCACCAAAACGTAGAGGCGCCTCACCGGCTCGGGATCATGGCCGATGATGCGAAAAGCCTGCCCGTCTCGACCGTTTTGGATGAGGGTGCCCTGGTGCATCACCTGGATGTGGTCCTGGGCCTCGGGCATCGAGTAGGGCTGCTCCGACAGGCGATAGCGAAAGCCCAGGCGCACCTCACCGTGGGCCCGATCGACGTGGGGCAAACACAGGTGCAGATCGTCTTTGTTGACCTGCGCGCCCACACAGTCGCGCTCGGTGGTGAAGATCTGCAGCTCCAGCTCGGTGCCCTTCTCGACCTCGGGCTTGGCGACGCGCGTGGTGGTGCCGCGGACCGCGGTGAGCGGATCAGTGCAGGCGAGGAGACCGATCAGCAGCGAACAGAGGAGGGTCCGCATCGCTCAGCTCTCCTCACGCGGCAGCATCAGGAACTCGATCTCTGCTTTCTGCTTGCCATCGCCGATCACAACCCGATCGCCACTGGACAACTCGGTCTCCAGCGGCGCGCTGCGACGCGGGTCGTAGCGAAGGTCGATCCGTTCAAGAAAGCGCTGAACGATGGTGGGCGCGAGGCTCAACCCGCGGACCTTGTAGATCTGGCCCTTGGTCACAGCCACCGAGATGTGCATCTCCTGCACACCATCTTCGGCCGGCAGGAAGAGATCGAGACCGCGCGGGAAGTGTCCGATGAAGCGCTCTTTGGCGCTGCCGTCCAGGGCGTCGATCGGGATGCGGCGGGCGTAGCGGTTGGCCGAAGTGACCCGCACCCAGCCGGCGTAGAGGTCGTCGGGGATCGCCCAGGTGAACAGTCCGTAACAGAAGCCCCAAACCAGGCCCATCGCCGCGCCCGCGGCGTACAGATCGGAGAAGAGGTTCTTGGAGTTGAGGATGTGCCAGGCGAGGCCCCCCAGCAAGGCCGCCGCGATGCCGCCGGTGATGTGGCTCCAGAAGCCCACCCCCTTGCGCGGCACCAGGGGCCCCAAGCCACAGGCGAGGCCCCCCATCGCGAAGGCCCCCACCCGATAGGTAAAGCTGACCAGACTGGCGTCATCGGCGTCGGTCTGGCGGATGTCCGAGCTGAACAGCAAGGCCGGCACCACCCAATGCCAGATGTGGTACCACAGCAACGTGTAGAGCACCGTCAAACCCAGACAGAGGCCCACCCGGGAGAATCGCTGAAGGAGCGGCAGCCGGCGCAGGTTGCACTCGGCCCACACCGAGGCCGCCGCGACGCTGCCGGAGATCGCGCACATCAGCAGCGGACCATCGAAGCCGGGCGGCCAGTCCACGCCGAGCACAAGCAGCGAGAGCACCGTCCACCAGGCGAAGAGCCCTGCCGCGGCGCACCACAGCGCCATGACGAGGTGCCGGGGCCAGGTGTAGGGCAGAAGGTAGATGTTCATCGGCGCTCCGCCAGGAAGAGCGCAGGGCAGCCGTCGCGACGGCGCGCCCCGCGCCTCACCTGTTACCATGGCGCACGGAGCACCGCCGATGGCCTTGGACGAGCTGGCAATCTACCTCCGCCTGACGCCGGAATTCGGCGGCACGCGCTTCGGCCCCTTCGAGACCCTGGAGATCCGCCTCGGCTCCAACGCCGACCGCTGCCACATCGTGCTGCCCGAGGCCCTCGGCGTGATCGGTGAGCACGTCAAGGTCATCCGTCAGGGCCCCTCCAACCTGATCCTGGCCCCGGCCGACCGCACCGCCACGATCTTTTTGTGGCGCCAAGGCGACCGCCGCCCCACCCAGGTCACCACCCCCACCGCGGTCCGCCCCGCCGACAGCTTCTCCCTCGTCACCGCCGAAGGGCCGCGCTTCATCGTCGAGCTCGACGTGCTGCCGCCCGAGGTGGTCGCCCAGCGGGCCGAGGCCAAAAGGGTGCCCACCGGCCGCCGCCGCTTGACGGCCGAGGCGATGGGCAACGAGGTCAAGCGCCAGGCCTGGACCCGCCTGCTCACCATGGGGCCGATGCAGCTCCTGCAGCGGGCCTGGACCTTCGTGAGATCGGGGGCCATCTACCAGCCCCGCAACATCATCCTCGGCATCACGATCCTCGGCGGCTACATCCTGGGCGGCACGATGGCCTGCACGAGCTGCAAGAGCCGCAAGCTGCTCGAATCCAACTCCAAAAAGATCCAGCAGTGTGACGACCAGCTCGCGCTCGCGAAGGGCATGAGCAACAAGAGCTCGGAGAAGAGCGACTTCACCGAGCTGGCGGGCCGCATCACCGGCTCGATGTACCTGGTCGAGGCGCTGAAGACCGACGACGCCCTGCGCGCCGAGGTGCGCAAGGCGGTGAAGTCCATCCTGTCCTCCACCCGGGACTACGACTGGCTGCTGCGCAACAACACCACCCAGCAAGGCCGCTTCGCCGACTGGCGCGAGCGGGTGGTCAAGGCCGCCGAGAACGGCGCCATCGACAACGAGACGGCGATCCTCCTGCCCTGGCTGGCCAGCCGGCGGTCCCAGCTCAACAGCGAGTTCCAGACCTTCCAGGACTCAGAAGGCACCGACGTCTGCGGCCGCGGCCCCCTGCGCATGACCTACCGACAGGCCTTGCACCTCGGCCTCTCCGTCTCCGCCGACGGCTACCACGCCGGCACCGGCGCTGCGCTGGAAGACGTGAAGCTGCGCGACAGCCTCTTCGCCCTCACCCTCGGCGCCGCGCGGGTGCCGATCCCCGAGGGCCAGATCGAGAGCTCCTACGAGGCCATCCGCGAGGGTCAGCTCTACTGCGTGTACGTCACCGGCGCCGACGACGACCGCACCAAGCCCACCGAGCTGCTCAAGATGATGAAGGAGCAGTTCGGCCCCAGCGCCGACAAGGTGCCGCCCACCGACGACTCCAACGGCGCCATCGCCCGCATCGCCAAATACTGGGCCGCCGACGCCACCACCTCCGATTACCGCGAAGAGGAGACCGGCCAGGACTTCTCCACCGACGCCACCGTCTCTTCCACCTTGGAGAAGATGGAGAGCCGCGGCGCCTGGGTGCGCACCAAGACCGCCGAGACCCTCGCCCAGGCCATCGCCGTGCCCTGCCTCGCGTCGCTCTCCGAGGAGCCCGAGGCGATGAAGGGCGTCTTTGGCGATCCCCCGGTCTTGCCCGACCCCGTGCCCTGCCTCATCCTCAACTGGAAGCTGACGCACGAGAAGAGCAACTAGGCCCGGCGCCAGCGCCCTCCGAGGGCCGCGAAGCCGAGCAGGCCCAGGAGGAGGCTGAGGCGCCCCCCGCCGGCGGTGGCGCAGCCGAAGCCGCCCTTCTCGCCGGCCACCTGGGCCGCCGAGAGGAGGCTGACGGCCTCACCCGCCGTGTCGAGCTCGCCGGTGTCGGCCGCCGGCGCCTCGGAGTCCCCGCCGCTGTCGGGCTCGCCGGTGTCGACGGCCGCGGTGTCGATCGCGCCGGTGTCGGTGCCGCCGGTGTCGGCGCCGCCGGTGTCGGCGCCCCCGGTGTCGGCGCCGCCCGTGTCGGCGGCGAAACGCGCGGCGTAGGTGGCCTGCGCCGCGCCGAGGGCCGCGGCGGAGAGCAGGAGACCGAAGGAGAGCAGCAGCGCGCGGCTGGTCATGGCGCGCCCACCTGCGCGGCCTGCCAGCCCGCGGGCACCTCAAAGCCGGCCGCCTCGATGGCGCCGACCAGCCCTTCGAGCGAGCCGCGGAGCGGATCCCAGCGGAGGCGGGCCCGGTGATCTGCGGCCGAGACCTCCACCGCCTCGACCCCCGGCTGGCGCTCCAGCGCCCGGCGGACGCTGCTGGCGCAGCCTCCACAGGTCATGCCCTCGATCGGGATCTCCAGGGCCTCAGCGGCGGGGACCGTCATGCACATCCTCCAAGCGGCGTCGAGCACACCCCTACACTCCTCGGGCATCGGGCGGCCAGACCACCTTGTGAAGCTGGAGCTGAAAGCGCGCCGGCACCCGGTCGGCCAGCATCCAGGCCACCAGATCGGCCGGCTCCACCGCGCCAAAGACGGCGGAGAAGAGCACCGCGCCGACCTTCTCGTGCAGGCGATGCGCCAACACCACGTCGCGGCTCCAGTCGTAGTCCCGCCGCGAGGCGATCACGAACTTGACCTCATCCTTCTTCTGGAGGAGCGGCAGGTTCTCCCAGCGGTTGGCCGCCTCTTCACCGGAGTCAGGCGGCTTGAGGTCGAGGATGATGTGCACTCCGGCCGGCACCGCCGAGATGTCGCGCGAGCCCGAGGTCTCCAGCAGGACCGTGCGCCCGGCGTCGAGGAGCCCTTGCATCAAGGGGATCGCCGCCTTGTGCACCAGCGGCTCGCCGCCGGTGAGCTCGACCAGCGGGATCTCCGTGGCCAAGGCCTCGGCCAGGACCGCCTCGACGCCGCGGTGCACGCCGCCGGTGAAGGTGAAGGTGGAGTCACACCAGGTGCAGCGCAGGTTGCAGCCAGCGAGGCGAATGAAGAGGCAGGGCAGGCCCACGAAGGTGCTCTCCCCCTGCACGCTCGTGTACAGCTCGATGACGCGCAGGCGCTGGTCGCGGGGGATGGCGTCTTCGCTCGGCGGTAGAGACACAGGCTTTCACCCAGGCAGCGGATTAGGCACCGCCTGTAATGTCGCCGCGCCGCGCCGCCACCCAGGCCACCGCCGCGCAGACCGCCCCGGGAGCGTCGATGATCAAGCCCCTTTGGATGCTGCCCCTGCTGGCGACCGGCTGTATGGGCATGGTCAACAACCAGGTCAAGTCGATCGCCCCGCGCATGATGGCCAATGAGGACCTCGAGGTGATGTGCCTGTCGGGCGCGGTCTTCTCGCCGACCCTGGCCAGCCTCACCGAGGATCCCGCGGCCGCCCCCCACGCCGCCCTGGTGCTCACCGAGCTGTCGGCCGGCATGTGCTCCGATCTGGCCATCTGGGACACCCAGATCGCCTACCTCCGCGCCCGCTACGCCGGGCTCGGCACCGTCGCCCAGGACCTCCTGGAGCAGGAGCGCCGCCAGCACGAGGTGGCCGCCCGCCGCTACCAGCGCGCCTGGAACCACCTCGAAGCCCAGTACGGCGAGGTGGGCGGGGCCTGCCCGAAGCTCAACCTCTACAAGAACGACGACCTCATCTACCTCCTCGGCCTCACCAGCGGCGTGCTCGCCGTGATGAACGATCGGGCCGCCGGCGGCGTGGTCGACGTGCCCCTCGACGTGCCGATGAAGGTCTCTCGCGGCGCGGCCTGCCTCGACAACGAGGCCTGGTGGGGCATGCCCGAGGCCTTGCAGATCGCGGTCGGCTCCTCGGTGCCGGGCGGCCTGCCCGAGGGCACCGACGTGCCCGCCCTCCTCCAGCGCGCCGCCACCTACGGCGAGAACCTGCAGGCCACCGACAAGAGCGGCAGCCGCCCGGCGCCCGTGCGCATGGCCCGCGCCCTCCAAGTGCAGACCCTCTCGGCCCTCGGCCAGGAAGAAGCCCTGAAGAAGGCGATCTCCGAGCACGCCGCCTCCCTCGCCGCCCAGCCGCCCGACCCCAACTGGGCCCTGCTCGACCGCTTCGCCGAGCGCATGATCCTCCACGAGTCCGACAAACGCTGGCTCGAAGCCACCGGCCATCGCACCCCCGGCGACCAGCGCGGCCGCTTTCCGGGCGACGCCCCGGAGGTCGACGCCGACAGCGAGAGATTGCTCGACGCCTTGATGGCCGCGCCGCCTGAGGCGTCTCCTCCTGCGGCCTCTCCGGAGGCCAGCTCCCCCCTGCCCCTGTGAGCCCCAAATGAACCGCTTTCGCAGCTTGATTGGCGCCCTGGCCCTCGCGGCCGCCCCCTGGATCTCCGCCCCGGCCGCCGCCGCCGATCCAGTCACCAAGTCGATGTGCGTCTACGATCCCAGCGGGGCCGCCGGCGACGCCTTCCAGCACGCCAAAAAGTTCCAGGCCCAGGCGCTCTCCTGGGGGGTCAACTTTACGCTCAAGGCCTACACCGACGAGGGCGTGGCCGCGGCGGACTTCCGCAACAAGAAGTGCGACGCCGCCGTGATCACCGGCGTGCGCACCCAACAGTTCAACCGCAAGAGCTACACGGTCGAAGCCCTGGGGCTGATCTCCTCCTACGAGGGCCTGCGCAAGGCGGTCAACGTGCTCTCCGGCCCCAAGGCCGAGCCGCTGATGAAGTCCGGCGAGTTCGAGACCATCGGCATCTTCCCGGCCGGCGCGGTCTACCTCTACGTCGATCAGAAGGCCAGCGCCGACGTGAGCGCCCTGGCCGGCAAGAAGATCTGCACGATGGACTTCGACGCCGCCGCCAAGGTGATGGTCGCCCGGGTCGGCGCCCAGGCCGAGCCCAGCGACATCGGCACCTTCGCCTCGAAGTTCAACAACCACTCCTGCAACGTCGCCTATGCCCCGGCCACCGCCTACAAGCCGCTGGAGCTCTACAAGGGCGTGGGCGCCAACGGCGGCGTGGTGCGCCTGCCGATCAGCCAGCTCACCTTGCAGGTGCTGATCCGCAGCGCCGAGTACCCAGCCGGCTTTGGCCAGCTGAGCCGCACCTGGGCCGCCACCCAGTTCGATGGCCTGCTCGGCGTTTCCAAGAAGGCCGAGGCCGGCATCGAGGCCAGCAAGTGGATTGAGGTCGACGCCACCAAGGCCGCCTCCTACCGCAAGATGATGGGCGAGGCCCGGGCGGAGCTGGTCGGCAAGGGCGCCTACGATCCCACCGTGGCGAAGCTCCTCGAACAGGTGGCCGGAGCGCAGTAAGAGGGCCGTCGCGGAAGATTCGGGCAGGAGGCCACCCTCCTGCCCGGCCGCCCCGACGGAGCGATCGTGTCTCACGCAGCCCCCCCAAGCCCCCTGCGCACCTGGCTCTCCACGCTGCCGGTGCTGCTGATCCTCGCCGGATCGGTGCTCATCTGGACCTCGCGGCAGGCGAGCGGACGGATGATCCAGTTGGGGGAGCACATCTGGCCCGGCTACGCCGCCGACCTGCGACGCGATCCCGATCCGGTGGTCGTGCCAAGCCCGACCGCCGCCGTCGATCCCGGCGCCAACGCCGATGAGGCCCTGATCGGCGACATCCTCGGTGAGGAGGCCCCGCCTGCCGCACCGCCTGCGCCCGGCGCCGCCGATGAGGCCCTGATCGGCGACATCCTCGGCGAAGAAGCCGCCGCGCCTGCTGCCGCGCCGCCGGCCCCCGGCGCCGCCGATGATGCCCTGATCGCCGACATCACCGGGGAGGCGCCGGCCGCGCCAGCGCCGGTCGTGGAGACGCCAGCCACCCCCCGCGCCACGCTCACGCCCACGATCTCCGCCTTCCGGGCGGTCGACCGCAGCCTCGACGCCTTCGCCAGTTGGGGGGCCAGCGTCTACCGCCAGACCCTGGTGCTGCTCCTGCTGCTCTGCGGCGCCACCGCCACCGCCGCCCGCGCCCACATCGGGCTCGTCAACGCCCGCACCGCCGCCGAAGACCGCGGCGTTCAGATCGCCCAGCTCCTCGGCAATGGGCTCGTGGCCGCCTCCTGCTACGCGCTCTACCAGGCCCAGCAGGACTCCGGAACCGAGATCAGCGACCCCTACCTCCCCCTGATGTGGGCCGGCGCCTTCGTGCTGATGGGCCTGATCAACGTCGGCCACCTCGCCCGCCCGCTGGTCCCCGAGCCCGACGCGCCGCCCACCAGCCTCGTGCGCATGGCGCTGAGCGTGCCGCTTTACACCTCGATGGCCTTCATCGCCTCGGTCTGGTTTCTGCTGCTCGAAAAATACCCCGCCGGCCTCGCGGTCTACCTGCAGAACCTGACCGAGCACGCCGAGCTGTACCTCTACGTCGGCCTCTACGTCTGGACCGGCATGCTGCTCAAGCGCACCCGGGTGGCCTCGCTTGGCTTCGACCTGCTGCGCCCCTGGAAGCTGCCGCCCGAGCTCTTCGCCGCGGTGGTGGTGCCCCTCGCGGCCCTGCCCACCGCCTACTCCGGCGCCTCGGGGATCTTCGTCATCGCGGTGGGCGGGCTCATCTACCAGGAGATGCGCGCGGCCGGCGCCCGGCCCCAACTGGCCCTGGCCACCACCGCCATGTCGGGCAGCCTCGGCGTGGTGCTGCGGCCCTGCCTGTTGCCGGTGATCGTGGCCTACCTGAACCCCGTCACCACCGATGTCCTGTACGACTGGGGCCGCTGGGTCTTTGTGCTCACCGCCGTCCTCTTCGCGCTGGTGCTGATCGTCACGCGCCAAAGCCCGCTGTCGGTGGCGCCGGTGCGCGAGGCCTTGCCGGAGATGGGCAAGCGCATGAAGCCGCTCGGCCGCTACGTCTTCGTCGCGGTGGTGGTGCTGGGCCTCTGCTACCTGCTCCTCGACCAGACCCTCGACGAGCACACCGCCCCCACGCTGCTGCCGCTGGTGCTCTTCGGCTTCCTCTTCGTGGAGCGTGGCGCGCGCGCCCTCACCCCGCCGGCGACCCCGCCGGTGCGCGAGGCCACCGATGAGACCACCGGCCACATCGGCGCGCTGCTGCTTTTGATGAGCCTGTCCATCGCGCTTGGCGGCGCCATCGAGCGCTCGGAGATCATCCTGATGATGCCCTCCGACCTGGGCTCGCCCTTCCTCACGATGGGCCTGCTCGTGGTGGTGCTGATCATCATCGGCATGACCATGGACCCCTACGGTGCCGTCATCGTGGTGAGCGCCACCATCGCCGATGTGGCCTACAAGAACGGCATCGACGTCTCGCACTTCTGGCTCACGGTGCTGACCGCCTTTGAGCTCGGCTACCTCTCGCCGCCGGTGGCCTTAAACCAGCTCCTCACCCGCCAGGTGGTGGGCGGCGCCGAGGTGGACCGCGTGATGGCCCAGGCCACCGGCTCGTGGTGGCGTCGCAACGAGGCCACGCTGCTGCCGGTCACCGTAATGGGCATCGCGCTGCTGATCGTGGCCTTCGTGCCCCTCTTCTTTACCGCCGCCTGATCGCGGTACACTCCGCCCCGCCCTCTCGAGGTCCCCATGGCCAGCCGTCCGCTCCTCCTCGCCGCCCTGATCGTCGCCTTCGCGACGGGCTGCTCTGACCCGTACCAGGACACGCGCAAGATCGACACGATCGAGGCCTGGGAGGCCTTCTTGAAGGACAACTCCTCCTCCTCCTACGCGGCAGCCGCCGAGGGCCGGCTGGAGGAGCTGATGTTCGAGGCGGCCGAGAAGTCCGGCAAGGTGGCCGACTGGGACGCCTACTTCGCGCGCTTCCCCAAGGGCCTCAAGTTCAAGGACGCCCAGGAGGGCCGTGTGGGCGCGCTGTACCACACCGCCGAGACCGAAGACACCGTCGAGGCCTGGACCGCCTTCAACGAGGGCTGCGCCGCCGTCAAGTCCTGCGACGCCACCTGGAAGCGCTGGGGCCCCAAGCGCCTCAAGATCGCCGAGAACCGCAGCAGCTTTGAGCTGGGCGCCACCGACATGAAGCAGGTGAACCTCGCCGAAGACCCCGAAGGCCCGCTCGATGGCTGGGGCTTCTTCGTGCCGGTCACCAACAAGGGCAACGTCGCCATCGAGCGAATGGTGCTGCGCATCCGCTACTTCGACGCCGAGGGCGCCGAGCTGTCGCGCAAGGACTGGCCGGTGGTCGCCAAGGCCCTGCCCGGCAACATCCCCTTCGAGGATGGCTTCGACAAGCCGATCGCGCCGGGCGAGACCCGCACCTGGGAGTGGACCAGCGGCGACATGCCCGCCGGTTGGGCCAAGCAGGTCAAGGTCGAGGCGGTCGACCTCAACTTTGTCGGCGAGGCCAAGCCCGGCAAAGAGGCCAAAGACGGCAAGGAAGAGTAGGTGCGCGGCCCGCTGGCCCTCTTGCTGCTGCCGGGCTGCCTCTCCTGGCCCTGGCAAACCACCGCCGACGACTGCGACCCACGGCTGATGGAGCCCGGCGAGGTGCGAGCCCGGCGGATGCCCTGCAGCGACGAGGCCCAGCCGGGCGGCGAGGGCCGGCGCAACGACTGGGTGCTGGAGAACGCCCTCGTCCGCTACACCGTCCGCGACGCCCCCTGGGCCGTCTCGGCAATCGGGCGGGCCGGCGGCACCGTGATCGACGCGGCGCCCCCCGGCGTGTCCGACGCCCTGGTCGAGGCCACCCCCCTCTTCGGCGGGGCCGCCTTCGCCGCGGTGTCGATCGCGGTGGAGCCGACCGAAGACGGCGAGGCCGCCCTGCGCCTGGAGGGCCGGCTGCCCGACGGCGCCGAGGCCACGCTGATCTACCGCCTCGCCGCCGACCGCCTCGCCCTGGAGCTGGAGGGCGCCGATGCCCTCGAGCTGCTGCCCGCCGCCGACACAGAGGTGGTGGGCGCGCTCGTCGAGGCCCGCCACACGCCCTCGGCTTCGCTGGTCTTCGCCACCGAAGGCGACCTCTCCGATCTGGGCGGCCCCCTGCTGTGGAGCGCCCCCCTTCGCCTCTACGCGGGCCGCCGCGCCGAGGTGATCGCCGCCCGCGACGCCAACGCCCAGGACATCGGCGGCGAGGCCGAGGGGGCCTGGGTGGAGGCGCTGGACGCCGAGGGCGACGTGGTCTCGCGCAGCCCGATCGTGGAGGGGGTCTTTCAAGGGGTGGTGCCCGGGCAGGCCACCCACCTGCGCGTCACCGAGCCCGGCTACCTCGACGGATCGCCCGTCCCCCTCGATCAGATCGACGAGCTGCCCCTCGAACGGGGCGCCCCCGGCCGCCTCCTCATCGAGGTGGTCGACGACGCCGGCCAGCCCCTGCCCGCCACCCTGCGCTTCGCCGGCCAGGACTGGCCGATCGAGGCCCAAGGTGGACGGGTCCTGACCGGGCCCGGCGCCGGGGAGGCCTGGATTTGGGCGGGCCCCAGCCACGAGATCGTCCACCTGCCCAACCTCGTCGTCGAGGGCCCCACCTCGCGGGCGATCACCCTGCGCAGCCTGCCGCTGCAGGGCACCTGGGCCGATCTGGCGGTGCCGGCCTGGCCCGGCCGCAGCGAGCGCCGGCACCCCCTCACCCTCGCCGAGGGCCTTGCCGGCCGGGGCGTCGGCTACGCCGTGCTGGTCGCCGAGGACGAGGTGGCGATCCGCAGCAGCACACCCCACCTCGACGACTGGCTGCGCACCCGCGGCGGCTCGATGCCGCTGGCGCCCCACGGCCGGCTCTGGGCCTGGAGCTTCTCGTCCAGCAGCCGCCGACCGGCCCATGGGGCCCTGGACTGGCGCGGCTTTGCGCCGATCGACCTGCTGGCGGCGATCTCCGATCAGGGCGGCCGCACCACCGTCGCCGACCTGGACTGGGCGGCGGCCGCCGGGCCTGGCTGGCTCTGGGACCCAGCCCCCAGCGCGCTCCTCGTCGAGGGGCTCGCCGATCTGCCAGACCTGCTGCGCATCCTCGGCGAGGTGCCCCTGCGCAACGTCGTGGGCCCCCTCACCTTCCTTCCCGGCGTCGCCCGCGGCGGGCCCAGCCTCTACATCGACCGGGCCTTCGCCACCGGCCAGACGGTGGCCAGCAACGGCCCCAGCGCCCACCTGCGCCGCGTGGACATCGGCCCCGAGCCCCTCTTCGACGATCGCGGCCCGCAGATGGCCCGCCTGACCATTGACGCCCCGGACTGGATGCCCCTCGACGCGGTCTCGATCTACAGCGGCGACACCCTGCTGGAGCGAATCGACCTGCGCCGCCAGACGGGCCACCCCCGCTACGAGGCCGAGCTCGCCGTGGACGGCCACCCCTTCCTGCTCGCCGTGGTGGAGGGCCCGGCGGCGCCCCCCTTCATCGAGGCGCCGGTCTGGGCCATCACCAGCCCGCTTTGGGGCGATTAGGCTCCTGTTTGCTCGATGAGCTGCTGCATCAGGTGGTCGTTGAGCGCGGTGACCACATCGCCCATCTCACCCTCCATGATGCGGTCGAGCTGGTAGAGCGTGAGCCCGATGCGGTGATCGGTGAGCCGGTTCTGCGGGAAATTGTAGGTGCGGATGCGCTCGGAGCGGTCGCCGGTGCCCACCTGGGCCTTGCGCTGGGCGGCCAACTTGGCGTCGGCCTCGGACTGCATGCGCTCCAAGAGGCGCGCCGCCAGCACCTTCATGGCCTTGGCCTTGTTCTTGGTCTGCGACTTTTCGTCCTGGCACTGCACCACGAGGCCAGAGGGCAGGTGGGTGATGCGCACCGCCGAGTCGGTGGTGTTGACCGACTGGCCGCCGGGCCCGCCGGCGCGGAAGACGTCGACCCGCAGGTCTTTGTCTTGGATGTCGACCTCGATGGCGTCGGCCACCGGCATGATCGCCACCGTCGCCGCCGAGGTGTGGATGCGGCCCTGGGCCTCGGTCAGCGGCACCCGCTGCACGCGGTGGACCCCCGACTCGTGGCGAAGGTGCTTGTAGGCGTCGGCGCCGCTGATCTGGGCGATCACCTCGCGGTAGCCCTGGGCGCTCTTGCCCGCAGCCCCCCCCACCGAGCTCTCCGAGGCCTCGATCAGCTCGATCTTGAAGCCGTGGGTCTCGCAGTAGCGGCGGTACATGCGGAAGAGGTCGGCCGCAAAGAGCGCCGCCTCGTCGCCGCCGGTGCCGGCGCGCACCTCGAGGATGATGTCGCGGCCCTCGTAGGGGTCCGGCGGCACCAGCGACCGGCGGAGGCGGCCCTCCAGGGCCGGGATCTCCTCGCTCAGGCGGTCAATCTCTGCCCGCGCCATGTCGCGCATTTCCGGATCTTCCAGCAGCTCCCGGGCATCGCCGAGATCGGCCCGGGCGCGCTCCAGCGACTGCCAGGTCTCGACGATCGGCATCAGATGCGCCCGCTCGGTCGACAGCTCGCGCAGGCGAGACGGGTTCGACGAGACCGTCGGGTCCATCAGGGCCGCGTCGACCGACTCAAGGCGACCTGCCGCCTCTCCAAGATTTGCGTACATCGTCGCCTCGAAGCGGACTCAGCGCGCCAGCGCAGCGCCGCCGGTTTGAAAGACCTTTCCCTCAAGGCCGAGATCCTCGACCCCCTGGGACGCATGGGCAGCCCAGGCCGCCTGAAGGCTGGCGATCGCCACCTCGAGCTGCGCGTCATCGGGCTCGCGGGTGGTGAGGCGCTGCAGCCACATGCCGGGGACCGAGATCCAGCGGCTGAGGGCGAAGCGGTAGGTGCGCGAAGAGAGGCGGATCAGCTCGTAGGAGAGGCCAGCCACCGGCACCATCAGCGGCAGCTTGATCGCCACCTGGATGAGGCTCTTCACCGCACCATTCTCCACCGGGATCGGCGGGATCAGCGCAAAGAAGGGCGTAAACACCGCGATCGAGGCCAGCACCACAAAGAGCAGAAAGCTGGTGCCGCAGCGCGGGTGGAAGCGGGTCCAGGCCCGCACATTCTCCACCGTCAGCTCCTGGCCCGACTCCCAGGCGTAGATGCTCATGTGCTCGGCGCCATGGTACTGAAAGACCCGTTGAATGTCCTTCATCTGGCCAATGGCGCCCAGGTAGCCAACAAAGAGCAGCGCCTTGATCACCCCGTCAACGAGGTGAAAGAGCGGCTGATCGGCGTCGAGCGGCAGGCCTGTGGCGGCGCCGAGGCCGGCGGTGAGCAGGTGTGGCAGCGCCACAAAGAAGCCCAGGCCCAACAGGATCGAGGTGACCAGCGTGCCTGCGATGGCCAGCTTGTCCTGGGTGGAGGGGGGGCCCTTGGCCTCCTCCAAGCCCGCCTGTTCGGCCGACCAGGTCAGCGCCCGCATGCCCAACACCATCGACTCCACCATGATGACCCCGCCCCGGAGAAAGGGCAGCTTCAAAAAGGGGAGCCGATCGGTGATCGGCGCGTAGGGCTGGCTCTGGATGGCGAGGGAGCCATCGGGACGGCGCACAGCCATGGCCACAGCCCGAGGCGCGCGCATCATGACGCCCTCAAGGATGGCCTGACCGCCGATGTAAGGACGCGCCGTCACGCCGGACTCCAACGCTGAAACGCCACGGTGGGGCACTGAACCGAAGGTTCAGGCCTCCATCTTGTAGCGCTTCATGAAGCGCTCCACGCGGCCAGCCGTGTCGAGCATCTTCTGCTTGCCGGTGAAGAAGGGATGGCAAGCGTTGCAGATTTCCGTGCGGATCTCCTTCTTCACGCTGCGGGTCTGGAAGGAATTGCCGCACGCGCAGGAGACGGTGCAGGCCTGGTAAGCGGGGTGAATTTCAGCCTTCATGATCGAACCTTGGAAAGGGCGGCCCCTCTTTTCCCACTCAGGGCTGCTTGTCAAGCGGATCGGCGGCCCCGGCGCCATCGGGCCGAGCCTGCAGGGGAGCGCTCAGCCGCGCCAGATCGGCGCGGTCGTCGAGGGAGAGCGCGGCGCGCAGGGAGGCCGCGGCCATCGCCGCCGCGGGCTCCAGGGGGCGGTCTGACCGGCTCTGGCTCACCACCAGGGCGGGCGCGAAGCCGCCGGCGCGCAGGCCGCTGTCGAGGCGCAGGGTGGCGTTGGTGACACCGCCCAGCTCTTCCAGCAGGGCCTCATCCACCTTGGAGTCGCTGTCGACCGCGCAGGTCGCGATCACCGTCAGGCTGCCGCCCTCGGCCAGGGCCCGCCCGGCGGCGAGGATCCGCCGGCTCCGGTGCAGGGCCAAGGGGTCCACCACGCCGTGGAGCAGCCGCCCGCTGCCGGTGGCGGTGGCGTTGGCGGCCCGCGCGAAGCGCGAGAGGGAGTCGATCAGCAGCACCACATCGCGGTTCTGCTCGGCGATGCGGCGGGCACGCTCCAGGGCCATCTCCACCACCTGCACATGGCGGGCCGGCGGCTCCTCGATGTGCGTGGAGAGCAGCCCGGCGCCCAAGTCGGCTTCCAGCTCGGCGATCTCCTCGGGGCGATCGTCGACGAGCACCGGGATCACCACCACCTCGGGGTGGTTGTCGCGCAGGGCCAGCACGATCTGCCGCACCAGCGCGGTGCGACCGGAGCCCGCGGCGCCGAGGATAGCGATCCGCTGCCCCAGCGCGAGGGGGGCCAGGGCGTCGATCACCCGGTGGGGATCCGCCGGCCCCCGCGCCACGGCGAAGGACCGATGGGCCCGCTCGGGGCTCAGGTTGTCGATGATCGGCTTGTCGCGCTCCACCTCGGGCAGGCGCTCGTTGATCGACTCGATCTTGATGAGCGCGAAGTAGCGTTCGCCCTCTTTCGGGGCCCGCACCGCCCCCTGCACGAGGTCGCCTGTGCGCAGGTTGAACCGACGAATCTGGGAGGGGGAAACATAGATGTCGTCGGGTCCGGGCAAAAAGCTGGTCTCCAGGGAGCGGAGAAAGCCAAAGCCATCCGACAGGGTCTCCAGCACGCCCGACCCCCGGGCGCCCCCGCCCGTGCCCGCGCGTCGGCGGACGATCTCGAAGACCAGCTCCTGCTTTTTAAGGCCTGCGGCGTTGTCGACACCCAGCTCGCGCGCCGCGGCAACGAGGTCGGCGACACGCTGGGAACGCAATTCCGAGAGATCGATGGGCATGAGTTCACGGGAGGGAGAGCGGGGGGGAGTGCTGGATGGGGTGGGGGCCGGTGGAGGAGGCCCGAGCCACTATCCGTTCGGGAATTCCGATCATCCGATCCTCTGCGGCCTGCTG
>Ga0164294_10000255_pt1 | contig 49814 bp, 46 predicted proteins | sample GEODES005metaG_FD_111479 | JGI IMG/M metagenome (GOLD analysis project Ga0164294, IMG submission 111479) | Oligotrophic lake water microbial communities from Sparkling Lake, Wisconsin, USA - GEODES005 metaG | ecosystem: Environmental > Aquatic > Freshwater > Lake | place: USA: Sparkling Lake... | reverse complement strand
TCCTGCACAGCAAACATATCTTGGGGAAGATTCAGAAGAGGCTCTCCCATCCACGAGTTCTGATGTATCCATCGATACTTATCCGCTTCGACAAATACACTTTTTGCTTTGTACCCCAGACGTGAATTTTTATTCATCATGATTGCAGCTTTTTGATTTAAGGCCAAAAACTGCTGTTTTGTAATTATTTTACTCATTTATTTTTTGTTTCCTTTAGAAAGTTATCATATTTCCTGATATAGTCCCTCTCTTCATATGGACGATTGCAAAGAACCAACATGACAGCCTTCGAGTCCAAATATCTTTGCTTGGCCCAGATCCTAGGAGGAATGAGAAGCCCTTGCCCCTCATGGCTAAGGACGTACCTCCTTTTCGACTTTCCATCGTCACATTCGATACTGATTTTACCATGGATACAGACGAGGAGTTGAGCGCATTTTTTATGGGCATGCATTCCTCGGACTGCGCCTCGTTTCGCCCATACGGTAAAAACTCTTTTTACCGCAAAGGGGACGCCCTCCACCTTACCGTAGGCGCATAAACTTCCGTTTAATGATATATGCCGCTTAAAATGTAATTTTGCTTCTTGATTGGATATTTTCAAAGATATTCTCTTATGCGTATTTTTGTGTGAGTTGTTCGTAAAAATCATCATTTGGACGCCAGCCCGTTACTCTCTTGAATTTAGACGAATCAATCACTACATTTCTGTTTTCTATTTCAGAAAGCCCCCCGGGTGCTTTCACATTTTTAATTTTGACTCTTTTGCCAGTCTTATGAGTGGCTAATGAAATTACATGACGGAATGCTCCACCTATACTTGTGCCTTTTCCGCTTCCTATGTAAAAGGTTTGACCGTTTGTTTTTTTTGCATTTATTGCAGCAGCACACAAGGCTGAGACCACGTCATCTATATATATATAATCTCTTTTACATGTTTGTTTAACAAACACTTTAATTGTTTTCCCCGAAAGAGCTTGCAGATATATTTTATCTAAAATACCTCGATTTATATTTTGTGAGTCTTGGCGCTTTCCGTATACATTGCCAAGCCTCAAAGCACACCCTTGAATCCATCCTTCCTTGATATACTGTTTCAAATACATTTCAGCTGAAAGTTTGCTTATATCATAAAATGTACATGGGTTATCTCTCGTCTTTTCATTAATTGGATTTTTTCTGTTTATTCCTGCTTGTGTAGCCGTTCCTGTTATTATCACTATGGGACAATGGCTTTGTGTCTTCAGGTACTCCATAAGCTTTAGAAGCCCCAGAACATTAGACTCTAAATCAGCCACGGGGTTCTTTTTAGCCTCGTAAATGCTCGTCTGACCTGCGAGATGAAACACGTAGTGAATCACCGGTAGTCTTCTCTTGGCCCAAGAATCCGCTACCAGATTATGCTGGATCCATCTAATTCTGGATGTGCTGTTATGGTGTGCTCGGCTTTGACAGAATAACGAACACTTCGTTGATTTGAGTCGCTCTATTAGAGCCGTACCAATCAAGCCCCTTGCACCCGTAATGAGGACGTTATGCTGGTTGTCGATCGTCGATTTTTTATAGGCCATGAAGATTGCAATGGGAGATTCCAAGCGACTCAAATGCAAACGCTTTAAATGACTGTGTCGGAAGGTAATGGCTAATATGCAACTTCCTTGTGGGCTTCTTTTGGTTTTTCATCTAATATATTATCGAGTTTCTCCGATAGTCCCAGCTAAAAGATCCATCACAATGTTACTGTTTAATCTCATTATGTAGCCGACTTAGGTAATCCACGAGGTTGAAAATTTTCATTTTCGATTGATTTGCCAGGATTAAGTTGCGTTAGATAAGGATGGCCTTTGTCCCGATTAGACATTACTATTTCCTTGAGAGGCCATTGAATATTTATTTCTGGGTCATTCCAGTTAAGGCCGCCCTCATCATTAGGATCGTATTTTTGACTTACTTTATAATGTAAATCGGCCCAATCAGAAAGTACGCAAAATCCATGGGCAAAGCCATGTGGCATATAAATCTGTCGATGGCCTTCGTCGCTTAACTCAGTTCCGAACCATTTTCCAAACGTAGGTGAATCTTTACGGATATCGACCACTACATCAAATATTTTTCCCTGCATTACAGTTACGATTTGAGATTGCTGTTTCTCACGGGTAAAGTGCAAGCCTCTTAAAACATTTTTCGATGACCTAGAATGATTGTCCTGAACAAACTCCTCAGTTATTCCAACTTTTGCGTATCTTTCTTTTTGAAAGCTTTCCAAGAAAAACCCTCTTTCGTCCTGATAGACAATTGGCTCGATTAGGAGAATGCCGTCCAAGTGGCACTTTATGGTATTCATTGTCTCTCCAGTTTTTTCAGTAGTATGCTCCATGCATACCGAATACGGTTTGCTGCTGGGAAGTTTCCCATTTCTAGCGGAGCTATTACCCCGAGAATTGGTGCAGAATAGGGATATTTAACTACTTCTTCGTACCCGGTAAGCTCTTTTAGCAATTTATTCATACCGATAAACCTATACGGTATGATTGAGTCGTAATATTTTTGCGTTGAAAAGTAGTCTTTTTCTCCTTTGGCAATACAATCTTCCAGATAAATATAGTTGGGTTCAGTTCTTTGCACTAAGGAAAGTAAGGGCTCGTTAGAACTGAAGTACTGCAATACACTGTTACAATATAAAAGGTCACATCGCTCCATCAACTCATCCTGAGTTTTGTATCTTACGGGGGCATCATGGGCTCCAGAAGTTTTCATGTGTTTGACAACTTGTTCAGTTTCTATAATAACGTAAGAATTAACCTTTTGATCAGATAACGTATTTTTCAAATATTCCCAGCTCCAACCAGAAGAACCACCGAAATCTATGATAGTACTCGGATTCGTCATGGCACAAATTAACGGCAAGTTGGACGGCCTAGGAGGTGGAGCCATGCCATGCTGCTTGAATTCATTTCTATAATCCGACAACTGCTGATTGATTCTCTGTAGCCAGCGTCCGCTACTAAGCCCCTCCCCCCCCGTATTTACAACAGCATTAGCGGCATCACAGGCCGTTTCCCAGGTTGGGTATAGACCATTCCAGATAAAGTTCGGCGCCTTGGTATCTGATTGGTTAACCACGCTTGCCATCCTTTGGCTCAAGGTATTGTAGTGCTTGCACTATTTCATGGATTTGTTGATCCATGAGTTCGGGGTAGAGGGGCAAGGAAAGGACTTCTGAGGCAAGTGCCTCTGTAATATGCATTGATCGAGCAGTGCGAATTCTTCCTTGATATGCGGGCTGCTTATGGATTGGAACCGGGTAATGAATTCCCGCATGAATGTTTTTTGCTTTGAGGCCTTCTAAGGCTTTGGTTCTTTCCCGGGATTTCACCACGTAAAGATGGAAGACATGCTCTGCATCGGCTCTGGATTTAGGCAGGACAAGGCTGGGTAAGTTGAGGAGCTTTGTGTAGCTCATGGCAAGCTGTCGACGCTTGCTGTTATCTTCGTCCAAGTGCCTTAGCTTGATGCGAAGGATGGCGGCCTGCAGTTCGTCCAAGCGGGAGTTTCGGCCTGGAATTTCACTGATGTAGCGCTCACGCCAGCCATATTCTCGGAGCATTTTGATCTTTTTTGCCAAACCAGGCTGGCTTGTTGTGATTAACCCTCCATCGCCGATTGCTCCAAGATTTTTTGTCGGGTAGCAGCTGAAACAGGCGGCATCTCCAAAACTGCCCAGCTTTTTCCCCTGCCATGTGGCTCCATGGGCTTGGGAGACGTCTTCCACCATGATCAGTTTGTGTTTTTGGCAAAAACTCATGATCCGTTCGAGATCAGCAGGTTGGCCGTAGAGGTGGACTGGCATGACTGCTTTTGTTCGGGGACTGAAAACCTCCTCAAGTTGGTCGGGATTCATCGTGTGGTAGTCGGGGTCGACATCCACTAGAACAGGATTAGCTCCGGTGGACTCAATGCCTGCCACCGTGGCCACAGCGGTATGAGAAACCGTGATCACCTCGTCCCCCGCACCAATGCCCAAGGCGCGGAGAACCAACTCAATCGCATCGGTCCCATTGGCTACGCCGATAGCTTCGGAAACCCCGATGTAGGAGGCGAATTCTTGCTCCAGAGCCTCGACCTCCCCTCCCAAAATATATCGGTTTCCTCTCATTACCCGAAGGACGGCATCCTCAATTTCAGCCTGGTGGCTTTGGAACTGAGCCGAGGGGTTGGCGCAAGGAATCATGCGATCACTCTCACCTCGGGCACGTGGGTGATCCAGCGCCCACCCCGCGCCATGTATTCTTTTTCCTTGGCCATAATTTCTTCGGAATGGTTCCAAGCAAAGAGGATGGCGTAATCAGGGGGATTTTTTTGAAAATGTTCATAGGGCTGAATTGGAATATGCATCCCGGGACTATATTTACCCTGTTTGATGGGGGTGGTGTCGCAGATATACTCGACCAAATCCGGCCCGATTTTACAGTAGTTCAGAATAGTGGTGCTTTTGGATGTGGCAGCATAGCCACACACTTTTTTGCCCTGCTTTTTTAATTCTTGCAGCAGGGCAACCAGGTCGTCCTTGGATTTCTCGACCCTACGACGGAATTCGACAAAACCCTCCGCTCGATCGAGCCCTTGGAGCTTTTCCTTGGCCATGAGCTGGTCCACGGCTGGAGTGGGTGGAAAGATTCCTTTCTTGGCCAGCACATAGCGCATGGATCCACCATGGGTATTTTGGGGGAGAAGGTCGATCAGCTCCATCCCCACTTTCCCGAACAGATATTGAATGGAATGGGCTGAAAAGAGGAATACATGCTCATCGTAAATCTGATCATAGGAGGCTTTTTCAACCATGGAGCCGAGGTAGGGATCCTCGAAGATCAGCACCCCGCGAGGTTTCAGGAGGGTATTGATCCCCTGCGCTACCCCTAGGATATCGGGGATATGGCACATGACATTGGCCGCCAAAAAAACATCTGCTGGCCCATCAGTTTTAAGGATTTTCTCCGCTAGGGCGGCTCCGAAAAACTCCGAAATCGTCCGAACTCCGTGTTTCTGGGCCTCGGTAGCTACATTTTGGGACGGTTCGATCCCGAGGTGTCGGATTCCCCGAGCAGCGAAGTTCTTAATTAAAATTCCGTCGTTACATCCTAGTTCGACAACAAAGGGATCCGTTGATCCAAGATAGTCTGAAGCAATGACCGAATCTGCAAACGTTCGGAAATGATCCTGCATAAGACGAGAGGTACTAGAGTAGAAGGCGTACTGATCATGAAACATCTGTTCAGGTGCAGGCTGCTGCAGCAACTGGAACATTTTACTTTGTTCACAAAACCCAGCTTTCATTGAGTAGAAGAATTCCTTCGTGAAGTTGTTCGGCACGAGAAATCCATTGCCAAGGGGTTGGAGCCCAAGATCCAAAATAGGAGTCAGTTGATGAGGTTGACTAGGAAAGTTCAATGGTGTGATGATAAGATAAATAAAGCCTGCCGAAGCATTGACCAGAGATTGCTAAAGATCGGACGGGGTCTTGGATAGTTGGCAAGACAATGCTTAAGCCACCTCTTCTTCATAGGCCACCGCAAATTATTCCCTCGCGCCAGAACAGAAGAGGAATAGTTCATGAAAAGTTTTATAAGACTTCTTTGGATGGATCGCATGGTCCTAGCGTTAAAATGCCTATACATCTTGTGGATTTCCTTAAGAAACTCTACTTCTGCAGTCCAATAAGATTGGATGTCTGTACTAGCTACAGACAGGGCCGTTGGATGTAATCTATAGAAGTACAACTTTTCATGAAGTATGAGAATATCCCCAAGGGTACTTAGTTTAAAGGGAATTAAGTTGTCACTATAAGGCCCAAATCCAGTTCCCAGCCTAAGAAAACCACCTAATTGAATAAGTCTTTTTCGACACAAAAGACCATAAATACCAATTATCTTCGTTGTATTTTCAGAATACCACAGCCCGAGCTTTTCCGTGTCCAATAAAGTTACTTTTAAGGATTTCTTTTTTGGGGAAGGTCTAGCTGGCAGAAGTTCACCTGAATCATAAAAGGGATATACAGCAGAAATTTTATTTTTATCGTTTTTGTGAAGAGCAAGTACGCATCGCTCTAGGAATTGTGGGTATAAAACTTCATCGTCGGCTAACCACGAGAAATAATCTCCACGGCTTGACTGTAGGACAAAGTTCAGATTTTCTGCCTCCCCAAGATTAACATTATGATTTATTATTCTGACGCACTTGTTTGGTTTAATGCCTAAGGCTGCAAGACTAACTTTTTTTTGGGGATTATCATTTGAAATAATGACTTCGAAGTTCTTGTACGTTTGGCTCAAAACTGACTTTACGGCTTCTTTAAGCATTTCAGCCCGATCATAAGTTACGATACCAATAGAAAAGAAATGGTTTTTCATTAATGATATTCTTAATTAGCCCAAGACGAAAGATGTGTTTTAGCTTTCGCTTCGTTAAGAAGCTGGAACAGTTGATTTTGGTGGGATCATTCGAAATTTTCCTGAAGCAATAAATCTTGTTATAGCAGACTTTATTTTTGAGTGTTTCTCCTCCGTCCATTCCTCCGTCCACTTTTCATAGACCGCATCCGTGAACTGGGCAGAATAACCACCAAGTGCTTCGATTGTGGTTTCGTAGCTATCTGAAAATAAGTTATTAGTATTGTACATATGCTGCATAAAGTAGTACTCGTACACTTGGTTTTTATCGAATTTGAATTGGAGCGTATCTAAACCGAGCAACAGGCGGCGATACTCCTCTGCATCTTTGGGGTGTAAGTTAAAATTGTAGGAAATGTGCGGATTGTTCAAGGAGCAGTTGATTACCGGGATGCCAAGTGCGGCGTACTCGAAGCCAATTGTGCCGTAAACAGTAAGCGCAACATCGATCCCCTCAGCAATAATCTGATGATGCGAAGCATCGGCGGGAAGGAGGGTAAGTTTTGGATAGCGAGCGACAAACGACTTGATGATTTCCATTGTCCCCGGCAGATAGTCGGGATGGGTCTTGATATACCAGTCGTAATCCGTTTTATTGGATATCTTTCCAAGAAATTCCAGCCATTCATAAAAATCGGGGAAGATGTTGTTTCCGTAGCTGTGTGGACTGTCAAAGAAACAGTGCGTCGCAATGAGGATTTTTTTTCTGGGTGACTCGTTCAGCAGTCTCCCATGTCGCGAAGCGCCAAAGGCCGACTTAGTCGAGTAAGCCATATCCACACCTACCTCACCTGCAAAGCGTTTCTCAATCCTTCGCTGAGCTTCCGCGATGCCTTCCTTTTTAATGCCCTCTGGCAAAGCAGCAAATAGTTCTGGAAAATAGCGATAGTCGCTATAAGCGAAATAATTGGTTTTGTTCATACGATACATGTGGGTGAGATTAGCCTGAAAGGCCGGAATATTTCTTCTAAGTGCAATCCGAAGTGGAATAGCAAGATTATAAACACAGTGGCTCACATTGACAGCATGAACGTTGTTTTCATTAAAATATTCATCCCACCAGACAAAGATCTGAAGGGACTCTAACAAAAACTTCTTAAAATCGGTTGAATCTTTTTCAATGGTTGGCTTTTTAAAGCCCATTAGGTACGAGTCATAAATCAAATCTCCTATCCATACGCTATTTACCGTAATATTTTCAATATCTCTCTTATCTTTTATAGCTGCCATTAATTCATTGCACAGCTTAGATGCTTTCTTTTTTTGTTTGCTAGAGATTACTGGCCGGATAAAGCCTTGGCTTCCGAATGATTTATAAACGCGTTCGCTCTCGCCTCTGCTTTTTGATGGAATGATTTTATTTATCCAGTGTCTCCATTGTTTTTCGGGGGTCACACAAAAGGGAACAATTTTTGCTTTATATAAATCACTAAGTGCATTGGCTAAATAGCTGTAAGGAATGTGTGCCGAACACATTTTATTATACTCCATAAGTATAATAGGCGTGTTTTTTCGAGTCGCTGCTTTCCATCTCGGAAAAACTTTTTTATTGTGTTCAATAAATGCTTCTGTTGCGTTCATCCGAACTACCTTTGGCTTTTTTCGTTTATCGCTAGATGGCCGATGGGAGAAATCCATTTTCTGAATACTTGAAGTAGTAAACAGTGTTGACCAAACACCGTCCGACTGTTTCTTGTTTTTGCCGTATTGCCTGCCGACTCATTCTAGATCGTCGCATTAGCTTAATCATTCCATAGTTGCAGGTCAGCGCCCCGACTTTGACTTTCCTTATCCTTTTCTTAGTAAGTAACCAGTGATCCAAAAACGCAGCACTCGCTTTTCCGGCCTCTCTAGTCGCGGCAATTTCTCGCCACTATAAGTCCGATTTCAAATTGCTCCACACAATACCAAATCACAAGAATTGATCGCATCCGCCCCGGATCTTATAGAGAATGGTTCAAGCTTACGTTAGAAAATAGGCAGCCCTGGGCTATCTAATACATACTCAGAACAAATGCCCAATCTGCGGGTGTACTAAAAGCATTTCAGTGCCCTCGGCGTCATGATCAACAATTGCTAATTTGATTATTTGAATTCTCAATTACTGGATAGCATTTTTTAAAAGTAATATAAGGGCCACTTCGCGCTTCGTTATTTTTAATGACACCTAACTTGGTACCTGCACGGAGCTCTTAATCGCAGAAAGTAACTCATCATGTGTAGAAAACAAAATCCGACCTCCTCTCTTTTCGCGTAGTAATAAGAAGTCAGCCGCCAAAAGACTAAAATAGATTTTGTCTGCCCAAACACCATCCTTATAGAAATATTGCTTCCCTCGCCCCTCCTCCTTGAAACCCAATACGCCAAGCATGCGTAGAAATAGTAGTAAGTTTTCATGCGTAGCGTCTTCAATACGATGTAAGTTGAGTCGCATAAATGCGTGCTCAACCAGCAATCCATACGCCTCAATACCGGCTGAAATTGTTGCCTTCTCTCCTATAGTAATAGCGATATTGCAATGCCGGTTGATAAGATCAATGTTTTGTAAGGCGGCGTTTCCAACCAGTCGTTGTGTATTTTTTTCAACAATAGCAAGCAGTATTGTATCTCGCCGAGCCATTGTGGCGTGGACAATTCGCAGCTCTTCAGCACGATCAATCGGAAAAATTCCATGAGAATTGTGCCGCGTAGTATCAAAATCGTTATACCAGTTATGCCAGTTGTCGGTTAATACATCTGAATCAAGCGGTACACGCATTTCAATAGTGTGTCCAATTAGAAAAGGGGGCTCTTTCATGTTTTGACCTCCATGACTACTTCGAAATATACACGCTCTCTGGCGAGCAATCCAGCAAGCAATTCGACTCCGAGCCAAGAATCGGTGTTCTCGGCGCCATGGTACAACTCTGAAAGGAACATCCGAACAGGTTCGTTTCGCTCTGTTTTTTTATATTTAATCAACACTTTAGAAAACCCTAAAGTCGACAGTATTCCGAGAAAAAAGAATTCAGCGCGGCGCTGAAATATGCGGCACGACATAACATAAGAAAGAATAACTCCTTGCGGATCGATCAATACCGCCAAAACCTCGCCGTGGTTTCCGTTCACATCTGAAAGAGAACCTGTGTAAAGTTTACACCCTTGTTTGAGCAATTTTGTGATCTCTTCGTCCTCTCGCCTTACTCCATTTATGTTAAACTGATTCGTTTTATTTATGAGTTGAACCGCCCGAGTCCTATCACCAATCCCGCGATCATGAATAGTCATTTTCATTGACAAAGAACCTAGAAATCTGGCGATGCTGTGCCCCTCTCCTGATACGGGCACGGCAGATTGAGCCATCTTGCGATATAGCTCAGTTCGACTGCCATCCTCGTCAGTAACATTGTGAGTTGGAAATAATCCATGCAGGGTCTCCATGAAGATTACTAGTCCACTTCCGTCCTTTGGAAATTGGATACAGGTGACCTCGGGCAGGGCCTGCCCCACCTCCTGAATTTCGAGAGAATTGTCGTCAATAAATATAAAGTGCTCGAGCCCAATATTTAAACTTTTAGCCAGCTCACGAATTTGGAGTGATTTTGGTTGATAGGTTGCGCATACGGAAACAAAATCTTCTCGTTTTAATATAAACTTATCGGAAGAAAGTGCTGTATCAACGAGGTCTTCGTCATTTTTGCTTACGACAGCGATAAGGGCGCCAAGTCGCTTTGCGCTCTTCAACATAGATTGGTAGATGAAATGTATGTATCCGCCGCCTTCGGGCGCAGCGGTAATTCCATTTAACCCATCCTCGCCCAAAATGCCGTGCCAAAGCGTGTGATCAAGATCAGTGACAATTATTTTTTTAGGCTCTGGTACTGGATCGAAAAGCTTCCTAGCCACTTTCGCGGCGATCGTCCCAAGGTGCTGGCCAGATATGGGGCAGCCGCTGGCCAGATAGCTATCGAGGCTAAACGCTTCCTTTGAAAGAATTTCCGCTCCAAGGTCACGAGCAACCCCTTCAATCTCGAGTTCAAGTCGCTTAAGCCACTTTACAGATTGACCTGTGGGAACTATCGGCGCTGGCAAATAAAAAATGGCATCACTGTTCCGCAACCTAATCTGTTTGGCAAAGTCGGCTATCTCCGTTTTATTTGACTGATGGTCTCCCCTCTCATATGCAACTCCTGTGCGCCAATCTAGAGCGCCTGCAAAATCCCACGGGAGCAACAAAAGCACCTCCGACTCACTGGACGGCGTCCCTCCCATTACATGCTGACGTAGGAGACCAAAGGGAAGCGTCTTTACATGAAGCTGTATCCCACGTAACGCGGCCTCTGCTTTAATGTAAATTTCAAACTCAGTATATGAGCCCGAAGCTAGGAACGTGATCTGCTTTTGTTTCTGTTTGGGCTGTAGATTGCGCAGGATTTTTGTAGCCTCTAAATAGCCTAGTGCTTGCCTAGTCATGGCACAGCACCCCCTGTGAGGTCTATGACGCACCCCGACATAAGAAGCCCAGGGTTATCGAGAATCCAACCTATTTGGCTTGCCGCATCGTCCATGGTCGGCAGCTGCCCTGATGGCAGGCGGTCAGCATGCGCCTGCCTTACCGCGCCGCTCAAACTCAAATTCATACCGCCATTAATTACATCGAAGGAAACCGCAACTACGCGGTGCCCAGAGCCACCAAGTTCAAGAGCGAGTATTTTTGTCAGCGTAGGAATTAAGGATTTAGATAACGAGTAGATTGGGAGCCGCCAAGCATGGCGGCCAGGACTTGAAAAGCTGGAGCCTACCAGAATCAAGATTGCGCCCGGGGTCCCTCTAGAACGAAGCAAGCTTGCAAGCGTAATGCAATCTCTCAGCGGGCCGGCGAGATGGTGTTCAATTTGCTTCCTTGTATCAACGAGGTCCAGAAGAGCGTTTGATGCTGGTGTCGGCCAGGCACAATGAACAATCGCGTCAATAGATTCAGGAATATCTGCGTGTTCAATCATTTCTAAATCTTCAACAGTAACTAGCCCAGGAGATCTTCCCCGCGTAAGACCAATTCCCCGTTCACCAAGTGCTGTGAGCATGGCTGCGCCGAGTCCACCGCTAGCGCCAGTCACTAGGACCCGGGCACCAGCAACACCACCGGCCTTTCGGCTGAAGACTGGTATCCCAGCCAGCTTTTGATTAATGCGGGTGTGGCGACCAAACTGGTAACTACCTTCCACAAGCAGCCGGCCACTTACTGCCTCGCAAATGGTAACAACGACTTCCCCATTTTCACCATCGTCTCTCTGGACGATCCCCTCGACCACAAGCTCCACAGGCGTATGAATAGGCTTGATGAAGCGCAAGCGCATGCCGTGCAGAAGACATTCTGTGCCGGGCAGATGCATTCCTGCCATTCGCGATATAAGCCCCGCACTGAATGCACCATGCAGGACACACTGTTTAGACTCCGTCTTCGCTGCATACGCAGCATCGACATGCAAAGGGTTGTGATCGCCTGACAACTCCGCAAATGCAAGACGATCCTCATCCGAAACTGCAACTGAAAACTTGGCTCTCGACATCATTCCGCTACAACCCTTTTTCTTCAAGAAGAAGCTGGATTGCGCTAAATGATGTAAGCCGTTCGTACTCTGGCCCTGTGATGCAAACTTTAAACTCACCCTCGATAGCAGCAACCATAGTAACCTGCGCCAAAGAATCCCAGCGGCGACAAGTTATTTGTTGAACAAACTCGACTGGGACGTCGTCACTAACCTCAAGTATGGTTCGAAGAATAGTTCTGAGTTTCTCAATATTTTTAATTTGCATTTATTCTCACCTTTTTTGAATTGAAGTCTTCCACGAGCTAAGGCAGCGGCAATTTATGGGCACAGCATCTGCCGAATCCAGCGTCTCGCACTTGGAGATATAGAAGTGAATGGATAAATCACGCATTGAATCGCGAATTGGCATTACCGCAGCATGTCAAGATTGGCCCATACCTTACAGAAGGCCGCTCCAATTGAATCAACATCAAAGTCAGACAGATCATTCAGACACATGGCAAACCCTAAAAAGTTTTCATCGTGAAGTTCCTCTGCCACGGGGCAGATTCCTTTCGCGTAATTAGCGTTACGTTTGCAGATATCTGATGTCCACGGAAATCCTTTGGATCCATAGGCTATCTTTTTTTGGTACATCGGAAGCAAATGAATGTTGGTGTAACCCTCTGCAAGCCCCTCAACTCCCTCTGCCACCAGAGCTTTGTAGATTTTTTTGCGACTAACCCCCAGCTTTCGTGTGTCGAGCACTAGCGGATACACATAGTAAGCATGAGTGCAATCCACTCTAGTGACGGGTGTTCGGAGTCCCGGCAAACCCGCGAGGCCTTCTGTTAATAGTTGGGCGGCTTTTTGCCTTTTCTTTACAAGCTTCTTTAGTTTTTTAATTTGTTCAATTCCCATCGCGCATTCAATTTCACCCAATCGAAAGTTGTGGCCAATCATATTCGATAAATCGGTCACCCCTTTGTTACCGACGACTGCTTCAGCGTGGTTCCGGATCAATTGCATGCGTTCGGCAATCTTGTCGTCATCCGTAACCAAGATTCCACCCTCTCCCGTATGAATATGCTTGTGATAGTTCAAGCTATACCCCCCCACATGGGCAATGGTTCCCGCATATTTACCTTTATAAAGAGCTCCAGGGGCTTGTGCGGTGTCAGAGATAACTTTAAGCCCGTGCTTTGAGGCAATCGTCATTAGGGCATCCATATCTGCGGATTGTCCAAAAATATCGATAGCCATTATTGCTTTAGTATGAGGAGTAATGTTGGCTTCAACAGACTTTGGATCAAGGCAGAATGTTTCTGGCTCAATGTCTGCAAAAACCGGGATGGCATTCCAATGGAGAATCGCCGTGGCACTGGCACACATCGTCCACGGACTCACAATCACCTCATCTCCAGGCTCGATCCCAATCGCACCCACGGCCGCTACCAAACCCGATGTCCAAGAATTTATCGTTACCGCATGCTTTACCTTGAAGTATTTTTCGCAGGCGCGTTCAAACTTTTGTACCATAGGCCCGCCGTAGAAGTCCGGACCCCAGCAGCCGAGAAATTTCGAGAGCACGCCCGACTCCACAACTTTTTTCGCCGCGACAACCTCTTCTTTACCGATAGGGTTATAGCGCTTGAAAGGCTTGCTGATGGTTTTAGGACCCCCATGGAGGGCTAATTTTTTTACTGTCTTCATAATCTCTGACAAATAATTTTGTACATAGCCTCAATCGTTGCAAGTGCTTCTCTGCCAGTGCATAAGGCGTGTTGTCTGCCGGCTAGTGCATTGTCGAGTTGATCTGCAACTTGATACTGATACCGATCCATACCGTTTGCAATCATTTCGGGCTCTGCCTGGAGTATCTTGTAGCCTGAAATGTGGGGGTCGGGGTGCGTTGGTTGCCAGGCGATGACCCCGCCCCCATTCTCATATCTCAAACGACCTGAGGGGCTGAAAAGTTCTATCGTACAATGAGAGAACGCCTCTTCCCAGCATGCCAGAAATACAATTTTCCCTCGCTCAAACTCCACCTGCACATCCGGTTCTGAGTCTAGATCGTCCAAAAGTCGGCCCTCATCCAATACCTTTGCCTTTTTAAAGGCACCAAGCCAAAATTCTAACAGATTGAAAAGATGCGATCCATTGTGCAGGAAACCCTTGGAATACCAGGCGACTCCTTTGATTGGCAAAGAGATTTCACCTGATTCGATGCGCTTTTTAAGTTCGACACATCCAGAATCAGATCGCCGCATATAATTTACAAATAATTTTGCCCCAGCTTTATCGCAAGCCTCGACCATCTTCCTGGCCTCCTCCACGTCATACGCTAGGGGCTTTTCACAGAGAATTGCTTCGGGCTGGCACTGACCAAGAACTTTTTCCAGAACAGCAAGATGGGTTTTGGTTGGAGTGGCAATTACCACAACTTCTGGTTTTATTTTCTGGAAGGCTTCTGACAGGCTCAGAAATCCAGGCTTTTTAAAATGGCGTTCAAACAAGAACTTCTGAGATTCGGATAGATCAACAGCGCCAGATAGTTCAAATGCCTGATGAGATGAAAATGCCTTGGCGTGGCTATAGACGAATGTGCCAGGATCAAGTGTCAGATCATAACCCATTCCGATTTGGCCCAAGCCGATGATGAGACATTTCTTAGGCATTCAGAAAACTCTTTTGATTTGAAACTAAAACTTGCAGGTGCTCGATTCCTTTCTGCGGAAGGGCACACATTCTCCCCCCGGGTGGAATCGAGCAGATCACACGCTTTTTAGCCAACAAGCCCACAACCATGGCCATAGAAGCACAGCCCACTACCACATCGGCTTCCATGATTTCCTCCAGCAGCGCTCTGCCCCCACCAATTTCAATCGTTAATGTGCCAGCCTGTCTTGCCCAATCGTATTTATTTTTACCTTCAGACGGATGAGGACGTATTTTAATAGTAGTAAGATTGATGCCAACTGCGCCTATATTTTTGATGAAGTATTTTAGGGCGTCCTCCTCGGTATATCCCCAAAAACGCTCATCGCCATGTTGAAGCTGGGCGTGCTCTCGGATTGGCTCACAGACATAAAGAGCCGAACATTCATCTGAATCTTTTGGAGTAATTTGCACTTTCCCAAGCTCGATCTGCAAATCCTCGAAATAAGGATTAGGTTTCAAGACAACAGGCAGTTCCGGAAAGTTGGCCTTAGCCATTTTTTCCGCATCAACATCCACAACCCAGATTTCATCTGGGAGCACAGCCACATTTTTTTCTTGGAATCGTTCCCTGTAATTAACCCAGTGATCCAAAAACGCCACGACCTTTTTACCTTCACTTTTTGCTAAGGCTATCGCTCGCCGTTCAATATTAGATTGCCAACTGGTGCCACATAAAACCCAGTCGCACAGAGTAATTGCTTCGTGCAATGAAATGATTGCTTTGCTGCCACATTTCTTTCGAAAAATCTCTTTAGCAGGGCCATCCAGTACAAGGCAGTATGTCTCTCTGCATCTGCACAACCAACTACTCAGTATTTCTGCTCCACCAGCATCATGGCTGACCACAGCTATCATATTACGCCAGTACTCAAGAAGCGCCCTTGCGAACTACGGCTTGATTGATTGCCACCCAATCCCGATTTTGCTCAAGCAGTTCAATAACATCCAGACAGCTAAAAAGCGGATTCTTGTATTCAAAATGCTCGATAATTTTTTTAAGAAAAATGTAATCCGTCTTTTCATCGAGCGTCACTGCGAGTTCTGGCCATCTGTATGGCGCAAGTGGTGGAATATAAATCGCTGGAAAGATTTCCGGATTATTCCGAATATGCAACGTGACATGCTCGCGGTCGAGCGGCTCGCGAGTCAGGCTTTCCGAAAGGGCCAGAACCTTGGTTGCAAAGACCTGGCAACCCATTCCGTCCGGCAGTCCGCGCCCGTTATTTACGTAGGCAACTTGGTTGACTTGGTAAGTTTTGATCACTTGCTCAATCAATATTGGGTCGATAATTGGACAGTCCCCGGTGACCTCACAGATTATGTCCGCCGCATTTGCTTGTGCGGCGTTTAGCACTCGCCCCATCACATCGTCTTCATCACCACGGAAAACTTCGACGCCCAAGCTTTTAACATACACTTCCAGCGGGTCGTCATTGCTACGGATTGTCATGGCAATCACGATTTGGTCGATGGAGGGAACAGCTTTCAAGCGATTCACCAGATGACCAATAACAGGCCTGCCATTTACCTCCAACAGATGCTTCCCCGGCAATCTGCTCGAGGTCATTCTGGCTTCAACTATTGCGACTACTTTTTTGATTTATTCCCCATCCTTCTCAATGATTTCCCAGGATAGTGGCGTCCCGGCTTTTTTATCGTTCTTTATGCGACGACCCAGAACAGTTTCATAATATTTCGGTGGCAAACCATGCCCTGGGCGAATCCGCCGTAGATTATCTTCTGTAAAAATATCCCCTGCTTTCATGTCCTTGGAAATATAGAGCGAACGACGCCGCAAAACTGCTTGTTCCTCAGCCGCAGTCGGTCCGTAATGAATTGCCCCCAAAGCCTGCCAAGCCCGCCTGCTTTCAACTACCAAACTGGCCAACTCCGCAGGCTCCAACGAGAACGTAGAATCAACACCGCCATCTGCACGCGACAAAGTAAAATGTTTTTCAATAACCGTGGCGCCAACTGCAACGGCAGCAATCGCAGCGCCAATTCCCATTGTGTGATCAGAAAGCCCGATCTCACACCCGAATAAATCCCGCATATCGGCGATTGTTCGGAGATTTGTGTTCTCCGGCGAGGCTGGGTAGGTACTGGTGCATTTGAGTAAAATTAGATCCCTACATCCACTGGAACGTGCAGCGCTCACTGCCTCCGCAATTTCAGAAACGCTCGCCATTCCAGTTGATATGATCAGCGGCTTTCCTGTGCTTGCTGCCTTGCGAATCAGGGGTAAATCCACACATTCAAAAGACGCAATTTTGTAAGCAGGGACGTTTAAGGTTTCGAGAAAATCAATCGCGCTTTCGTCAAATGGTGAGCTGAAACAAACCAGCCCGCGTTCTCGCGCACGCTCCATGATTGGCGCATGCCATTCCCACGGTGTATGCGCTTTTTTATACAAAGCATGCATGCTTTGCCCGACCCAAAGCGACTTGGGATCGTTGATGAAAAACTCCCCCTGATCGAGCGCCAAAGTCATGGTTTCAGCTGTATAAGTTTGCAGCTTTATGGCGTGCGCCCCTGCCTTTGCCGCAGCGTCGACAATCTCCAGCGCACGATTAAGTGACTGATTATGATTCCCGGACATTTCCGCGATGATAAAGGGCTTCTTATCTTTATTAATGGCGTGCTTGCCCAACGTAATACTCATTTATGCTCCATCCATTGTGCGCGAGTTAATCTCATAAATATCCATTCGTCGGAAGCCTCCCCGAACTGGGCAGGCCAAGGCTCAACAGTAAAACCCATTTTTTGATTAACCTTGATGTTAGATAGATTGTTTTTACGTGTGCGCGCGATTACACAGTCCAGTTTCATAGTATTAAAGCCATGATCTAACCAGAGATTTGTCGCTTCGCTTGCAAAGCCTTTCCCAAGCGCTTTTTCTTCACCAATAAATTTTCCAAGCTCAGCACATAACTTAAATCCGGGCAAAACTCGCCAAGCAAAGCTAAGGCTTCCGATAGGTAGACTTTCTTTGTTCAGCTCGATAATATAGTCAATCTGGTCGTCACGCGTCTTGGCGAACCACTCCAGATGTTGCTTGAGAGAAAGATTTCCCTTTGTTGACTCGCGGCTTGTGGAGGCAACGTGCTTTGAATTTCTCCAGCGAACAATCATTGGTGCATCGTCCGGCAGCATCGGGCGCAAATGCAATCGATCGGATTTAAGCAAGGACAACTATTTTCTTCCAGTCACGTACCACCAACTTTCGAACAGAGGTGTTTGATTTGACTCAGTAGTAAAAACACGAACGTCAATAAAGCTGGGAAATAACTTGCGTAAAGCATCCTCGTCAGGGGGAGACAGCAACGTACAACCAACCAATCTTTTGTTAGGGTGCGAATCGTTGAATCTTACCAACCCGGGCTCGACGAAGTCGGTGTATCCCATGTATGAATGCTTTCTCGAAAAGAATGAGAAAATAAACTGTGCATCCGGTTTCATTATTTTATGAAGTTTTTTCTCAAATGCTGCAAAATTTGTATTGTAGTAAATGCACTGCAAACCCACCACCACATCAAAAGATTCTGATTCAAATGGGAAATCATCTTTTGGATTCCAGAGATGCAGGTTTTTAAAACCACCCTCTGTGCCGCGCTTTACTGCTTCCTTAGAAACTTCCACCCCGTAAACATCAAAGCCTTTTTCCTTAAGCATTTTCAAGTTGGCGGTCGAACCAAAGCCAATTTCCAGCGCTTTCCCAGAAAATCCAGTTTTTACCGAGTGCTCTTCCCCAGCGTCCAGAAAATATTGAACTACGTCTTTTCCCTTTCTTAAATTTGAAACGAATACAACCAAAGCTTCTGTTGGATAGCTAATTCCAATGGGTTTTCCCTTTTCATAAGATTTATAGAGCTGATCCCATATCTCGCTGTTATTTGAATTGATATTTTTTGTTTTTGATTTCGTAACCATGCGTCTGATCTCCTTAGTTAAGGCTAGAATCTTGTGAGAATATCTTTGCTATTTTATGCGCACCATTTCCATCCACCAACCGGCTGCCCGCAATGCTCATCAATGCCAAATTCTGCTCGTTATTCCGCAGAACATTAAATTTATTTATCAGCTCCTCGTTTTGCAAATCTTCTAAACTTCCCAACCACTTCGCCGCACCAATATCGTCCCAAGTTTTTGATTGAGAAGTTTGGTTGTCTGCAATGGTGATAAGCAACATTGGTAAGCCGCAACGAGCGGCTTCATAAGTGCTGGTTCCACCTGCCATTACCGCAAGATCACATTCCAGAAACAACGACGCAACGGACTTCGGATTGATTTCGAAGCTCACCCTCCCTTGCCCAAACTCCTTAATCCAATCAAGATTCTCTGCATTCCTAGGGTTATGTGCTCCTGAAATTACCATGAATTGAAGATCGCTGGGTGTCGCAGGCAATAAGGTCGACAGAACAAAGCGAGTGGCGCCGCGATCATCTCCCCCACCGAATGTCACCAGAACTCTTCTGATTGGGCGCCTGGGATTGCGTAGTTGAACACTTGCAAACTCTGGACTCAAGACGGCGTATCGCGGCCCCAGAAGCAGTTGTGCGTCAGGGTTGCGCAGCACCGGAGCATAATCCTCCACTTTTGCCGCTGGGCTGGCATTGAGCACGATATCCGCCCAGATGGGGTGTGTCGTGCGGGCCTCAAACTGAAGCCATTTCAGTCCCTTGTCCCGTAGCACCCGTTGATAGGCTTCATTGACGCGATAATCATCGAGAGCCAGCTTTTTCGCCCCGAATTGTTCTGCCAAAGCGGCAAGGTGGATGGCATCTGCTTCTGCATCGCTCCATGCCTGAGGTAGCCAGACATCAAACAAGCGCGCGTCATCCTTGTTGGCATAGGTTTGATCCGGGCCGACCATCACGCTGGATTCACCTTGCTCACGTACTGCATATGCCAACGCCCGGCATCGAGTGAGATGGCCAAAGCCGATTTGCGGGGTCGCATCGGTACGGAAGAGAATCATCGTCAGTTAAGGCGGCGAAACTCCGTATGACAGAGTGGCCCTTGAAGCAAGGTGCTGATATCACGGCCCTGTTCGCAATCCCGAATCATCGCGAAAACTGCATCTAATGCCTCACGGTAATCAGCCAAAATTTGTGGTGTGTGCTCGGTGCACACATAGACGCTGTTCCCGGCCAAATACCCTCGCTTGAGCATTTCCTGCGTGATCAGGGTCTTGTACGCAAGATTCCGTTCGCTGTTGAAACGCATTTTGATCATCGAAGGCAGGCCGAAAACCTCCACCGATAACCCGTGTCGTTCAGCCAGCCTTTTCCAAAACTCGCCGATCTCAATTCCTATAGCAGTGATTACTTCCCACGATTTTCCCCGCTCCATTACTTCCAGTGTCTTTAAAGCGGCGGTCGGGCCAATCCTCTCCGTCCAAAAAGTACTGCTGATAAAAGTCTTCTGCGCTGTCTCCATAACCTCCCTCCTTCCGATGACTGCAGTGATCGCATACCCGTTACCCAAGGCCTTGCCAAACATGGCCATATCCGGATTTACCCCGTATTTTAAGTGAAGGCCCCCATAAGTTTCTCGAAAGCCTGAGGTACACTCGTCAAAGATCAGCACAATCCCGCGTTCGGTGGCCAACTTTCTTACTTTTTGTAAAAAGTTATCCTGCGGGCCCTGATTCCGCATAACTTCCATTTTAATGACGCCGATGTCATGGGTTTTCACCAACTCCTCTAGTTGCGAATAATTGTTATAGGTGAAGGGAAAAACCGTCCCACGAAGATTTCTGGGGACTCCTTGGGGCTCCAATCCAGGCAAAAGATGGCCATCCAAACTTTTGTCATCCCCTAGATTGGCCGATAGATACCAGTCGTGCCATCCGTGGTAGCCACAGATCGCCACCCTATCCTTGCCAGTAGCCGCTCGGGCGATCCGAATCGCTATCGCGTTAGCCTCACCCCCCGAGCGGGCAAACCGAGCCATATCGGCCCACGGATGGAGTTCGATCAGCTTTTCGGCCAGATAAACCTCTTCGGGGCAGTTCAGGGTGGACATGTTGCCCTTGTCGATAACCTGACGCACCGCTTCATCCACCTCGAGGTGGCCGTAGCCAAGAGTATTGGTGCCGATGCCCATAATCGACATGTCGATGTACTCTTTCCCGTCCAAGTCCCAAACCTTGCAACCTTTGGCCTTGCTGAAGTAGGCGGGCCACTGGTCGGGCAGAAACATCTCAGGTCGCTTTGACAGGAGCATATTCCCACCAGGGATGATCTGCTTGGCTCGTTTCCAAAGTTTTTGACCCGTGCCGATTTTTGCTCCCTCGTTACGAACTAAATGCTGGTTGGCGGCAAACCCTTTTGGGTTTTTCTTTTTTAATTCCATGACTTCTCTCCAGCTAAAGTCTGTGCGGGGATAAAAATGATTAAAGATAGCCTCCACGACTTTAAGGTCAGCAGGCTCATCCACCGTCCACCGTTCCCCCGAAAGGTCATCTTGGTTTGCAAAATTGGCCGTCTTAAAGTGTCCGCTTTCATAGATATAGGGAGTGACATGTTCGCGCTCATATGGAGTTTTAGCTTTTTGTGCCGCGATCTCGAGCGCCGCAAATTTAAATACTGCGATATCCAAGCCGTCGGGATAAGAGGGCGGATTTGTATTCGTTAAATAATCAACTTTTTGGGAGGCAAAAGAAGCAATTAGGGAGTCGGCTAACTGGGGGTCAACCAGCGGGCAGTCTCCCGTGATGCGGACCACTGCATCGGGTTGATATGGTTTCGCTGCCTGATGATAACGTTCAAGCACATCGTTTTCACTTCCCTCAAACACGTCAATGCCGAGCTTGCGGATATGGTCAATGAGAGGCTTATTTTCGGGATTTTTAGAGGTTGCGACGATGATGGTATTGATTCGTTTGGCTTGGGCTAGCCGTTTCAGAAGTAGTTCGATTAAGGGCACTCCATGAATCGGATACATCACCTTGCCGGGTAGGCGCGTGGAGCCCATTCGAGCTTGGACGATGGCGATTGTCTTCAAATGCCAGCCCAACGTGATGGATCGATTATATTTTCATCATCACAAGATATTTCAGGGAAGTCGCCTCCTGGGAGATTTTTCGTTGCTTCTATGATTTGTGTGAGTTGACTCACGCTATCTGCACCCACAACAACCCGGTCGATCTCGGGAAAGCTGAGCGGAAATGCCAAGCATGTCCCTACAGCAGGCAACTTGTTTATCGCAAGCCAAGAGTGCCAGCGGTTCCACAGGTCAGACCACGAGCTAAATTTAGCAGGGATAATTTGGGGGGACATCAAGAGCAACCCCTGTAAGAAAGCGGAGCGGGTGTGAATTTCAACTCCCTTGTCCTTCAGTTTCTTTAGCCACCCGGTTTTCTGTAGGCGTCGGTCCACAAGATTGAACGGCGCTTGAATTAAGTCGAAGCGGAAAGTTTTGCTCATTTCTTCCAAGTCGAGAGGATTATAAATCGATGCGCCTATTTTCCGCACCAACCCCTTCTCTTTTAGTTCCTGTAGTGAGCGATAGAGATTTTTCCCTTGCGAGCCTGAAAGTTGTGCGGGTCGATGGATCAGGAGCCCGTAGAGAGAATCAACACCAAGCCGGACAAGAGAGGCAAAGACCTGATCGTGTACCCAGGAGCTGACATCGGGACACTCTTTTGGTGCCTCGGTGAGCTTCGTAATCACTTTAAATCCCCGAACCCCGGCTTTACCCAATATATTTTCGGAATCTCCGTAAGCGATGGCGGTATCTAGTGTATCAATTCCGTTGGTGGCAGCCAGATGTAGCATGGCTTCCGCTTCCTGTTGAGGAACTTGGCCGGTCTGATTGGCGACGCCGTAAACTTGGCCGAACTGGACAGTGCCGATGGCCAGGCGGTTTATATTGGCGAGGCTGGTTGACACTTGCGCAGAACAGACACAGCCACCCATTTGTCTGCGAGATCGGTGTGCTGCTGGCCTCCTTGTTCGGTTACTTTGTGCCCGATACACTCATAATGCGGATGCCAAGTAAAAAGGGTGCGATAATCCATTTTGTAACTATGGATCCCTGGGCGGTGATGGTAGGGGTTAGATCTTGGAACGGGGCTGTAGAAATCTAAGAGGACCAGCCAGCCGGGCGCCTTTAGCACGCGGTCTGCTTCTTTGGCGATTTGAAACAAATCCTCTCGATCGCAGAGATACAGGCAGAAGCCAAAGATCACGATGTCAAAGTTACCATCCATGAAAGGAAGCGAGTCAGCGGTACCTTGTTGCACTTCGAGCCCCTTGATCCGAGCCGAGGCAACGGCTTGTGCTGATGGCTCAATCCCAAAACAGTCTACTTTGAAGTTGTTTTTCAACCAAGCGAGGCGGGTGCCGTCGCCACACCCGACCTCGAGTATTTTTACCCCCCCCCCACTTACTGGGATTAAATCGATCACTGCCTGCAACAGCGCATCGCTATCAGGCAGTTGCCGATTTGCTACGGCCTGATGGTTGCGGGCGTGCCACGCATCTCCTTCCGACTGCAGAAATAAACTCTTCTGTTTCATTTCAGCGGTAGTGGTGGAGGAACGAAATGACTCTTTCCTGCTGATCATGATTTAGGGATGGGCTAATAGGAAGGCTGATCGCTTGTTGCGCGTACTCCTCGGCAACGGGGCATAACGAGTACCCTCGACTCTTGCCTTTAGGGTCTGTACTTAGTTTTTTATAGAATTTGAAATTCTGCACTGGTAGATAATGAAGATTCGCATGAATGCCTTCATTCTTTAGCGCTTTAAGCAGCTCATCCCTTTTTTCTTTTCCAGACTTCATGGTGACCACATAAAGATGCCATGAGGATTGGGCTTCTGGAGTTAACGAGGGCAGGGTGAATGAGCTGCTCCTAAGTTTTTTCTGGTAAGTCTGGGATATGCTCCTGCGCCTCCCTAAAAAATTGCTGATCCTCTTCAGCTGACTTCTTCCCAAGGCCGCCTGGATGTCGGTCATCCGGTAGTGATTTCCCAACTCCAACTTGTCGTAGTACCAAGGATGGCGCATAGGGAAAGGCCGCACCTTGGTGTCTCTGGTGATTCCATGGGTGCGGAGTCTGAGCAGTTTTTCGTAAAGTTCGCGGGAATTTGTTGTAACCATTCCTCCCTCACCCGTGGTGATAATCTTAACTGCATGAAAACTGAAAACACAGAGATCCGACCACCGGCAAGATCCCACCGTCTCTCCTCTCAAACTCGCGCCCGTCGCATGGGCAGCGTCTTCGACCACCTTGAAGCCGAACTTTCGCCGAAGTGCTCCCAAAAACTCCAAATCAACAGGATTCCCAGCAAAATGCACCGGCGCGACAACCTTGGGTAACCTGCCCCGGCGGGCAGCCTTTTTTAATCTGTCCTCCAGCAAGGCAAGATCCATGTTGTAGGTCCCCCACTCAATATCGACAAAGTCCACATCAGACCCGCAACGCAAAGCGGCATCTGCCGTTGCGCAAAAGGTGTTGGGGGAAGTCCACCAGACGTCACCCGGGCCCATGCCCAAAACCATCGCCGAAAGATGGAGACCGGCGGTGGCCGAACTGCACGCCACGGCATATTTTGCTCCGCAAAACCTTGCGAATTCTTTTTCGAATTTTTCAATCTCTGGTCCTTGCGTAAGAAAAGTTCCGCGCAATACACGCGTAACGGCCCTGATATCCTGTTCATTCAGGGTGGGCCTTGAGTAAGGGATCGAGATCAGTTTATTTGGTTTTTTTGAATCCGGGATGCACATGAGTCCGGATCAGTTCCCGCAACTCCTGCACTTTCAGAAAGTGGCTATTTTGTCCCGAATTATAGGAGAACCCTGCTGGCACGGCCTTGCCTTTTCTGATTTTTAGATAATCCCGCGGTGCATGGCCACTCGAACCATGCAAAATGGCAAAAAACCTTCCCAGATCCACGGTGGAATAACTGTCACTGGTGGTGATCATCTCTTCGTGGATTTTTTCTCCGGGCCGTATTCCGACGATTTTCTTTTTACAACCCGGTCCGATCGCCTCCGCCATATCCAAAATGCGGTAGGAGGGAATTTTTGGAACAAAAACCTCTCCCCCAAGGGCGGTTTCGAGCGCCCATAAAACCATGTCCACCCCTTCTTGGAGGGATATGTTGAATCTCGTCATGGCAGGGTCAGTGATGGGGATCACACCGGTTTTTGCCATTTCGATAAAAAACGGGACGACGGATCCGCGGGATGCCAGAACATTCCCATAACGCACGACGCTGAAGCGTATCTTGTGATTCCCACGGATATTGTTAGCCGCCACAAAAAGTTTATCGCTGCACAATTTCGTGGCTCCATAAAGATTGATAGGAGCGGCCGCTTTGTCCGTGGAAAGGGCCACCACCCGCTGCACGCGGGTGTCGAGACATGCTTGGACCACGTTTTCTGCACCAATCACATTCGTGTTGATGAACTCGATCGGGTTATATTCCGCCGCCGGGACCTGTTTGAGTGCGGCTGCATGCACCACAGTTTCAATCCCTTCCAAGGCTCGGCGAAGCCGGTCCTGATCTCGCACGTCACCAATAAAGTAGCGTATCCCGGGATATTTTGCTTCAGGGTATCTTTGGGCCATTTCAAACTGTTTGAGCTCATCGCGGCTATAGATAACCAACCTTTTGATCTTCGGGTTCCGGCGGAGTACTTCTCCCACAAAAGCCTGGCCAAAGCTGCCTGTACCCCCTGTGACCAAGATGGAATTCAATGGTTTCACAGCACCCATTCAACCATGGTTGACCTTTCGGCAAAAGACCGGAATCACCACGCACGCTGCCGCCATTGGTCGCTTGCTCCCGTTGGGGGGGGAACAAAACCAATCCGCCCATAGTAGCTGTTTCTCAACCTGCCTCGACATGCCTAAAACCTATAGTTCATTGCTAGCGGAAAACTTCGCTCGGGCAAAGGTCATGTAATGGCGTAATATCTAGCCCGGCGAATCGCTCGGACCTAAGCCTATTTTTATTTCTTTTCCAGCTACGCGATGGCAGACCTTAGACGATCCCTTCAACATGTTTCCACAACCCCGCCTAACCCATGCATGCCGCTTGGTCTGGAGTCAGCCCTGAGACTACCTCACTTGAATCGCCTGACCGGCTTGAGGTGGCGGAGGCAACTTCCCCGGAAGGATGAATCCAAAGACTTCCTTTTAGCCAGCGAGAGCAAAATCTCGAACCTACTTCGCACTCCAAGCCCCTGCGCCATCGGAAAAATTGGAACCACAGAATTGATGGGGCTCGAATATCTGTACCGCTTTATCCAGCTTCCTTGGCCACCCGCCGCCAGCTGGAAGCGCCCCGCCCGTCGATTGCACGATTGCTCCGGTCTATTCCCCGTCCGTCGTGACATCTACCTTCGCTGGGCAGACGAACTTCGGGAGGCCTTACACCAGATGGATATTCTGGCCCAGTGGCAGTTGCCTCATATCTATCTGGCTGCAATCGAAGACCGTCTATTGGGCTTGCTGGCACCGCAGGCCTACAGGGCCCACCGCCTTTTCATTAACCCTTTCCATCGCCCGGCACCTTGGCTGGAGGATTTGGCAAAGCTCCGCTGGCTGGTGATCCATCCCTTTGCAAAAACCATCCGAGCCCAGCTCCCGCACTTGGGCTCTTTGGGCTTTTATCCAGAAGTTTCCCAACCTGACTTGGCGCAACGTTCAAAGGATACTTGTATCTTGGCCTGCCCGCAATTTTCCTACATGGTTCCGCCTAAACACACGGACTGGTGCGCCGCGCTGGCAGAACTAAAAAAAGAAATGGAGTGCCTTGATTTCGACATCGCCCTCATTGGTGCCGGTGCGTGGTCCCTGCCCTTGGCCGCCCACGCTAAATCCATCGGCCGTAAAGGCATTCATCTGGGAGGGACCACCCAGCTGCTCTTTGGCATTCGCGGGGGCCGTTTTGACCAGTGGGGCTTCGATTATCCCCAAGACTGGGTTCGTCCCCTACCGGAAGAGACGCCTGCCAATTGCCGACTGATGGAAGAAGGAGCGTACTGGTGAACCTATCTTCGATTTCCGTAATTATCCCGGTTTATCGATGCGCGGGGCGCCTGCCCGATCACGTCGAAAGCTTGCGACTACTTAGGCCCATGGTGCATGAATTCATCTGGGTGATTACCGAAAGCGAGGATGGATCTCATATAGTCGCACGAGAAGCAGCAAAGGAGCTTGGAGGTCAAGTTTTGGAGGTGCCGCTTGGCCTCTATCAGGCTTGGAATTCAGGAATCGCCAGAGCCACCGGAGACTTTATTTATATCTCTACGATTGGCGACACCATCACCGCCGAGGGATTGGATGCCCTTTCCCTTTGCATTCGCAAGAATGAGGCTGATGTGGTTTTTTCACCTCCTGTAATTTCTCCTCCGACACGAACCAATCTGAAACACTCCCGCCACTGGCCAGTTTTTAAATTTGCACCAATTCTGAGCAACTACGCTGGCGGTAGTTTCCCCAAAGAAAAAGCGATTCTGATGCAGATCCTTTCCGGGGCGAGTGGTTTGCTTGGATCATGCGCCTCGTGCTTGTTTCGGGCTTCATTTCTTCTTAGCCGCCCGTTCGCCACCGATCACTATCATTACGGCGACACTGTTTGGTCTTATCAGAATCTTTCCGAAGTCACTCTAGCTTTTCATCCGGACACGGTAGCCAGATTTGTAATTCACGACTCCGCAATTCCCCGGACCGTCGATAAAAAAAGGATTTACAGACTGATGAACCAGCTGGCCAAAGCTCTGCCCCCAAAGAGATGCGCTTGGGTTAAATCGTTAACCCTATCCATGGAGAGAATCGACGCCATTCGTGATCCCCACCCCAAGTACGGTTGGTGGATAAATCCCTCAGCCTGGTGGTGGAGGCTCAAGAGAAACTGGATCGCCAACCTTCTCTTCAAGAGCTTACAAGAATTTGATAATCGCTCCTTGAGAACCTCATTTTCTAGCGAAGGCCTTGGCTCCCAGTCATGCGACCCCACGAAAGAATCCCCGTAACCCTGAACTCTATGCCGCGAAATCCAACATTAAGCGTTGTGCTATCCACCCGAAACCATTTGGGCTTCTTGACTGGATGTCTTCAAGGGATTCTAACGCAGACATTCGCAGATTTTGAGTTTCTGATTGTGGATGACGGTTCAACAGATGACACCTGGGTTTTCCTGGAAACCTACGCACAAAAGGACCCGAGGATTCGCCTTTTTCGAAATGAACATCCCTTGGGGGTTATCAAATCCTATAATCATTTATTCCGCTTAGCCCAAGGAAGTCACATATGGTCGGTAGCCACGGACGACCATTGCATCAACCGGGATTTTTTAAATGACGGGTTCAAGCTATTACACCGTTTCCCGCATGCCGCCGGCTTTTATGCCAACATGAGGATCGTAAAAATGCCTGGGGAAGTGTTTGAGCGAAATTGGGCGACTGAAAGTCGGGATAGATTTTTTAAGCCAAATGAGATTATGAGCCTTTTTTGGAGGGACTCTGGCTATCCCTGTGGCCCCAGCCTTGTCTTGGAAAAAACCTGGTATGAAAGATTTCATGGTTGGCCCTCGGACTTGGGCCCCCAGACCGATTGTTTTCTAAATGTCGTGGCTGGCGGAAACTCGGGAATGGTCTACCTCGGCAAACCTTCTGTGGTTCATAGAATATGGCAAGATGGCACCTCTTTCACATCCTCCCAGGCAAAAAAAGACCTTTTTAGATGTCTGGCACGGATGGAGTCTTTGCTGCGCTTAAACCTTCCTGCTCATCCTAAAGACAACAGTTCGTGGGAACGCTGGAGAATTGACGCGATCCTTAGAGCCCTGAACACTAAACATGAATATAAGGTTCTACTTAAAGAAAGAAGGCCCCCTTTTTTTTACAGCTGGATTTCTATTATTCGCGACCTTCACCACGGGGTTAGGCTTTACTGTTCTGCTCTTTCGCCTTCTTTTGGCGTATCGGGAAAAAGCTCGCTAAAAGCAAAAGAGGGCCAAATAGCTTTTACGCGGGAAATCTGGAATCATGTAAAGATTGATTATCAGCTTAGACTTGTTACTCGTCTTTTTAGATCGTTACAGAAAAGATTATTTGCAAGCAGTTAATGTTTTTTAGGGGGGTTAGATTAAGCCGTTTCGGTGGCTTTTTGATCGTTCATGCTTGGAGCATATTATTTATTCTGAGGTGCGAATCTTTAATGTTACTTCGATAATCTTATTCTACAGGTAAGGTTTGACTGCTAAGCCGAATCGCTCGGTACTAGCGCCTGCTTTGGCCTTAATAATAAAAAAGGGCGCTCAATCATTAAAAAACATAATATCGCCCACGCTAGACAACCAGGAAACATGACGAATGGCGCATACCATGGTGGCGCTGCTGGCGAATTATCCATTAGCACTTGTACCTGTCCTATCTTGGTAAAGTCAAACTTCGGGAAGACTGCTAATATAAAAAATGGGTGAATGAGAAAGAGGCTGTAGGATATTGCACCAATCATTCGGAAGGGCTTGATGCTCAGCCACTCTGCCAAGCGAGGTGCGCTTAAGGAGCCAATAAGTATCAAGGCACTCGCAAGAGAGAGACCGATTGTATAATCGGATGTATTTTTAGGAACGAGATGCAGGAGATCAAACCAATCATAAGGCGCCCCTTTGGGTGATACCCTAAAATCAAGGTAAAGCAGGAAACACCCCAACGCGAACAACAGAATGCCTTTTGTCTCCGATAAATATCGTGCGTATCTTTCTGAAAGCTCGGAGACAATAATTCCGACAAAAAAATATTTCCAAAGCCAAAGCTCCCGAGATGCAAGATGATCCATAAATAATAGTATCCCGAACGACAAAGATGCAGCAGTTAGCGGCTTTTTTCGAAATCCCGCAAACCAGACCGGCAACACGGCATAAAAAAGAACCTCAACATACAAACTCCATGCCGGCGGATTGATAAATGTTAGATAAACTGGGCAGATCGCCCGAATCATAAAAACCTGCGAGATAAAGTTCGCCCAATCAAACTTCATTTGACCGACGATGTAGGCAAGCAGTATGGTAAAAAGGTATGCTGGATAAATTCGTAGGAATCGTCTTTGGACATAACGCCTTAAATCATTATCTGTTCGAATTCTTTTGACAGATCGAAAAATTAAGAAGCCACTTAAGATTACAAAAATCGGAACGGCCTTATTGCCCCCTACTTGAAGAAAGTTCCACCATTGGGTTTGCGTGGAATTAAAAATGGGTTGTGCAAAAATCCAAATATGAGCCATCGTAACAAGTGCTGCTGCACCACCCCGATAGACCTCCAGCACAGCAATTTCTTGCTTTGTGGATGGGGATGGCAGACAAAGGACGTTCTCGGTCCATTTGCGTATTGGGGGAAACAGCTGGCACCCCACAAATAAATAAAAAGCGCTGGCACTGGCTGTGGCGACAGCGTTGAATTGGATCCATTCAAACATTTCGTTCAAAAGTCCTTCTACAGGTAGTTATTCTGCTGTGCCATTCGTCTAAGAGAGTTCTCAAAAGTTTTCCATTCTTGTGAGCTTTTTTTAGGACACCAAGCAGCAAATCGGTTTCCTGTAAAGGGCCCAAGAATCGTTTCAATGAAAACGACTGTTTTTGTATGAGGAATTATCGTATGCCAAAAGGGTTTATTTAGCCTTACCATGAAACATCCTGAAGAAGTTCTCGCCCCAATTCTCAAACATTTTGCCTTCTTGCCTTTAAGGGAAAAGATTATTAGTGACATTTCTCCTTGCAGGACATGGAAGGATTTCCCGGATTTGAAGTTTATATGGGGAACATCACAACTGCGCTTTGGCAACGCAATTAGCATTTCGTGCAATGTGTCATTCTTTCCCAAGTGTAACAAAACTCGCGCCCTCCCTGCCGATGCAAGTTTCGCACGCTCGACAACCTGTTTGATTAACTTTTGATTAACCTTAACAACTGGGGTTAAGGCGACGTCGACGGCGGAGTTGATTTTGCCAAATGACTGCAACACTGATGTGTTCTTTTTAATTCTCTTTACGGGCCTTGCCCTGTAACGACTTTTCCATTTCTTGTATCTGGGGATAAAATTCGCTCCCCCCTTTTAAGGGTAGACCATAAATATTTTGGAAAACCCCACTCGCTCTTTCCCATTGCTGGTCCGGCACAGTTCGCCACCGCCCAAGAAAATTAGCAATTTCAAGCTGCAGACTTTTGAAAAGTCTCGTATCCTTCACTTTGTTAGAAATACCACGCTTTGGCATAGCACTAACATGTTCCCTTATTATATCCACACCCACATCGGGTGCGTTATTAAGCATGCAGAAATACGCCGTTTTAAGAATGGCCAAGTCATAGGCAACTCTGTCGCCTCGGTAACGAGCCTTTAGGAAATCTGACTTGCAAATCCAAACAGCATCCGCTGCGACAAGCGTGCCGTATCTAAAATCTTCAGGCTCGATAGGATCTGGCTTTCTGAAAAGCCCCAGTCGCGGATAGCCAAAACCTCGATAATCCAGATTCAGCAAAACAAAACCTATGGAAAGCAGGAAATTGTGGGTCTCCGAGAAGAGCTTTTGCTTGTAAAAACAAGGTTGAAAGTTGCAACTGCTCCTGATTCCTAGAATAGATTTTGTTAGCTGAGCTCCTGCACCCGTGATTACATCATGTTCGGTGCCCTCGGTATCCACCTTGAGGAAGTCGATTTCTATTTTTCGCGTTGCCGCCACACTATCGATTGTTTTTGTTTGCAGGCGAATTTCTTTTTCGATCTTAGCCTGTCCCGGCTTGAGTCTTCGGAAACATTCTGACGTTAGATCCGGTTTCAGAAATGAACTTAGCCCACGATGTTTTAACAAATAAAAAGTTCGCTCGCCTGCAGCGCTGTCTAGAGCAGTTTCAAATATTTCGAAGACTTTTTTATCTAACTTGCCACGAAGCCGACTTGCCTCTTGCGCGTCAGGTTCAAACATCAAATATTTCATTCCACCTTTGTAGGAGCGCCAAGTTGGGTGCATCCCGTAGCGTGCCCCGACGTCTGCAACAACCGTTATTCCAAAAGGTATTTTTATTTTTTTCTTGGCCTCAAAGTTCAAAGTTTTGCGAAAGGATAATATGAAATTGCAGGCAAGGGCACCAAAAAATGCCCTCCCGTGGCAAGATACTCCGCGTTTTTCTTAGTGATGGGTTCCGCGTAACGCCATGCCAGCAGGACGACAAGCCCGGGCCGACGCGTCATTAATGCCTCGCGACCAAGAACTTCGATATCGTAGTTCGGCCCGACAAGACGCCTCTTGAAGGGGGTGTCATCCATCAAAAAGTCCAAACTCGGACCGATTTCAAATTGGCTTATAAGTGAAGCACAACCTACCGAGGAGCCGTATGCAGCGATTGGTTTGCCATGTTTCTTGTGAGTCAGGACTGCCTCGTTGATTCCGGACCTGATTTCATCCAGACGTTTCGTGAATGCTCGGTACACGGAAACTTCGCCTAGCCCAAAAGCCTGCTCACAATTTACCAGATCTTCCACGCTGGCGTGAATCGGGCGACCGCCACCTATTTTCTGCACACGAACACGGATGGAACCACCTTTGGGCCAGATTCGATCCACTTGTACAACTTCGAAACCATGCGCCAAAAAAAAAGAAACTAGTGGCTTAACCGTGAAGTAAGACAAATGCTCGTGATAGATAACGTCGAGCAGCGTCTTCTCAATGACATCGAGCCCATATTGAGTCTCAAAAACAAACAGCCCTTCGTCAGCCAAACTGGCATGGATGCCAGCCATAATGTCCTCAAGATCATCGAGATTGGCCAATGTATTATTTGAAATAATAATAGAAGCTTTTCCGTGTAAGTTGAGAATTTTATCTGCCAAGGATGCCCCAAAGAATTCGCCGATCGTTGGAATTCCTCGTTCTGTGGCCGCCTTGGCTATCCGCCGTGCAGGATCGACACCCAGTACGCGAGCTCCTTTTGCCTTGAAACAAGCGAGTAAACTTCCGTCATTGCTACCAATCTCGAGAACCAGGGGAGAGGACTTGCCCATCAACTCGCCTTGCAACGCCTCGGCTAGATCGGCAAAATGCTCGCGCAACCCCAATGAAACGGAGGTTTCATACATGAAACTGTCATACTGTAAGTGGGGGTCTATGACGGTGGTGATCTGCAGCAATCCACAGTCGATACAGCGAAATAGGTCGAGCGGCGCAACCACGCGTTGCAGGTCCTCAATACCTGGGTATTCAGTGCTTATATTTGGCGACACGACAGGAATTGGCTTCAGCGGTACGGCAACTTCGATCGCACTTGATCTACACAAACGGCAATTACTCCGAATCGAATACGGGGGATTAGTCATTTCGTACTCCCCTGCGCATATAGAAATATTTCTTCGAGCAACCGCATATCATGCAGACAATCCTGACCCGATGTTAGTAGAGCTTCGGAATTTTGACTAATAGCCTCAGCAAAGGCACACATCTGCCGGTTAAAACACCAAGGACTTTGAGTATCATGCCCCCAATAGCTCGTTTTCGCTTGATTGACGTTCTCGTCAAGAGTGACTGCTGCACACTGGTTTATTTGTTTGAGTGAGGTGAGGTCTATTTTTAGTCGACCTCGCTCGAAGAAGATTTCGCATGATTCTTCCCATTTCCCTGTGGCTGCGCGGCCAATATCGAATGAAACGGGAACTCCACCAGCACAAAAAAGCATACTACATGAATCTTTAAAGGAAAGATCCGCATGCTGAAGCACTAGCTCCTTTTTAAGCAGATAACGGAGAAGATTGAGACTATGAAGCCCAACATTTGCGAGCCAATCATACTTATTTTTCCACTTCGAATCCAGCCATTTTGGAAATTTGCTCAGATTTTTGTTCTGCGACGACTTGTCCCTTCTTTGACTTCCTTTTATTTCACTAGAGTTTCCAACGTATTCAGCACAAAAGTTTTTTGCGCGAACATGGATCATCCTGCCCAGCCGCTTTGAGTTTATGACATAAGTTAGAGTTTCCACTGCTTTTGCAACTCCGGAATCATAACGCTTCATAAAGCCGACACTGTAAACAAGATTTTTCGTTTTTGCTAAAGCCACTAATTTGCGCGCATTGCTATAGGACATGGCCATTGGTTTTTCGGAAAATGTATGTTTTTTTGCCTTTAACGCTTCTCGGACTACTTCAAAGATCTTATCACGGCTAATCGCAACAACAACTGCATCTACATCATTATCTCTTAGTAATTCCTTATGACCAGGATACACTCGCTCTATGTTGAGTCTTTTTGCCAAGATTTTTGCACGTTTGAAGTTGTGATCAGCGACTGCAATAAGTCGCATTCTGTTGTTCTTTAAAATAGCTGGCATATGAGCCAATTGGCCTACTAGGCCTGTTCCCACAATACCAACGTTAATTACATTGTTTTTCATAAAGTAGCGGCTTGAGTCTTGTTTCCTGTAAAACAAGTCTCGTTTCTAGCAGTTATAAAATATTTATGCATTATCTTGTACTATTAGTATGCTTGAATCATCAGGTATGAAGTCTTATTTCAATGTTAGATACTTAAAGTTAGCGAAGTTGAATCTAATACAAAACCTTCTACAGCTTAATCATAAGCCCTTGCCCTGTTGGCAATGCAAGCACTTCAAATCCCTTGCGGGCTGCAAATCTATCAAATCCCTTTTTTTGCTCCTCGTAACTAACAAAGCCATAATCATCCAGCAGCATCATTCCCCCTGGTACCAGTTTTTCCCAGAAATGCTCAGCCGCAAACAACTCGGGAGAGGCACAGTTCATATCTAGAGAGAGATAACTGACTGCGTCGATTTTTACTAAATCAAGTGTTTCAGGCACGCTCCCCTTTACGAGTTGTACGTTCCGATAATTTGAAAAGTGTTTTTTGACAGCTTCATATTGGTTTGCGTAGTAAGGCTTGAAATGTTCAAGCTTCGCCTGATTGTTACGTTCTTTCTCCGTTAAGTATCGCTCATCCAGTCCTTCCCAAGTGTCGAAGAGATAAAACTGCTTATTATCAATCGGCCAGGGTATGTAGTTCATGATGGCTGTTGCGAGAAAACCGCGCCATACACCGCACTCAACAAAGTCCCCCGGCAAATTTTGTGCCTGGCTTGCACACCACAAGGCTACGTGCAATCGCCAAAACATTTTATGATCACAACCTAACGCTTTCTCTGCAACTTTATATGCCTTAATATATTTTGGATTGCGCATAAAATCATGATTGTGAATGACCCTCGGGTCACTAATAAGCCCGTCGTTCGTGTATATTGGGGTGTACATTTCGCCAGCAGTGGACTTCGGGCTTTTTATGGACTGATATAGCAAATCCAGCAGACTCGTTGAGCTTGGGTTACTGCTTAGATTTTCACTTTCAGCCTGCTCGCTAGACTTTTTTTTGGTCTGAAGTGGCGCGAACTCTAGCTTGGCCAACTTACTCCTTAAAAGATTCTCGAAAAAAAGACGCATATATTTGTCACTTCAGTATTTATTGTGCTGCTCTTTCATGCATGATGAATGCAGCACCATTAAATCCATAGGTAAAAAACTGGCTGGCTGTAAAGCGCTTTTGCTTTTCAAGAAACTCCTGAAAGGCACGTTTTTCGCCGAAGTTAGGATTCGCCTTGTTGCAGTTCCAGTCGTCAAACATTACGACGCAACCATCTTGGATGCACTCGTGTTCAAAGAGCCCCCACAATACCTCTGAAGCGGATTGATACAAATCACAGTCCATGTGGATAAGCGCGGCTTTTGTCGGCAAGCGCTGCTGAAGGGTATTTTTATAAAAACCCCGGTGAATCTTGATTCTATCATCCCTAATTACGTAGGATAAATTGTTTTTAATTTGCTCGTCTAAGCTTCCAGAAGCTGCAGAAACAAAGTCTTCGGAAAACCTCATCTTATCAGACCAAATATTGCGACCCGATATTTCAAAGCTTTTTTGATCAATTTCTGAATCGTAATCAGGAAGACCATCAAATGAGTCAAATAACCTAAGATTACCCATGACCATTAGGTCCCGCATAGTCTCTGCAAAGATTCTTGCAGACCAACCTGCCAAAACCCCAAATTCCATGATATCGCCGATTACACCGGAAATTGAAGTGTACTCTAGGCACCGCAAGATGGCTTCCCGATGGATTTTTTCAGCCCTTTTAGAATCATAAAATACATAACAGGTCTTCGTTGTGTCTCTTCGTGGATTTAGCGAGTCAATCTCTGCGACAAGATTCCTGGCATCGCTGTTTTCGGGGTCGGCTTCAACCGCGGTCACCGCAAGCCAAAGAGAACGTTCGACCTCTCCTTTCTGGAGGCTGAGACGAGCTTGCCCATAATAAATTACGGACAGTTTACGAGTTTCAATAACAGCATGTGGAAATCTAAGTACGATTGCCAAGGCCTTATTGAAACAACCCAAAGCATCCCCAAAAGCACCTTTTTCCATCCGACTCTTGCCCTCAAGCACCCAGGGCATCGCCTCGTGCGGAGGCGATTCATCATAAGAAGCTACTTGAAAATGATCCATTAGGTCTTTAGGAGAAAAGTTATTCTCCAGTAATACTTTTATTTTTTGCACTCATTTGCACGAATAGTCTTTTCACTTTATCTATTACTATAAAACGCTCATTGACATTTATCTTTTAGGGCTGCTTTATATTTCGGGTTAACGTATCCATTCTCGATTTGTATCATAAAAAGTCTTGGAGATTGTTCCGTTTCCGAAAAAGTTTTCGTTGCCTGCATCTGAACAAGCTTTTTTTAGGGCAATGTCTGCAGTTGATGGACTAGAGTCTTTGCTCGCATTAGGTTCATTTAGCATTTCCAGCACCGCTGCAGTGATTTCACCATGTTCATTGCCTCTCGGATAAATTCCGCGTCTTGCTAATGCGTGAATATTAAAAAGTTCCCAGCGAAATGTGTTTTTCAACATTTCAGAAAGCAAGACTTGTTGGTTCTCTTTTTCATTCCAGAGAGACTTCAGAGTGAATTTAACATTCTTGTTCCAAAGCTGAAAGTAGTTTGATATGCAATTTACGAGAAGGCAAGGGGTCCCAAGACTAATGACGGCATTTGCTAGGCCGGATGTGGTTCCAAGAAAAAAGCGTGCCTCTGACATGAGAAAAACATCCATCCATTCGACCCGTTGGGGTGAGTGGGCATAATCTATAGTGCGTGGCATTTTCGGCATTTTTGGCATGGAAGGATCACCCATCCGAATCACCCACCCTCCCCTTGAAGTAATCTCATGGATTGCCCCAAGATAATCACTGATTGAGGCATTTCGGTGTGACTGCATAGAGCCTGACTTTTCCGAGTGAAAGCCTAGGTCGCGCACGTGCAAGGCAACAAACCAACTGTCCTCTTTAATGCCCCAATCTTTAAGTATATTTTTACCGCCCTCTCGAACTGCATCAGGAATCGCGACTATGCTGCCTTTCCGACCCTGATCCCAACGGATGTGCGCTTCAGCTCCCAGCTCGGTCCAGCACCGGGCTTGGCCAGCATCATTTAAATATGCATTGAAACAATCGCCTATAATCCGTTGATAAGGGAAAACCATTTGGATATGGTCCTCCCGCTCTATTAATGTGAAATGCTCCTTCCATAGCTCTAAGTAAGCATGATTGGAAACCTTGTCTTTCGGGGCCAGTAGTAGATTTCGATGGCGCTTAGCCTGACCAATAAGCTGGAGTTTTCGATAGGTGTCGAGCATAGCAATGTGACCAATTTGCGTGACCCACTCATAAGGCAATATCCGGATGGACTCTTCTTTTTTTACTCCATAATTCTCTTCGAGCATCCATCGGATTTCGGATGGAATCACAAATTCTTTAGCAATACGCTTCTGGCACTTGAGTGCCTCGCCAAAGAAATGCATTGCCCTTTCACCTTCTCCAACATGAATATGATATTCCCCAGTTAATTGGTATCCATCGTATAATAGCGCGCCAGGACAACCTGAAAGATCCAGAGGTTGCGGCACGTAACTCTCAAGATTGTAACGCGCCGCAAGATTTTGATGCGGCATGCCGAAAGCAGGATTTTTTCTAACGCAGAAGCGTAATATTCTATCAGCCTCTTGTTCTCTACCAGTAGCAAGAAGAGTTAATCCCAGAGACTTCCAAACCCATGGGTTTTTATCACCATCCATAATAGCTGTACGGTATGCGGCCTCCGCAACATAAAAGGTTCTTCCAAAATAGGCAGCATGACCAATTCTCATCAGCATCTTATTTCTGTTGCCTGCCCAGATGGTTCCAAGCCGAAGACAAGCAAGAGCCTCCTTGTGCGCATGAATCTTTTCCAAATCATCCGCAATCTCAATTAACTTTTGGCCTATCTTTAAATTTCCAGCCTTAAATCTAGGCCCTATAAAGTCAGGACATTCTACAAAACGCAACGCCGACAACAGTCTGTTGTATTTGCGCAGGCTTTTATTTCTTTTGTTGAGGTTGGCGGAAGGTGAACAGGAGTTATTCAGCCTCAAGAAGCCCGACGTCTGAAACGATTTAACCTTTGTCAGAAAACCGCGCACCTTTCTGACGAAACATTGTAAAGCAGCAAAGATCTTCGGTCTTTGGTGCTGTGCGATCCAATCATCCAGAAAAAGAAATCGTAACTTGATTCTCAACGAGATTAGCTTGGTCTTGTGGAGATTTCGCCGACCGAGTCTTAATGAATCTAACCAAAACCCAGACCATACAAAACGAAGATAGGCTAAATAGGAAGGCTCGGAATTGAGGCTTGTGTCTTTGTCGAAAAAGACGCTTTTTATTGTGTCAGTTATTTCTTCGGCGTTGCTTAGAGGACCAGATCTTGCGAACGCTTTCTCAAGTGTTTCATCCATTTTGAGAAAGGGAATCCATGCAGACAGCTGGTCAACCACTTCCTGATTTATTTTTTCTTTTATATTAGGTTCCGAGAGAAACCGCTCCAGATCTAAGGCAAAGGGCTCAAGTTGCGGAGTTCGCCTGGGTTCAGATATAGCCTTGCCATCATATTTGCTCGAACATAACGGCCTGATATTCCCCTGAAGTCTTTCACAGATATGTTTTTTCACTAAAGCATGAAATTCGTTTTTGAAAGGGGCTCGAAAATAATAATGACCAGAAATTAAGACGTAGATTCGTTCCCAATCGATTATATTTTCAACACAGGATAATTGCTCTTCAGTGAAATCCACATGTTCAAATATTTTCTGATTCGTATGGTTTTCCAGGGGTCTGCTGTCGACGCTCCCATCACTCCTTGATGGAGTCTCCGGCCTCGACAGAGACTTTTGCGGATGAGGAGGCTTATTGCTCAAAGTAAATAAACTCATAATCCCCTTGGTAGCCAAACTTGTTGTAGAACCATACCCACTCCTCGGCGTCGAAGAACGATTCACAAGTCAGCGCCCAGCACTGGAGGTTGAATAATTCTTGCTCATTTCGGTAGCTTTCGACCAGCAGATAGCCCTGCCGGCCAACTCGCTGGATTTCCGGCAGTGATTTTGCAAGCTCAAACACCCGCAGGTTGTGTAGTGTGTTAAGGGAGATCACCAGATCAAAATAGCCATCCGCCCAAGGTAATGGGTCCTGCGCAAGGTGCAGGCGAAAGTCGCCGCGCAAGTCTGGGTGCCGGTGATCTAATCCGTGACGAGAGATGTCAATGCCATGCAACTGCAGGCTCGGCAGGAGCAACTGCATTTCATAAAGCAGGAATCCCTTGCCACATCCCACATCAAGTATTTTTGAGCCGGGTCGGAGACCATATTCCCGGATCATAGATTCAGCGACCGATTTCCAGCGGCCTGGCAGGTAGTGGTAGCCCCCATATCCAAACCGGCGATCCCCGTCCCAATAGTCGGGTCCATATTCCTTTGCCTTCCGCATGCAGGCAACTTTGTCATCACGCATCCGCTCAATGAATTTTCGAGCTGTTGCCTGGTGCAACGAGGTAACAAAGCTTCTCATTTTTCCCATAAATCTACTATTTTGCGGAATTACCCGCACAGAGGGCATCCTCTAGCATAGCTCGAGCCTTGTGGAGTTGTTGTGCTCGCCGCGCCTTCGTATTGATTTTGGAGAAGCATCGCCGCTGTGCCCCGCTCGGTAAAAATTCATTCATGAGGATGCAGCACCATTTGATTCGATAGACCGGCAAGAGCAACTCGGCCCGGCGGCCTATTTCGGGTTGCCAACGGCGCCAAGCAGAAAGAGCACCGATGAACTCATCCCACATGGCAAGCGGAACAGCGACGGAGGGTTGGCAGAAGAAATCGACGAGCAGTTTGGCGGGGTCGTCCCACCCGGCATATTCGAAGTCAAAGAATTTCACCGCACGATTGTTATCCAGTAGCGCATTATGAAAGCCGAAGTCGGAAGGGGAAATCCAACGCTGATCCAAGGGCAAAACCGTAGTCACATCAAAACCCTTTTCGCCAACATGTAAAGTAGCCTCGGCGCGTATTTGGCGCCAAGTGGGAGTTAATTCGTCCCGAATCCATGCCTGCGCCTCCTCATCGAGGCCATCACGAGTCGAAAGGCTGTGCAAACGCTCGACCCGAGCTTGTACCAGTCCAAAATGCTCCGCGAAGCTAAAGCAGGCTTCCGAGGCATTCGGAAAATCGCCGGCCAAGGGCATGGTCGTAAAAGCATTGTTGACGGAGGCCACCAGCTGCCCGGCGGCCCGAACATGCCTTGCATCGACCTCAGCGACCTCAAGTTTTCTGCCTTCAACAAAGTCGAAGAGGCCCAGGCGATTTTTCATATCCCAGCCCCATACCTTTGGTACTGAACCCGGTTCCGCCTTTCCAGCAAGATGGTAGAAACAGTATTCACCGCGCAAACGGTCGCGCTCATCACCAGCCCCGTTAAAATAAAGCTTTAGCAGGATCCTGCCTTGCTCAGTAGTTCCATAGTAAACTTGGTTATTGGCTCCGCCGAGTACAGGCGTCCATTGCTCCACGGGCGACAAACCCGCTGCCTGCACCAAGTGCCCAACCGCGGGGTGGGATAAGTCGATTCCGTCGGCCACCGGACCCATGCTCATCATGTCAGCCATGCGTGGATCTCGGACCAGCTTGAGGCTTGCGGCAAGGATCCTTCCGCGACACCGTTTCCGGGAGCAAAGAGCAGCTTGGCCACGTTGGATGGGAAAAGCGGGTGGTCGAGGATTTCCGGAAGGTCATCAATAAAATGCGTGCAGGCTTCATGAGCGATTCGTGCAAGTTTTTCTTCCTTCGTCAGCTCAAAAAAAATGTCCGCCGGCCGAAACCCGAGGCCTTGCGGATCAAAAAAGCCCTGGGTCTCGAGCCATTGCCGAGCCGCGGCGTGCAGGTCGTGGCGAGGGCCGAGAAAAGGATAACGCGTCTTATGGCTGATGATGAGGACACGGTGGCCAGCACCTTTTAGGGATGCGATGGTTTCCAAAGAGCCGGCAAAAGCAAACGCATCCCCCATACGGGTACCGTACACAGTGCCCTGCAACTCCGTCCAGACGTCTTCGGCGCCTGCTTTGTGCAAGAAATCGCGCACTGCCTCCTTGCGGACCGGGCAATCGGCTGGCACGTGGCCATTTTCCAAGGCGACGCGATGAAAAAGCTGGTCGTAAGAGACGATCGTATTGTCAAAATCGATTCCCACTATCATGGCTAAGATCTAAGCAGGTTTGGCCAAGAACCGGGAGATTTTCGGGGCAGAAAACTCAGAACTGAATCAGGGTGTGGTTGGATTCCCCAGCCCGCATGGTGGCGATCGCCTGGTTGATGTCCAACAGCTTGCAGCGATGGGTCACAAAACTATCTAAATCAAACCGGCCCGCACTGATCAAGCGGAGCAGACGGGGAATATCCTCGGATGGGCGACTTTGCCCACCCTCTGAACCGGTCAACACCTTTCCAAAATGAAGCGAAAGGGTGTGGAGTGAAACCTTCTGGTCATTGGGCATGACCCCGAAAAGCACGCATCGCCCACGGGGAGCTGTCAATTCATACGCCTGCTCGATGACCTCGGGACGGCCGGTTCCGTCGATAACCACATCGGCTTTCCCGCCCAAGAGTGCCTCCACGCGGGATCGCCAGTCCCCGGAGCTAGCCTCTACTAAATGGGTGGCTCCATGTTTTTGTGCCGTGGCTAATTTATGATCGTACAGATCCACAACCACAATAGGGTGAGCACCCGCCAACCGTGCTCCAAGAACGACCCCTAATCCGATACCACCGCAACCGACGATGACCACTGATTCGCCAACCTCAACTCTGGCGTCACGCGTGATCACCCCGAACCCGGTGGTGAGCGTGTCGGCCAGCAAAGATGCAGTTTCAAAATCAACCTCCTTCGGTACTGGTGTCAGCCGATTTTCGGAAACTACCGTGAACTGTTGGAAGGTGGTAATGTTACCTGCGTTAACTTTTTTACCACTCCAATCGTAGACTGGATAGCTTGCTTGAATTCCCCGGCCAGGTCGCCAATGGAGGACAACATGATCGTCCTGCCTGACGTGCGTAACTTCAGGCCCTACCTCCCGCACAATGCCACCCGCCTCGTGCCCAAGAAGGTGGGGAAGGTAACGGTCTGGGCCCTTTACGCCATCGATTTCCCCCAGCTGCGACCCGCAAATCCGGCTGGTTTTCACCTCAACGAGAACTTGGCCATATCCGAGGGAAGGCAGAGTCACCTCAGAAACCACCAACGGTTGGCGCTGTTCTACAAGGATGGCGGCGATGGTCTTCATACTTGTTTAAAAATCCTTTCCGTTATCGCAGGAATATCCAAGCCAAAAAGATGTCGGACATGCTCCTGCTCACCCGCCTCGTGTATGAACTTGTCGGGTGTCCCACAGCAAATAAGCCGCGGGAGCCGAGCGGATCTTTCGGCTGCCATCCACTCGGCCACCGCCGAACCGAGTCCGCCTGTCACGGCATGCTCCTCCACGGTAACGAGGAGGTCGCAGGAGTGGGAAAGTTCGGCGAGCAGGCTCGTATCCAGAGGCTTAACTGTGTGAAAACTACAGACTCGGGCCTCGTGCCCCCGGGTCGCGAGCGCATCGGCAACCGCCAGCACGGTGGGCAGCATATTGCCTGCGCTGAGAATGGCGGTTCGGCCCTGGCCGCGCAACACCAAGGCCTTTCCAAGCCGTAACGATGGAACATCCGCATGCACGACCGGCTCACCCTTCTTGCCGATGCGCATGTAAACGGGATCATCCTGTTGGAGGGCTGCACGGAGAATAGCCCGTAGTTCCATGGCATCCCCCGGGCAGGTAACCTTCATGTGTGGCAAAATACGTAGCATCCCCATATCTTCGAGCGCGTGGTGCGTGGCACCTAGGGAGGCGTAGGACAATCCGGCGCCCGTACCCACAACGACCACCGGTTGACGATGATAGCAAAGATCCAAGCGAATTTGCTCCATCACTCGGTAGGTGACAAAGGGCGCGATGGTGTAACAAAACGGCCGGAGTCCACACGAGGCTAACCCCGCAGCCATACTCACCATGTTTCCCTCTGCAACACCACAGTTGTAAAACCGCCCAGGGTAGGCCGAGCGGAATTTATCGAAGAGCCGGTTCCCGATGTCACCCATAAGCAGCACAACGCGTTCGTCGACGGCGGCGAGCTTGGTAATCTCATCGGCAAAGGCATTTCTCATAGGACTCCAAGCTCCTTCTTTGCTAGGACAACCTCCTCGGCCGTCGGTGAACGATAGTGCCAGTTGTTATCGTCTTCCATAAACGACACGCCCTTGCCTTTCTTGGTGTGGGCGATGATGGCGCGAGGCTTTTGTGGTTGGATCACCGAGAACTCACGAACCAAGGATGGCAGGTCATGCCCATCTACCTCCACGGTATCCCAACCGAAGGCCTCCCATTTTTGGGCCAACGGCTTAAGGGAAAGAATCTCCTCGCTGCGGCCAGTGGCCTGCCACTTGTTGTAGTCTACCACGACCGTAAGGTGGTTTAGCTGGTGCGCAGGCGCAAACATTGCCCCCTCCCAAGTTGTGCCCTCGTTGCACTCTCCGTCGCTCAGCAGTACGAAAGTCCGGTATGCGCGCTTTTGGATCCGACCAGCAAGCGCCATGCCGATCCCCACGTTTAGCCCGTGCCCTAGGGAGCCCGTGGCCCACTCCACCCCGGGGGCGCAGCCAGGACTCGGCTGTTCCGGAAGATGGCCACCATCCACATTGAATTTCTCCAAGTCCTTGTCGGGAAAAAATCCGGTTCTTGCCAGCACGGCGTAGAGGGAAGAAACGGCGTGACCCTTGCTTAAAATCAGACGATCACGACCGGGGTCGGAAGGACGTCGTGGGTCGATCCTGAGGACGGCGCCATAAGCCGCCACTAGCAGATCCACGCAAGACAGAGAGGACGCGAGATGAGCGGTACCAGCGCGCTGCGACATCCCCACCACATCGGCCCGAACCCTCGCCGCCAAAACCGAAAGCGCAAGGCCATCTTTGTCGCCAATACTCACGCCAGGTCTTTGATTTTCAGCATGGTTTTAATGTTGAACCAGCGGTCTTCCATTTCAAGCCGCCCTTCCCGGTGGGCAGAGATCACCTCCTCAATGGCATCCTCAACGGTGTGGAGCGGAGCGAACCCAGTCGAAAGAAGTTTTTTGGAGGAAAGGCGGTATGACCGTGGATCGTTGGAGGGCGTCACCACGATTTCCGCCGGCACATGCTTTTTGACCCGCTCGGCGATCTCTAGGATGGAGATGTTCTCAAAGCCGGCATTGTAAATTCCCGGCATCTTTCTGCCCTTTTCCAGCAGGTGCAGATAGACGCGGATCATATCCTTCAGGTGGATGTTAGGGCGGGTCTGGTCACCGCCAAACACGGTGATCTTCCCGTTGGACAGGGCCTGCATGGCCAGCATATTAACCGAGAGGTCCAACCGCATGCGGGGCGAGTAGCCGCAGACCGTAGCCGGCCGGATGATGTTCACGAGAATCTTGTCGGTGTAACTGAGAAGCACCCGCTCGCTCACCATCTTGGTCTTGTTGTAATCGGAAATCGGCACCAGATCGAGGTCCTCGGTCACCTCCGGCTCATCCTTCACGCCGTAGACGCTTCCGGAACTGGCGAAAACAAGCTGCCGAACCCCGTCCTTGATGGCCCGCTCCACGAGAAACATGGTGGCAAGTGCGTTGACCTCCCAGTTCAACTTGGAATTCAGATCGCTGCAGGGGTCATTGGCAACGTTGGCCAGGTGCATAACCACGTCGAATCCACGCAGGTTCCAGGAGGAGGCATTGCGGATGTCATCCTTGACCAGTTCTAGGCGCGGGTGCGGCTGCAGATAGTTCCCAAACCACTGAATGTCGACCCCGCGAACCGTGTGGCCTTGGGCCAGCAGCTCCGCGGCAAGCGGCGTGCCCACGTATCCGCAGGCGCCGGTCAGCAGGATTTTCAAGGCTCTTCCCTCATTAGAAATTGAGCAGGCTCATGCCGCTTTTCAAGAGCTTGGCCTTCGAAACCGGTTCAGCGTTTCCGGGAACCTGGACTGCCTGCCCCCCCGCGAGCTGGCCGATGAAGGTGGCCACCTCGAGGGGAAGAGCCCGCGCCGCCGCCAGCGTGGCCAAGGCACAGAAAGCGTCTCCAGCACCCACGGTATCCACCACGCGGTTCTCGAATGAGGCGCAATGGCAAATGGATCGCGGAGTCGCACCAATCGTCTCCAGGCCCCCGCGTGTCAGCCAAGCATACCGGCTGCGCAACTGCCGCCTTAATTTTCCAAGCTCTTTTTCCGCGTCGAACCTTCTTCTTCCCACGGCTAGGGTGATTTCGGTTTGATCCAGAGAGAAGGAGTCCGCCCGGTGATAGCGCCGGTTGATCACATTGAAGCCGTAATTGTTGCTGTTGGTCTGACAGTTGACCGCCATGAACTTGGCCTTGGATTCCAGGAACTCACGGACAGATCTTGTCATCAGCCCATGGCCGAAATCCATCACCAGAACCACATCAGCCCAGGCCGCCAGGTGGCGAAGCCTGCCCAGGAATTTTTTTTCGACCGCCGGATCAAGGGTTTCATCGTTGATGAAGTTTAAGGAAAACAATTTAGAGATTTCTTTCCCTTCCGACTTTGGCTCGACGAATCTTTGCTTCACGATTGTCACGCCCCCGCGACTGCCTAGGTGGCCAGCCAAGGCATTCCGGTGGGGCCGCAGGGCCCTGGCGACCCATGGCTCCTGGCCAGTGATGGTAGCCAGACGGACGTGAGGAGTGAACTCCTTGAGGTGCCGCATCACCGCCAAAGCCCCTCCCAAGTGGGTCTCCTCCCGCAGATATCGCGCTGACAGGATTTTGTTTTTCGAGGTAAGCCCCTGCACATTGACCGTGCTGTAGCGGTCAAAGATCACCTCCCCAACGACCAGCACCCTGAGCCCCGAAAAGGAATCAACCGACTTTCGGAAGGCGGCGGGGGAAAAAGACCGGCCCAGGGACCGGCAAAAATCTTTCACTTTCGTGTCATGGCCATCAAAATGATTGTTCAGCACTTTGGTGGAGCTGAAAACCACGGAACCGACATAACAGACTTTGCCCCCGAGTCTTTCTACGGTGGCCACATCATCCTGAATATTCCCGGTGACATCGTTTGTGGGATCCCTGTACTCGAGGCCCTTACAGTAGATATGAGGCCGGATCAACTCGATTGCCTCCACTGCAGTTGGATGCGGAATCACCACCACATGGTCCACAACCTCCAATGCCGCCAGAGCCTTGGCCCGCAAGCCGTCATTGAAGAAGGGCCGGCCAGGACCCTTATTGACGTGGGGGGCTGCGGTGATCGTGACCACAAGCACCGTTCCCAATTTTTTGGCCTCCTCGAAATGAATGACATGTCCGGGATGAACGAGGTCGAAGGTGCCATGGCACTGGACGAGCTTGCTACCTTGGCGACGCAACTTGCGAAAGACAGCAGCGGCATTGGAGAAAGGGAGAATCTTGGTGCTCATGGCTTGTGAATATAGTGATCCGGCTGGAGGCGAAGGGCGGGGAGATTGTCGTCAATCCATCGAATGACTGAATCCACGCCCTCGTCCAGTCCTACCCGGGGGCTCCAGCCGAACTGTGTTTTTGACTTAGAGGAATCCAAAAAGTAGGCGGCATCTTTACCAGGGCGGTCTTCGGTCACCTCGGCCAACTCGTCAAATGTGGTGCCAGTTTTTTTTGCTACCATGGCAACCAATTCTCGTATGGAAATGAAACGATCAGTTGATAGATGGTAAACTTGCCCAGGGGCCCCCTCCAGTAAAATAGCCAAGCTGGCCGTTGCCACATCGTCCCCATGGATGAATGCCCGGGTGGAGTGCCCGCCTCCGTGGAGGGGAAGTTTTTTACCGATCCGTGAAAATAGGGCGGCACGGGGAAGGATCCGGTAGAGTTGTTGCCCAGGCCCATAGACGTTGGCCGCGCGCGTGAACACTACGGGAAATTGATATCGTTTAAAAAAAGTCATGAGATGCAAATCGCAGGCCGCGCGGGAGGCAGCATAAGGAGTGCTGGGATTAAACGGGGCATCTTCCTTCACTACTCCGAAACAGCTTCCGTAGACCTCGGGTGTGGTGACGTGGAGATATTTCTTTAAGCCGTCCCATTTCCGCAACTCTTCATGAAGCCGGACGTTGGCCACAACGTTGGTCTGGTACCAATGAACCGGGTTTAACCAGCTTTCTGCGACCATGCTTTGAGCCGCAAAATTGACCACATAAGCAAGACCCCGCTCCCTAGCCAGCTGTGCGATTTCTCGGGCTTTCTCATTCAGGTCCATCCGAAGAAAGGAAAACCGTTTTAGGGTTGGCTCCGGACCCCAGCGGTATGGCAGAAAGACTGGCTCAAGCTCCTCCGAGCGGCTGACCCCCACCACCTCGTGGCCCTGCGCCAAGGCATGGGCCACAAAAGCCGCCCCCGTGTAGGCATTGCTACCAATTACCAAAATCTTTTTTACCGTCTTCACTGGAGAAATTTCAGAAGAAGATGGCCGGCAATCATGTGGAGATCCTCCGCCACCTGCATGTCATGGACAGGAAAATGCAGGGCCAGATCGCTGAGGGCCTTGGCCTGCCCGCCGTCGAATCCCAAGAAGGAGATGGAGAAAACCTTGAGCCGCCGGGCGGCCTCAAGCACCTGTACAATATTCGGAGAATTTCCACTTCCGGAAAAAACAAGCAACAGATCTCCAGGCACCGCCAACGCCTCAAGCTGATGGGCGAAGATATTCTCAAACTTGGCATCGTTCCCGAGGCACGTCATCACAGAAGGGTTTGAGGAAAGGGAATGAACCCGGAATGCGCCACTGCCCCCAGAGTTAGCCCCGTAAAGTAAATCCGTGGCCAAGTGATTGGCGTTGGCGGCGCTACCCCCATTGCCAGCAAGAAAAACGCCGGCACCCCGTTTCCTCGCACGGGCAAACTCTTCCTGAATTCGGGGCCAAGAGGGATTGCTTGCCAAGGTGTCGAAACCTTTGAGCAGAAGGTTGCGATACTTTTCGAAGATTTGCTCCGTCGACTCCATAAAAGTGAAATTAACTCCTTGCCCCCCAAAAGGGGAGTTTGATTTTTCTCTAAATTATGGCCCTTTGGTTTCTTAAGAACCAATTTTTTCCGTCGAAGCTACTGCTCTAGGCCAATTGGATCCGCTACGGATCTAAAGCTAATCAAGAACCAATTATACTTTTCCGATTAACAGTCTTTGGTCGGAAATGGGATCAATGGGCAAAAGGGGGCTTGGATCCTCAAACTTGAAATGTGCTGCTGCCATTAATTAACTTGGATGAACTTATATCCGCCCCCAAAAACCCAAACTAAAATTATCCAATTCTCGAATCGTCTTAGGCGCGGTCAACGCTTATTCTCGTGCCCATGCAGGAACTCAGAAAAATCTGGGCGTTCGGAATCCCCTACCTAAAGCCATACCGGTTACGATTTGTTCTTGGGATCGTGCTCAGCATGGTTTTTGGGCTTTCAAACGGTCTTTTCGTTCTCTCCGTCAATACCCTCTTCAACCGCTTAGCCCCTCCCAATTCAACCACCGCACCCTCGGCCAAACAGGGAATTTCAACTTTATCCACTGAAAACGAAGCCTCCCAAACATCGGCTGCAAAAAAACTCGAAGCCGTATGGAAAGAGAAGACCGCCGATATTCCTATTTATGCCAAGGCTTTACCCGACAAATTGCTCCCAAGAATGGGCCAGCCGGTTACCTGGCTGCAGATGTTGGGCGGCTTCTTTCTCTTGCCCTTGGTTATGGGAAGCCGCGCCATGGCGAGCTACTTCAGCACCTACTGCCTGACCTGGGTCAGTGCTCGGGTGATCCGTGACATGCAGGTCGCAGCCCTGCGCAAAGCCCAAGAACTTTCTATGGCCTTTTTTCAGCGAATGCCGGTTTCGGACATCTATGCCCGGATCACCGCGGACACAAACGCCATTTATGCGGCCATGACCAATGGCTTCATCGACACTATCCGGGAGCCTTTTACCATCCTCAGCATTCTGATCAGTATGCTGGTAATCGATTGGAGGCTTACCCTGATTGCCAGCTTTATGCTTCCCCTAGTGCTTGTGCCGGTAGTCTCCAGCGGGAAGCGCCTGCGCATGCTAACCAAAAAGTTCACCGGCCTTTCGGTCGTCCAAAGTGGCTACCTGCTTGAAGCACTCGCGGCCATCCGGATCGTGAAGGCTTACGCCATGGAGGCACTGCAGCTGAAGTCATTCCGCGAACAAGCCGACATCGGCGTGGAGATGAGTGTCAAAACAGCACAAACCCGAAACCTGCTCAATCCGCTGATTGAAGTTCTTTCCATGCTGGGAGTGGGCTTCCTTCTGATCTTCGTCTTCACCACGAACGCCAAACCGGGAAATCTTGTCGCGTTCCTTACGGCGCTTCTCCTCGCGCCTCTTTCCATCAAGCGAATTGCCAATCTTCACCTCACCCTGCAGATGACGACGGTCAGCACTCAGCGATTGGAAGAGCTATTCTCCGAAAAGCCCACCGTGGTGGAGCCAGCCCATCCCCGGGCCCTGAACAAGTTCAACCAAGGAATTCGGATTGAAGGGGTCACGTTCTCCTACGGGCACACAGATGTTCTACATGAGGTCACCTTTGACATTCCCAAGGGCAAAAAGATCGGCCTCGCCGGGGAAAGCGGTTCTGGCAAAAGCACGC
>Ga0164294_10000254_pt1 | contig 49861 bp, 44 predicted proteins | sample GEODES005metaG_FD_111479 | JGI IMG/M metagenome (GOLD analysis project Ga0164294, IMG submission 111479) | Oligotrophic lake water microbial communities from Sparkling Lake, Wisconsin, USA - GEODES005 metaG | ecosystem: Environmental > Aquatic > Freshwater > Lake | place: USA: Sparkling Lake... | reverse complement strand
CAAGTTCAACGGCGTCGAGGTCGAATTCGAGCCCGGCATGACAGTTCTGCAGGGCGCTGAACTGGCCGGGGAAGAGATTCCGCGCTTCTGCTACCATGAGCATCTTTCGATCGCCGGCAATTGCCGCATGTGCCTGGTCGAGGTGAAGCCGGGCCCGCCCAAGCCCCAGGCCAGTTGCGCCCTGCCGGCCGCCGACAACCAGGAAATCTTCACCCGCACCCCGATGGTCAAGAAGGCCAGGGAAGGGGTGATGGAGTTCCTGCTGATCAACCACCCGCTGGATTGCCCCATCTGCGACCAGGGCGGGGAATGCGATCTGCAGGATCAGGCCATGGGCTATGGCCGCGACGACACCCGCTATGAAGAGAACAAGCGGGCTGTCGAAGAAAAGGAAATGGGCCCGCTCATCAAGACCGTGATGACCCGCTGCATCCAGTGCACGCGCTGTGTGAGGTTCATCACCGAGGTGGCTGGTGTTCCCGAGATCGGCCTGATCAGCCGGGGCGAGGATGTCGAGATCACCACCTATCTCGGCGCTGCCGTCACCAGCGAACTGAGCGGCAACGTCAACGACCTCTGCCCGGTCGGGGCCCTGACCCACAGGCCCTGGGCCTTCAACTACCGTCCGTGGGAACTCAAGAAGACCCAGAGCATCGATGTCATGGACGCGCTGGGCAGCGCCATCCGGGTCGATAGCCGCGGGGCCTCGGTCCTGCGGGTGCTTCCCCGGATCAATGAAGACATCAATGAAGAGTGGCTGAGCGACAAGAGTCGCTACGCCGTGGACGGCCTGGGCCGCCAGCGGCTCGACCGGCCCTATGTGCGCACGGACGGCAAGCTGGTCGCCGCCAGCTGGCCCCAGGCCTTTGCCGCGATCGCTGAAAAGGTTGCGGTGGTCGCGCCGGAGAGAGTCGGCGTCATCGCTGGCGACCTTCAGGACGCGGAGTCCATGAAGGCGGCCCTCGACCTGTTCACGGCCCTTGGCGTTAAGAACCTGGACTGTCGGCAGGATGGCTCCATTCTTGGGGCCGGACCCCGCGAAAGCTGGCTGTTCAACTCGACGCTCGCGGGAATCGAAAACGCCGACGCGGTGTTGATCGTCGGTGCCAATCCGCGGCTTGAGGCCCCGGTGTTCAATACCCGCCTGCGCAAGCAGTGGGTCGCCGGAAAGACCCGGATCGGCGTCATCGGTCAGCAGGCCGATCTGACCTATCAGTACGACTACCTGGGCGCGGGACCGGCCTCGGTCGCCGGCCTTGCAAAGGCAGATTCGGATTTCGCCCAGGCTTTCAGGGCAGCCGAGCGTCCGGCCATCATCATCGGCCAGGGAGCCCTGACTCGCGAAGACGGCGCCGCAGTGCTGAAGGCCCTGGCCGTGCTGGCGACAAGCGTCAACATCGTGCGCGACGGCTGGAATGGCTGGAACCTGCTGCACACGGCCGCCGCCCGGGTGGCCGGGCTTGACCTCGGGTTTGTGCCCTCGGAAGGCGGCTTGTCGACAGCCGATATGCTCAAGCCCGGCGCCCTGGACCTGCTGTTCCTGCTTGGGGCCGATGAATGCGAGGCCTCGGCCTCCGGCGCCTTCACCGTCTATCTGGGCAGCCATGGCGATCGCGGGGCCCACAAGGCCGACGTGATCCTGCCCGGCACCGCCTATACCGAAAAGAACGGCCTCTATGTGAATACCGAAGGCCGCGTCCAGATGGGCGAGCGAGCGGTGTTTCCCAAGGGCGAGGCGCGGGAAGACTGGGCCATCCTGCGGGCGCTGTCGGACCGCCTGGGCAAGACCCTGCCCTATGACAGCCTGGATCAACTGCGGGCGCGGCTGTTTGCCGACCATCCGACCTTTGGCCAGATCGATTTTGCGCCAGGGTCTATCCCCACCGCCTTTGACCTCTCGGGTCTGGGCGCGGACGGCGAACTTTCCGACGCTCCTTTCAAGAGCGTGGTCGAGGCCTTCCACCTGACCAATCCAATTGCGCGCGCCAGCGTGACCATGGCCGAATGTGCGGCCCTGGCGTCTGCCGGCGCCAAGATGGCGGCGGAGTAGCCCGTGCCTGCAACCGACTTCTGGGCAACCCCGCTGGGCTGGTTCACCCTCAGCACCCTTCAGATCCTGGCTGTCACGGTCTGGATCCTTCTCAGCCTCGCCTTCCTGCTGCTGGCCGATCGCAAGATCTGGGCCGGGGTCCAGATGCGCAAGGGACCCAATGTCGTCGGACCCTTCGGCCTGTTGCAGTCCTTCGCCGACTTCCTGAAGTTCCTGCTGAAGGAAATCGTCATTCCGGCCGGCGCCGACAAGACGGTCTTCCTTCTGGCGCCGCTCCTGACCTTCGTCCTGGCCTTCGCCGCCTGGGCCGTGGTGCCCTTGGCGCCTGGCTGGGTGATCGCCGACGTCAATGTTGCGATCCTCTACATCTTCGCGGTGAGCTCGCTGGGGGTCTATGGGATCATCATGGGCGGCTGGGCGTCCAACTCGAAATATCCCTTCCTCGGTGGTCTGCGATCGGCCGCACAGATGGTCTCCTATGAAGTGTCCATCGGCTTTGTGATCATCACGGTGATCCTGCTGGCCGGGACCATGAATCTGCAGCAGATCATCGAGCAGCAGGCTGGCGGTTTCTGGAACTGGAACTTCCTCGGCGGCGGGCTGAAGAACCTGCCGATCCTGCCGGTCATGCTGGTCATGACGGTGATCTTCTTCATCTCTGCCCTGGCCGAGACCAATCGTCCGCCCTTCGATCTGCCCGAGGCCGAGTCGGAACTGGTGGCCGGTTATCAGGTGGAATACAGCTCGACCCCCTATCTGCTGTTCATGATCGGCGAGTACGCCAACATCGTCCTGATGTGCGCGCTGATCACCATCCTGTTCTTTGGCGGATGGCAGGCGCCGTTCCCGACCCCGTGGCTTGCCGACTGGCCGGCCACAGCGGCCAGCTTCTTTGGCTTCTTCTGGTTCTTCCTGAAGACCATCTTCTTCTTCTTCATGTTCGCCATGGTGAAGGCCATTGTGCCGCGCTATCGCTATGACCAGCTCATGCGCCTGGGCTGGAAGATTTTCCTGCCGACCTCGCTGGTCGCCGTGGCCCTGGTTGCGGGCTGGCGGGTCTACGGTGGAGGGAACGGGCTTTGATCCTGCGCCTCGCCCTTTGCGTCGTCCTTGCCGGCCTGACCGCGTGCGCCAGCCAGTCGGGACCAGCCAACCCGGGCACCTACACGCTCGGGCGTGGACTGGTGAACTATGACGTCATGCGGCGGGCCAAGGAACAGTGCTCGGCCGATGGCGGGACTGTTCGCCCCAAGGATGAAGGCGGCGATTCGGCCCAGATGAGCAATTATCAGTGCGTGATCCCGGCCGGGGGAAAATCCCAATGATCCAGCGAATCGGACAGGCGATCCGGGGCGCGGCCCTGCTGGATTTCGTGGGGGCCTTCGGCCTGGCCATGAAATACCTGATCGCCCCCAAGAAGACGATCATCTACCCCAACGAGCGCGGCCCCCAATCGCCGAGGTTCCGGGGCGAGCATGCGCTTCGCCGCTATCCTTCCGGAGAAGAGCGCTGCATCGCCTGCAAGCTCTGCGAGGCCATCTGTCCCGCCCAGGCCATCTATATCGAGGCCGAGCCCCGGGAGGACGGCAGCCGCAGGACAACCCGCTACGACATCGACATGGTCAAGTGCATCTATTGCGGCCTGTGCCAGGAGGCCTGCCCGGTGGATGCGATTGTCGAGGGGCCGAACACCGAATACGCGACGGAAACGCGCGAGGAACTCTATTACGACAAGGCGAGATTGCTGGATAACGGCGACCGCTGGGAGCGTGAGATCGCAAAGAATCTGGAACTTGACGCCCCCTACCGTTAAGGGGACGGCGCAGTTCTGAAACGGGGCGTCTGCCCCTTTTGGCCGGGGGGATACGACCGGCCGGTCATCACGGTCGCTTGGGCCCCAAGGGGTGCTATGCGGCGAACCAGCGGGAGCCATCCTGCCGGTGACGGAATTTGGGAAGGGGTACGGGCCGCATGGCCTTGCAAGCGATAGCCTTCTATCTGATGGCGACAGTCACAGTGCTGGCGGCGCTGGCCGTCGTGCTGGCCAGAAATCCGGTTCACTCGGTCCTGTTCCTCATCACAGCCTTCTTCAGTGCGGCGGGGCTGTTCGTCCTGATCGGCGCCGAGTTCCTGGCGATGCTGCTGGTGGTCGTCTATGTCGGCGCCGTCGCCGTTCTGTTCCTGTTTGTGGTGATGATGCTGGACGTGGACTTTGTCGCCCTGCGGCAGGGCTTTGCACGGTATCTGCCAATCGGCGGCGTGGTGGCCGGGATCCTGACCATCGAGATGATCGTTGTGGCCACCATGATCGCCACCAAGGGCGCCGCTTCCCGGGTTTCCGGACCTCAGGCCGCCCTGCCGGATGTGACCAATGCCGAGACCATCGGCCGGGTCCTCTACACCGACTATGTCTATTTCTTCCAGGCGGCGGGGCTTGTGCTTCTGGTCGCCATGATCGGGGCCATCGTCCTGACCCTCAGGCACAAGCCGGGCGTTCGCCGGCAGGACGTGTCGGCCCAGACAGCCCGAAACCCCAAGAGCGGCATGCGGATGGTCGATATCCAGCCCGGCGCCGGAGAAGGCGAATGATCGGCCTGACCCACTACCTCACCCTGGCGGCGATGCTCTTCACCATCGGGGTGTTCGGCATCTTCGTGAACCGCAAGAACATCATCGTCATCCTGATGTCGATCGAGTTGATCCTGCTGGCGGTGAACATCAACCTGGTGGCCTTTTCGGTCTATCTCCATGATGTGGTCGGGCAGATCTTCGCCATGTTCGTCTTGACCGTCGCCGCCGCCGAGGCGGCGGTTGGTCTGGCAATCCTGGTCACCTTCTTCCGAAACCGCGGTGACATCGCCGTGGACGATGCCAGCGTCATGAAGGGCTGACGGACTCATGACCCCCCAGCTCCTTGTTACATTGCTTGTGTTCGCCCCCTTGCTCGGGGCCGCCATTGCCGGCCTAAGCGGCAGGCGCATCGGCAATATCGCCAGTCAGTCGGTGACCACGGGTCTGCTGTTTCTGGCCTGCGCCCTCAGCTGGACGACCTTCCTGGGCGTTGCCCTGGGCGATGTCCCTGACTTTACCGTCAAACTGCTGCCCTTCATCAATGTCGGAGACTTCCAGTCCGCCTGGTCGATCCGCATCGACACCCTGTCTTCGGTGATGCTGATCGTGGTGACCACGGTCTCGGCGCTGGTTCATCTCTACAGCTGGGGCTACATGGCCGAGGACGACAGCCGTCCGCGGTTCTTCGCCTATCTGTCGCTCTTCACCTTCGCCATGCTGATGCTGGTGACGGCTGCCGACTTCATGCAGCTGTTCTTCGGCTGGGAAGGGGTGGGCCTCGCCAGCTATCTTCTGATCGGCTTCTGGTACAAGAAACCTACCGCCAGCGCCGCCGCCATCAAGGCCTTCGTCGTCAATCGGGTCGGCGACTTCGGCTTTGCGCTGGGCATCATGACCTGTTTCTGGATGTTCAAGTCGGTCGAGTTCGCCGAGATCTTCCCGCAGATCGCCGCCCGCGCGGGAACAACCTGGTCCTTTGTCGGCCGTGACTGGAGCGCCATCGATCTGGCCTGCGTCCTGCTGTTCATCGGCGCCATGGGCAAGTCGGCCCAGTTCTTCCTGCACACCTGGCTGCCTGACGCCATGGAGGGTCCGACGCCAGTGTCGGCCCTGATCCACGCCGCCACCATGGTGACCGCCGGCGTCTATATGGTCTGCCTTCTGTCGCCCATGTTCGAATATGCGCCCATGGCCCGCACCGTCGTGACGGTGATCGGGGCCGTGACGGCGCTGTTTGCCGCGACTGTTGGTCTGGCCCAGAATGATATCAAGCGGGTCATCGCCTATTCGACCTGCTCGCAGCTTGGCTACATGTTCTTCGCCGCCGGTGTGGGCGCCTACCAGGCGGCCATGTTCCACCTGTTCACCCATGCCTTCTTCAAGGCCCTGCTGTTCCTGGGGGCCGGATCGGTGATCCACGGCATGCACCATGAGCAGGACATGCGGAAGATGGGGGCCCTCTGGAAGCTTCTGCCCGTGACCTATGCCGTGATGGTCATCGGCACTCTGGCCATTACCGGCTTCGGTATTCCCGGCATCGATCTCGGCTTTGCCGGTTTCTATTCCAAGGACACCATCATCGAGGCCAGCTGGGCTGCCGGCCGGGAGGACCCTGCTGCGCAGTTCGCTTTCGTCGTCAGCCTTTTCGCGGCGGGCCTGACCGCCTTCTACAGCTGGCGACTGGCCTTCATGACCTTCCATGGCAAGGCCAAATGGGGCGAGGCTGCTTCCCAGGTCGACCATGGCCATGATGATCATGCCCATGGCGCCGCCCATGAAGACCATGCGCACGCAGACGCATCGACCCATGCCCATGATGACCACGGTCACCAAGGCCATGACCTGAAGCCACATGAGAGCCCCTGGCCCATGCTGGCGCCGCTGATCCTCTTGTCGGTGGGCGCCCTGGCGGCGGGCTGGGCGTTCGTCGAGTATTTCGTTGGCCATCACCAGGGCGAGTTCTGGCATGGCTCCATCTTCAATGCGGCGACCAACCACATCCTGCAGGAAGCCCACGAGGCGCCGGCCTGGGTGGTCTGGGCGCCACTGGCAGTCAGCGCGACAGGCCTGTTCATCGCCTGGTACGTCTATGTCCTCAACGAGGGGATGGGGGCCCGGATCGCCGCCCGGGAAGGGCCGTTGTGGCGTTTCCTCTACAACAAGTGGTTCTTCGACGAGCTGTATGAGGCAACTTTCGTGCGCGGCGCACGGCTGCTGGGCGACCTGTTCTGGAAGGGCGGAGATCAGAAGATCATCGATGGCCTGGGACCCGACGGGGTTGCCGCAGTCTCGCTGGCGGTGGGGCAGGGAACCGGCCGACTTCAGACCGGCTATGTGTATCACTACGCCTTCGTCATGCTGTTGGGCATTGCGGGTCTGCTGACCTTCGCGCTCTTCCAGTTCCGCGGGTAGGGCCAGGACCATGACCGGCATTCTTTCCCTCATCACCTACTCGCCGCTGCTGGGCGTGCTCGCGATCCTGGTCGTGCGCGGCCTGGCTCGGCCAGGCGTCAATACCGACGCCGCTGTGCGCTGGATCGCCCTTGCGACGACCCTGGCGACCTTCGCCCTGTCGGTCCTGATGCTGTCCAGCTTTGACAACAGCGCCAGCGGCTTCCAGTTCATGGAAGATTTCGCGGCCTTCTCGGGCCTGCACTACCGGATGGGCGTGGACGGCATCTCCGTGCTGTTCGTGGTGCTGACCGCCTTCCTGATGCCGCTCTGCATCGCAGCCTCCTGGAAGACCATCGAGAACCGGGTGGGCGAATACATGATCGCTTTCCTGGTGCTGGAGGTGCTGGTGATCGGCGTCTTCACGGCGCTGGACCTGATTCTCTTCTACGTCTTCTTCGAGTTCTCCCTGGTTCCGATGTTCCTGATCATCGGGATCTGGGGCGGCCAGCGGCGGATCTACGCCGCCTTCAAATTCTTCCTCTACACCCTGCTGGGCAGCGTCCTGATGCTGGCGGCCGTCCTCGGCATGATCGGGATCGCCGGAACCTCGTCCATTCCCGAACTGATGACCTACAAGTTCGACCCGATGCTCCAGACCTGGCTGTGGCTGGCCTTCTTCGCATCCTTCGCCGTGAAGATGCCCATGTGGCCGGTCCATACTTGGCTGCCCGACGCCCACGTTGAAGCCCCGACCGCCGGATCTGTGATTCTGGCCGGGATTCTTCTGAAGCTGGGCGGCTACGGCTTCATGCGCTTTTCGCTGCCCATGTTCCCACAGGCGTCAGAACTCTGGGCTCCGCTGGTCTTTGGACTCTCGGCCATCGCCATCATCTACACCTCCCTGGTCGCCTTCCGGCAGACCGACATCAAGAAGCTGATCGCCTACAGCTCCGTCGCCCACATGGGTTTCGTGACCATGGGCATCTTCAGTGGCAATGTTCAGGGCGAGCAGGGCGCCCTGTTCCAGATGATCAGCCACGGCGTCATCTCCGGCGCCCTCTTCCTCTGTGTCGGGGTGGTCTATGACCGCATGCACACCCGCGAGATCGCCTTCTATGGCGGCCTGACACAGCGTATGCCCTGGTATGCGGCGGTCTTCCTGCTCTTCACCATGGGCAATGTCGGCCTGCCGGGCACCAGCGGCTTTGTCGGAGAAATCCTGACCCTCACCGGGACCTACCAGGTCTCGACCTGGACGGCGCTGCTGGCTACGACCGGGGTGATCCTTTCGGCCGTCTATGCCTTGAGCCTCTATCGCCGGGTCATGTTCGGCGAGCTCAGCAATCCGGCCCTGGCCGGGATCAAGGACCTGAACTGGCGGGAAGTCGCCATCTTCGCGCCCTTGATCGTCTCGACCCTGTATCTGGGCGTCTATCCAGCCAGCATCTTCAACATCACCGAGGCCTCGGTCCAGGCGCTGGTCAGCGCCTACCAGGCCGCAATCGGCGGATGAGGCGACTTTCATGACCCTGTCTGATCTCCACGTCGCCGCACCTGAACTGATCCTGGCCGGTTCGGCGCTCCTGCTGCTGATGTGGGGCGCCTTTCAGGGGCGCTCCAATTTCGCCTACGGGGCCGCAGCCGTCCTGGCCCTGGTTGCCGCGGCGTTCGCCGCCGCGCTCGGGGTGCAGGGCCGGATCTTCTCGGGCGGACTGATCGCCGACGACCTGTCGGCCTTCGCCAAGGTGTTCATCTATGGCTTCTCGGCTCTGGCGATCCCGCTGGGCGAGCGCTGGCTGATGCGCCGGGGCGACTGCAAGTTCGAGTTCAACGTCCTGATCATCCTGGCTGCGCTCGGCATGGGGATGATGGTGTCGGCCGGCGACCTGATCGCCCTCTATATCGGCATCGAACTGCAGTCCCTGGCCCTTTATGTGCTGGCCGCGTTCCGCCGCGATGACGCAAAGGCATCGGAGGCGGGCCTCAAGTATTTTGTTCTTGGGGCCCTGTCTTCGGGCCTGCTGCTGTATGGCAGCTCCCTGATCTATGGCTTCGCCGGTTCGACCCAGTTCCCGGTGATCGCCGAGGCGGTCAGCCAGGGCGCCGGCGGCGGCGTGCTGTTCGGCCTGGTCTTCCTGATCTGCGGCATCGCCTTCAAGGTGTCCGCTGCGCCGTTCCACATGTGGACCCCTGACGTCTATGAAGGCGCCCCGACCCCGGTGGTCGGCTTCTTCGCAGCCGCGCCCAAACTGGCGGCCATGGTCCTGCTGGCTCGTGTCCTGTCGGAAGGGTTTGGAACCGCCCTTGAGCAATGGCGCCAGGTCATCGTCGCCATCGCCCTGATCAGCATCTTCGTTGGAGCCTTCGCGGGTCTTGCCCAGCGGAACCTGAAGCGGCTCTGGGCCTACAGTTCGATCGCCAATATCGGCTATGCCCTGCTCGGCCTGGCGGCTGGCGGCGAGCTGGGCGTGCAGTCCATGCTGCTGTTCATGGTCCTCTACATGGTCGACGTGACCGGCTTCTTCGCCTGTCTCTGCGCGCTGCAGCGGGACGGCAAGCCGATGGAAACCATCGATGACATGGCGGGCCTGATCAAGGAACGCCCGGCCCTGGCCCTGGCCATGACTGCCTTTGCGCTGTCGGCCCTCGGTCTGCCGCCCTTCGCCGGCTTCTGGGCAAAATACTATGTGTTCAAGGCAGCGATCGGCGGCGGACTGACCGTGGCGGCTGTGCTGGGTCTCGTCGGCAGTGTCGTGGCGGCCTTCTATTATCTGCGCCTGATCAAGGTGATGTGGTTCGACCCTGCGGTCGGGTCCACCGAACGACCGCCCTTCGAGGCGCGCTCGATTGCCGTCGCCGCGGCCCTGTTCAGTTTCCCGGCGGTGCTGGTTGCGCTGGTCTGGCTGGACCCGCTGGCGAAGGCCGCGGCAGCGGTCCTGGGATAGACCCATCACTCCGCGCATCGAGGTCTTTGCCGAGATCGATTCCACCAATGCTGAGGCCCGACGAAGGGCCGAGGCCGGGGATGTGGGACCGCTTTGGCTGACGGCCGAGCGACAGACAGCCGGTCGTGGGCGCCGCGGTCGGGCCTGGGAAACGGGGCATGGCCGAAATCTGGCCGCGACCCTGCTCCTGGTGACGTCGCGCCCTCCGGCAGAGGCGGCGCAGATCAGTTTCGTCGCCGCCCTTGCTGTTGCAGACATGGCCGCCGCCTTCGTGCCAGCCTCCCTGATCAGTCTCAAATGGCCCAACGATCCCATGATTGCGGGACGGAAGGCCAGCGGGATCCTGATCGAGTCCGGCCCGGCTCCGGCAGGCGGTCTCTGGCTGGCCGTCGGGATCGGGGTCAATCTGGCAGAAGCCCCCGTCGCTGCCGAACGCCCGGCCACGACCCTGGCCGCCCATATGGCCGGCCCGCCGCCTGCGCCGCTGGCGGCCCTTCAGGCGTTGTCGGAAGCCTTTGTCCTGTGGATGGACGTTTGGGAACGGGTGGGTTTCGACGCCATCGCCCGGGCCTGGACCCAGCGCGCCTTCGGGCTTGGCGAGACATGCCAGGCCCGCCTGGGGGCCGAGACCCTCTCAGGGATCGCCGAGGGCCTCGACACTGACGGCGCCCTCAGACTTCGGTTGTCAGATGGGTCGTTGCGCCGCATCACGGCAGGCGATGTTTTTTTCGGAGAGTCCTGATGCTGCTCGCCATCGAACAGGGCAACACCAACACGCTTTTTGCCGTCCATGACGGCTCGAGCTGGATCGCACAGTGGCGGACGGCAACGCAAAGCTCGCGGACAGCAGACGAGTACGCCGTGTGGCTGGTGCAACTTCTGTCCATGTCGGGCATGAGCCTGGACGCCCTGAGCGCCTGCATCATTTCCAGCGTGGTGCCTCAATCGCTTTTCAATCTTCGCAATCTGTCGCGGCGCTATCTCAAGGTCGAGCCGCTGGTCATCGGCGAAAACGCCGAGCTCGGTATTCCTGTCAGGATCGACAAGCCCTCAGAGGCCGGCGCCGACCGGCTGGTGAACGCGATAGGGGCCCATATTGTCTATCCCGGTCCCCTGATCGTCATCGACAGCGGCACGGCGACAACCTTTGACGTCATCGGGGCCGATGGCGGTTTCGAGGGCGGGGTCATTGCTCCCGGCATCAATCTGTCCATGCAGGCCCTGCATGACGCTGCGGCCAAGCTGCCGCGCATCGCCATCCAGCGTCCCGAGCGCAACCGCGTGGTCGGCACCGACACCGTCACGGCCATGCAGTCGGGCGTCTTCTGGGGTTATATCGGCCTGATCGAAGGCCTGGTCCAACGCATCAAGGATGAGCGGGGCGGGCATCTGACCGTCATCGCCACGGGCGGCGTTTTCTCCCTGTTCGAAGGCGCGACCGACTCCATCGATCATTTTGACGGCGATCTTACCATTCGCGGACTCCTCGAAATTCACCGCAGGAACACCATTTGACCCAGAGCATGACCAAACCGCATCCGAGCGACGAACTGATCTTCCTGCCCCTGGGCGGCTCGAACGAGATCGGGATGAACTTCAACCTCTATGGCTACGGCCCGGAGGATAATCGCAAATGGATCGTGGTTGACCTGGGCATCACCTTTGGCGACCAGACGACGCCGGGCGTGGAGGTCATTCTGCCTGACCCCGAATTCATCGAGACCTATGCCGACGACATTCTGGGCATCGTCCTGACCCACGCCCACGAGGACCATATCGGCGCAGTGGCCTGGCTATGGCCGAGACTGAAGGCGCCGGTCTACGCCACGCCGTTCACGGCCTTTCTGCTGCGCGAAAAGCTGCGGGACGCCCGGCTCCTTGATCAGGTCGAGATCACCGAGGTGCCCCTCAGCGGGACCATAGAGCTGGGCCCGTTCAGCCTGGACCTGGTCACCCTGACCCATTCGATCCCCGAGCCGAATGGCCTGGCGATCCGCACGCCGTTGGGCACGATCCTTCACACCGGCGACTGGAAGATCGACCCGGACCCCTTGCTGGGAGAGGTCACCGACGCAGCCGCCATCCGCGCCCTGGGGGATGAGGGTGTCCTGGCCATGGTCTGCGACAGCACCAACGTCTTCGTCGACGGCATGGCGGGTTCTGAGGCCGATGTCCGGGTGGCGATGAAGGCCCTGATCAAGGGCCTGAAGGGCAAGGTCGCCGTCGCCTGCTTCGCTTCGAATGTCGCCCGGATGGATACCGTCATCCGCGCAGCGGAGGACGCCGGGCGCCGTGTCTGTCTCGCGGGCCGATCCATGCACCGTATGGCCGCCGCCGCCCGGTCCGTCGGCCTGATGAAGGGCGTGAAGGATTTTGTGACCGACAAGGAAGCCGGCTACTTCCCTGACAACACGATACTGTACCTATGCACGGGAAGCCAGGGTGAGCCCAGGGCTGCGCTGGCCCGGATTGCCGAGGGTACCCACCCCCATGTCAGCCTTGGGCAGGGCGATCACGTGGTCTTCTCGTCGCGCGTCATCCCAGGCAACGAGGTTGCGATCCGGACCCTGCAGAACAGGCTCGCCGACCGGGGCGTGCGCCTCTACACCGAACGGGATCACCCGGGCATCCATGTTTCCGGTCACCCCTGTCGTGATGAACTGAAGCAGATGTACCAGTGGGCGCGGCCGCAGATTGCTGTGCCGACCCATGGGGAGCGACGGCACCTGCTGGAGCATCGGGCGCTGGCCAAGGACCTTCAGGTGCCGTTCGCCATCGCACCGCGAAACGGCGACATGGTCCGTTTGGCTCCTGGACATCCGGAGATCATTGATGAGGTGCCGGCCGGCCGCCTCTATGTCGACGGCGGCGTGGTCACGCCAGAGAATGGCGAGGCCCTGAAGGAACGGCGGCACGTCGCCTATAACGGCGCCCTGACGGTGTCCGTGGTTCTGGATGCCAGGGGGAAGCTTCTGTCTGGACCGGATGTGCGGGCGATTGGCCTGCCCGGCGATGCCCAATCACCGCTGGAAGACGCCCTGGACGCCCTGGCGGACGAGGCCGAACAGGCCATCCGCAAGATCCCTGGCGAAGAACGGTCCCACGATCAGATTGTGGAACAGGCGATCTGCCGGGTGGTCAAGAAAGCAGCCTATCGCCTCTGGGAGCGACGCCCGGTGGTGGAGGCCATAATCCTTCGGGTATAGAACCCCATTCAAAGACGATAGCTGGAACGGACAAGGCAATGATCGGCAAGCTCAACCACGTCGGCGTGGTCACGCCCTCCATCGACGATACGGTCAAGATGTATCGCGACCTGCTCGGCGCCACCTCTGCGACCGACAAATGGGCCATGCCTGAACAGGGTGTCTGGGTCTGCTTTGTCAATCTGCCCAACAGCCAGATCGAACTGATCGAACCCTACGGCGAAAACTCTCCGATCCACGGCTTCCTCGCCAAGAACCCGAGGGGCGGCCAGCACCATATCTGTTTCGAGGTCGAAGACATCCTGGTCGCCCGTGACGCCATGAAGGCGAACGGCGCGACCGTCCTGGGCGAGCCACGGATCGGGGCCCATGGAACGCCCATCATCTTCGTGCATCCAAAAGACATGGGCGGTGTGCTTGTCGAACTCATGGAAACGCCCAGGGAGGGCGCCCACTGATGGGACCGATCACCGCCGGCGCCGTTTTTCTGACCATCTGGTGGACGGTGCTCTTTGCCGTCCTGCCACTGGGCACCCAGACCTATGCCGAGGCTGGACTGGACGTGAAGGATGGGGGCGACCCCGGCGCGCCGGTAAACCCCAATCTCAAGAAGAAATTCATCACCACGACCTGGGTTTCCGCATCGATCTGGCTGGTGCTGATGATCGTGATCAAGTTTGGCTTGATCACCCTTCCGTCGCTTCCGGCCAACTATTGATGTCGCCCATTGCGGGTTTGCGCTGGGATCGGCGCCGGGCGCCCGATTGACGGGCAAATATCCCGAATCGGATCTTGGGTGCGCTTCCCGGCTGGGACTTGGGGCCCGGCCGGCGCAGCTTGGTCTTCATCCGGACGGCAAGTGTTTCGCTGTCGCGGGGTGGCGTATGTTCCCGACGATCGACCTTTAAGGCCGCCGGCTTCCCCGGCGGCCTTCTTTTCGCCGTCCGCGTTGCCAATCAAGGGGGTGAACGGCTAAGTCAGCGCCACAGTTTTTCAGGGGACACCATGCGGCTGTCGCGCTTTTTCCTGCCGGTGCTCAAGGAAGTCCCGGCGGACGTCCAGATCGTTTCCCACCAGCTGATGCTGCGGGCCGGCATGATCCGTCAGGAAGCGGCGGGCATCTACGCATGGTTGCCGCTGGGCCTCCGGGTCCTGCGCAAGGTCGAACAGATCGTCCGCGAGGAAATGGACCGGGCTGGCGCCGTCGAACTGTTGATGCCGACGCTCCAGCTTGCGGACCTCTGGCGCGAAAGTGGGCGATATGACGACTACGGTGAGGAGATGCTGCGCATCACCGACCGTCACAAGCGGGACCTGCTCTATGGGCCCACCGCCGAAGAAGTGGTCACCGACATCTTCCGGGCCTCGGTGAAGAGTTACAAGGACCTGCCGCTGAACCTCTACAATATCCAGTGGAAGTTCCGTGACGAGCGCCGGCCGCGATTTGGCGTCATGCGCGGTCGCGAGTTCCTGATGAAGGACGCCTACAGCTTTGATCTGGACGAAGCCGGAGCCCGCCGGGCCTACAACCGGATGTTCGTGGCCTATCTGAACACCTTTGCCAGGATGGGGCTGAAGGCCGTTCCCATGAAGGCCGACACCGGGCCTATCGGAGGGGATCTGAGCCACGAGTTCATCATCCTCGCCGAGACCGGCGAGAGCCAGGTCTTCTGCCACAAGGACCTGGTCGAGATGGGCGCGCCCGGCCCGGACCAGGACTGGGACGGAGACCTGCAGGCCATCGTCGACTCCCGAACCGCCCTCTATGCCGCCACCGAGGAAATGCACGATCCGGACGCCTTCGCCGCTGTGCCGGAAGACAAGCAGCTTTCCGCCCGCGGGATCGAGGTCGGCCATATCTTCTATTTCGGCGAAAAATATTCCCGGCCGATGAAGGCCAATGTCACCGGCCCGGACGGACAGGAGCGCCCGGTCCATATGGGCAGCTACGGCGTCGGCGTGTCCCGTCTGCTGGGGGCCATCATCGAGGCCAGCCACGACGACGCCGGCATCATCTGGCCGGAATCGGTGGCCCCTTACGACGTGGGTATCCTCAACCTGAAATCCGGCGACGCCGCCTGCGATGCGGCCTGTGAACAGGCCTATGCGGCCCTCACCGCTGCTGGTCGCTCGGTCCTGTATGACGACACGTCCGAACGCGCCGGCGCGAAATTCGCCACCATGGATCTGATCGGCATACCCTGGCAGATCGTTGTCGGGCCCAAGTCCATCGCCGAGGGCAATGTCGAGGTCAAGAACCGGGCAAATGGCGACCGGTCGACGCAGCCCCTGGCCGAGGTTGTCGACCGATTGTCCCGGGCCTGATGGGAATTCGCCAGCATGGCTAATGCAGCGCCACCGTTCAGTCTCTGGGAGCGGGCCCTGGCGGGCCGCTATCTGCGGGCGCGCCGCCGGGACGCCGGGGTCGCGCTGATCTCCATCCTGGCATTTCTGGGGATCACGGCGGCGGTGTTTGCCCTGATCGTCGTGATGAGCGTGATGAACGGGTTCCGCACCGAGCTACTGTCGCGGATTCTTGGCTTCAACGGTCATCTCTACGTGGCCGGAACCCCGCTGAGCGACCAGCAACGTTCTGAAACCGTCAAGCGACTGCGGGCGGTTCCCGGGGTCACACAGGTGACCCCCATGGTCGAGGCCCAGGCCATGGTGATCGGTCGCGGCCAGATCAGCGGGGCCATCGTCCGCGGCGTGTCGCGCGAGGACGTCAAGGCGACGAAGATCGTCTCGGAGAACATCAAGCCCGGCTCGCTGGAGGGCTATGGAGAAGGCGATTACGGCGGAGACATCATTCTGCTTGGCCAGCGACTGGCGCTTTCGCTCGGGGTCGGCCCCGGCGATGCCGTGTCCCTGATTTCGCCCAGCGGATCCACAAGCGCCTTCGGCGTTTCCGCCGCCCAGAAGGACTACACCGTTGGTGGCCTCTTTGCGGTGGGCATGAGCGAATATGATCAGGCCTTCGCCTATATGCCGCTCGAACAGGCCCAGCTGTTCTTCGGAAAGGAAGGGGCGGTCGATGTCATCGAGGTCAAGCTCGCCGATCCGGACAACGCTCCGGACATGAAGGCCGAAATTGCGCGGGCCGCCGGGCCCGGAGCCGTCATCACTGACTGGACAGAAAAAAATCAGAGCTTTTTCAATGCCTTGCAGATCGAGCGCAACGTGATGCGCTTGATCCTGATGTTCATAGTGGTGATCGCCGCGATCAACATCATTTCCGGCCTGATCATGCTGGTGAAGAACAAGGGGCGGGACATTGCCATCCTGCGCACCATGGGCGCCAGCCGCGCAGGAATCCTGCGGATATTCTTCATGTCCGGCGCTGCCATCGGGGTCGCCGGAACCTTCGCCGGGCTGGTCCTGGGGGTTCTGTTCTGCATCAACATCGCCGGCATCCAGCAACTGGTGGAGCGGGTCACCGGCGCAGAGGTCTTCAACGCAGACGTCTATTTCCTGACCCATATTCCCGCCCGTATCGAGTGGCGCGAAGTGGCGATGATTACCAGCTGGTCGCTGCTGGTCAGCTTCCTGGCCACCCTGCCGCCGGCGCTTCGGGCCGCTCGGCTCGATCCGGTGGAGGCGCTTCGCTATGAGTGAACCCACCCTGTCCCTGCGGGGGGTCAAGCGGACCTACCATACCGGAACCGTCGAGCTGACCGTCCTCAAGGGTGTCGATCTCGATGTCATGCCGGGCGAGATTGTCGGTCTCATCGGGCCTTCCGGGTCCGGAAAGTCGTCACTGCTCCACGCTGCGGGTCTGCTCGAGCACCCCACCGAAGGCTCCGTCTTCATCGCCGGCCAGGACTGCAGCCGGATGGCTGATCGGCCCCGCACCCTGACAAGGCTGTCCTCCATCGGCTTTGTCTATCAGTTTCATCATCTGTTGCCCGAGTTTACCGCCCTGGAAAATGTCGCCATGCCGGCGCTGATTGCCGGCCGCAACAGGGCATGGGCGCGGGATCGGGCCGAGGCCCTTCTGACCCAACTGGGTCTGGCCGCCCGGCTGGAACATCAACCGGCCCAGATGTCAGGCGGCGAACAGCAGAGGGTTGCGCTTGCCCGGGCTCTGACCAATGAGCCGATCCTGTTGCTGGCCGACGAGCCGACCGGCAACCTGGACCCGGAAACAGCCGCCCAGGTCTTCCAGGCGCTTTATGACGCGGCCCGCCAACAGGGTGTTGCCGCGCTGATCGCGACCCACAATCTCGAACTGGCGCGATACATGGACAGGGTGTTCGCCCTCAAGGACGGACACCTGGAAGAGCGGGTATTCTGATCATCCACCGCTTGCGGCTCGTATTGTTCTGACAAACCCGTTAGAGCCCGCCCCATGGCTGGCGCCCGCTCGCCCCGTTTTCGCCATGGTGCGGAGGCCTTAAAGGCTCCGTATCCGGAGCGAGGGAGCGTAGCGTATGACCCACCAGTTCGAATTCGGCGGCAAATCCGGCAATGGTTACCGGTATCAGCCCCTGGACGGCCCCGGCCCCATTTCTCCTACAGGAGCCAATTTCCTGTTCGTGAAACTGAAGGGCGATGAAAAGACGATCGTCTTCGCCGGCGAGACCGAATGCCTTCACAAGGGTGTGCACAGCGGTTGGGACCGAGCCCGCAAGGCGCATGGCGCAAACACCATCTTCGTCCGTCTCAACGTCACCCGCACGGTGAGAGAAGCGGAACTGGCCGATATCGTGGCGCTTCATCAGCCGACCATGAACAGCGAATCCGACGACTGATCCACAGGCGTCGAGCCGCCCGGATTCGTTCGGAAAAATGCTTCTTGCCTGTGGAACAAAACGGGAATAGGAACAAACCCGGAACTTGAAACGGGGAGGCTGGAATGGTCAGGATAGCTCGCGAAACACTGGCCTTGGCATCAGTGGTCGGCTTTGTCTGGATGATGTGTTCTGTGGCCTATATGGCGGCTTGAGTCGGCCATCTGGCCCGATTGAGCGATGGAGCATTGACCGATGGCGGAACTGGCGAACGGCTTTGTCCATTTGCGGGTCCGCTCGGCCTATTCCCTGCTCGAGGGGGCGATCAAGGCCGATGCCCTGTCCTTGCTGGCGGCCAAGGCGGACATGCCGGCGGTGGCGATCGCCGACCGCGCCAATCTGTTTGGCGCTCTGGAATTTTCCGTTGCAGCCAAGGACGCGGGCGTCCAGCCCCTGGTGGGCTGCGCACTTCCCGTGACAGGCGTCGGGGAAGGCCCTCCTGAGCGGTGGGCTCGCAAGCCGACCCTTCTCCTGCTGGCCCAGAACGAAACCGGCTACCTCAATCTCTCCGAACTTTCGTCCGCGGCCTATCTGGAAGGCGACGGACTGAGCGAGCCTTCGGTCAGTTGGGACCGGGTCGCGCAACACAGCCAGGGACTGATCCTGCTGTCCGGTGGGCCCGATGGTCCGATCGACCCCCTTTATGCTGCCGGCAAGACCGCCGAGGGCGACCGGGCCCTGGCGGAAATGCACCGGGTGTTTGGGGACCGGCTCTATGTCGAGTTGCAACGCCATGGCCTGCCGGTCCAGGCGGCTGCGGAACCGTCACTGGTGGCCTGGGCCTATGCCCATGACGTGCCGCTCGCGGCGACCAACGACGTGTTCTTTCCGGATCGGTCGATGCATGAGGCGCATGACGCCCTGTTGTGTATCGCTGACGGCGCCTTCGTCGGACAGGACGAACGGCGACGGGTCACGGCAGAACATTACTTCAAGTGCGCCACCGAAATGCGGGCATTGTTCGCTGATCTTCCTGAAGCCTGTGACCAGACCCTCGAGATTGCCCGACGCTGCGCCTTCATGGTCAGGAAGCGCGATCCGATCCTGCCCAGGTTCGATACGGGCGCGGGCCGAAGCGAACCTGACGAACTCGAGCACCAGGCCCGGGAAGGGCTGAAGGCCCGTCTCGCCCTGGTCGAGCTGGCCGCTCCGGAGGAAGAGTACTGGTCGCGACTGGAGCATGAGATCCGGGTGATCCAGTCCATGGGGTTCCCGGGCTATTTCCTGATCGTTTCGGACTTCATCAAATGGGCCAAGGCCCATGGCATTCCCGTGGGACCGGGCCGGGGTTCGGGGGCTGGCTCCCTGGTCGCCTGGTCCTTGACCATCACCGATCTGGACCCCCTTCGTTTTGGCCTGCTGTTCGAGCGGTTTCTCAATCCCGAGCGGGTCTCGATGCCCGACTTCGACATCGACTTCTGCCAGGAGCGACGCGAAGAGGTCATTTCCTACGTCCAGCACAAGTACGGCCAGGACCGGGTCGCCCAGATCATCACCTTCGGCACGCTGCAGGCCCGGGCCGTTCTGCGGGACGTCGGCCGGGTGATGCAGCTGCCGCTGGGTCTTGTAGACAGGCTCTGCAAGATGGTGCCGAACAATCCGGCCAATCCAACGACCCTGGCCAAGGCCATCGAAATCGAACCCCGGCTGAAGGAAGCGCGCGACAGCGATCCCTCGGTCAAGCTCTGCCTGGATGTTGCGCTGCGCCTCGAGGGTCTGTTCCGCAATGCCTCGACCCATGCGGCCGGGGTTGTGATCAGCGACCGGCCCCTGACCCAGCTGACGCCGCTCTACAAGGATCCGCGATCCGAACTGCCGGCCACGCAGTTCAACATGAAATGGGTCGAAAGCGCGGGTCTGGTGAAGTTCGACTTCCTCGGCCTCAAGACCCTGACCGTCATCGATCGCGCTCTGAAGCACATGGCCAAGCGCGGGGCTCAGATCGATCTTTCGACCCTGGCCCTGGACGATGCGCCCTCCTACGAGATGATGGCCAATGGCCAGACCGTCGGCGTGTTCCAGCTGGAAAGTCAGGGAATGCGTGACACCCTGCGCAAGCTGCGGCCGACCACCATCGAAGAGATCACCGCCCTGATCTCCCTCTATCGGCCCGGGCCGATGGACAACATCGACAGCTTCGTGGACTGCAAGTTCGGGCGCAAGCCCGTGGACTATCTGCATCCCACCCTCGAGCCGGTGCTGAAGGAGACCTTCGGCATCATTGTCTACCAGGAACAGGTGATGCAGATTGCCCAGATCCTGGCGGGATACAGCCTGGGGGAAGCTGACCTTCTGCGCCGCGCCATGGGCAAGAAAAAGCCCGAGGAGATGGCCCAGCAGAAGGCCCGGTTCGTGGCCGGGGCGACAGAAAAGGGCGTGGATGCGGCCCAGGCCAAGTCGATCTTTGATCTTGTCGAGAAGTTCGCCGGCTATGGCTTCAACAAGAGCCATGCGGCAGCCTATGCGATGATTTCGTACCAGACCGGCTGGCTCAAGGCCAATGCGCCGGTCGAGTTCATGGCGGCGTCCATGAGCCTGGATATCTCCAATACCGACAAGTTGGCGATCTTCTATCAGGACGCCCGACGCTGCAGCGTTCCGGTCCGGCCTCCGGACGTGAATCGGTCCGGGGCCGATTTCGAGGTCGAGGACGGGGCCGTCCTTTATGCCCTCGGCGCCATCCGCAATGTTGGACTGTCGGCGATGGAACATCTGGTTTCGGTGCGTCGGGAAGGCGGTCCCTTTGTCGATCTGTTCGACCTGATCGAGCGGGTGGACCCGCGACAGGTCAACAAGCGAGCGCTGGAGGGGTTGGCCCGGGCCGGGGCGCTCGACAGCATCCATCCCAACCGCGCTCAGGTGATCGCGTCGGCCGACATGCTCTTGGCCCATGGCCAGAGCCTGGCCGCCGATCGCGCCTCGGCGCAGGTCAGTCTGTTCGGCGGCGAACAATCCGACGCATCGCGACCCAGGTTGCCGCGCACCGAACCCTGGGACCAGATCCGACGGCTCGATGAAGAACTGTCCGCCGTCGGCTTCTACCTGACGGGCCATCCGCTCGAAGACATGGTGGAGGTTCTTCGGCGGCGGCGGGTCACTCTGCTGGCGGACGCCATCCCTCAGGCCGAAGCGGGCGCTGAGGCCTTCAAGATGGCCGGCATGGTGCGCCGCCGGCAGGAACGGGCCAGCGCCAGCGGGGAGAAGTTCGCCTTCGTCTCCCTGTCCGATCCGACCGGTGAATATGAAGTGTTGTTTCCCCCCGAAGCGCTTCGCAAGTGCCGGGACATCCTGGAACCCGGCAAGGCCGTGGTGCTGAGGGTCCGGGCCAAGTCCCGCGACGGCGAGGTCAGGTTCTTCGGGGATGACGCGGAGACTGTGGACAAGTCCATCGAGGCCGTGGCGGCGGGCCTTCGGGTCCATGTCTCTCCTGGCTCCACCGAGATCGAGGCCCTGAAGAAGCGCCTCACCGGGGCCGTTTCACCTCGGGGCGGAGAGATCATTCTGGTCGCGGGTCTGGGCGGCGGACGAGAGGTGGAACTGAAGCTGCCTGGGTTCTACTCCCTCGACGCGTCCCTGCGGGGGGCGTTGAAAACCTCTCCCGGGGTCGCCTTTCTGGAAGAAGTCTAGGCTCAAGGCCTCTGGCTCCGGGCTCCAGGCTGGGATGAAGGTCAGGCTGGACTTGCTTTTCCCGGACATTGCGCCTAAGTGCCGCCCCCATCACGCACGCGGGCGTTCGGGACGGGCAGGGAGACATCCTGCCGGTTCCGTTCCGGTCCGGACCATCAGGTCCGGGGTTGCTCGCGAAGGCGCCAACCGGAAGAAGGACAAACAGGCCTATGGCTCTTCCCGATTTTTCTATGCGTCAGCTGCTGGAAGCCGGCGCTCACTTCGGACACCAGACTCACCGCTGGAACCCGAAGATGGACCGCTTCATCTTCGGTTCGCGGTCCAACATCCACATCATCGATCTGTCGCAGTCGATCCCGCTGCTTCACCAGGCCCTGGTCAAGGTGCGTGAAGTCGCCGCCGCTGGCGGTCGGGTGCTGTTCGTCGGCACCAAGCGTCAGGCGTCTGATCCTGTGGCCGAAGCCGCCAAGCGCTGCGCCCAGTATTACGTGAACCACCGCTGGCTCGGTGGCACCCTGACCAACTGGCGCACCATTTCAGGCTCCATCGCCCGCCTGCGCGAACTCGAAGGCGTGCTGGACACTGAAGGCGGTTCGGGCCGCACCAAGAAAGAGCGCCTGCAACTTACGCGCGAGCGGGAAAAGCTGGAGCTGTCGCTTGGCGGCATCAAGAACATGGGCGGCATTCCAGACATCATGTTCGTGATCGACACCAACAAGGAAGCGATCGCCATCCAGGAAGCCCGCAAGCTGAACATTCCGGTGATCGCGATCCTCGACACCAACTGCGACCCGGACGGCATCACCTTCCCGATCCCGGGCAATGATGACGCCGCCCGCGCCATCCAGCTCTATTGCGACCTGATCGCTGATTCGGTGCTGGACGGCATGGCCGCCGGCGCCGCTGCCTCCGGCGTCGACCTGGGCGCCTCGATCGCTCCGATCGAGCCGACCCTGGCGCGTGAGCTGACCCCGGAGCCCGTGGCTGAGGCGGCGGTTGAGGAGACCCCGGCGACTGAAGCGGCCCCGGCCGCTGCAGCGCCGTCCGAAGATCCGGTCGCGGCTGCGGCTGACGAGACCGCCGCAAGCTGACTTGAGCGCCCTTGCCGAGAGGAGAGGGCTTCATCGTCAAACCCCTGTCACAGCCGGGCCGCAAAGCCCGGCTGCACCCCTGTTCGATATGGAGGATTTAACATGGCGGAAATCACCGCTGCGCTGGTCAAGGAACTGCGCGAAAAGTCCGGCGCCGGCATGATGGACTGCAAGAAGGCGCTGGTTGAGAACAATGGCGATATGGAAGCGGCCACCGACTGGCTGCGCACCAAGGGCCTGAGCCAGGCCGGAAAGAAGGCCGACCGGGTCGCCGCCGAAGGTGTTGTGGCCGTGTCGCTTCGCAAGGACGGCAAGGGCATGACCGGCGCCGCCATTGAACTGAACGCCGAGACCGACTTCGTGGCTCGCAACGAGCTGTTCCAGAACGCCGCCCGCAAGGTGGCCGTGACGGCGCTCGGCATTGACGGCGACGTCGAGGCCCTGCGGGCCGCCAAGACCTCCGATGGTGAAGAGATCAGCGCCATGGTCACCAACCTGATCGCCACGATCGGGGAAAACATGGCTGTGCGCCGTTCGGCCCGCTTCACTGTCGCCGAAGGCTCCGTCTCCGCCTATGTGCACAACGCGGTTGCGCCGGAACTGGGCAAGATCGGCGTTCTGGTGGCTCTGGAAGGCGCCGGCGACCAGGCTGCAATGCAGGAACTGGGTCGCAAGATCGCCATGCATGTGGCGGCCACCAACCCGCTGTCCCTGTCCGCAGAGGATCTGGATCCGGCGGCCGTGGAGCGCGAGCGCGCCGTCCTGACCGAAAAGGCCAGGGAACAGGGCCGGCCCGACAACATGATCGCCAAGATCGTGGACGGCCAGATCTCCAAGTTCCAGCGTGAAGTCGTGCTGCTCGAGCAGCCCTTCGTCATGAATCCGGACCAGACCATCAAGGCCCTGCTGGCTGAAACCGGCAAGGAACTCGGCGCCGAGATCAAGATGACCGGCTTTGTTCGCCTGGCCCTGGGCGAGGGCGTCGAAAAGCAGGTTGGCGATTTTGCCGCCGAAGTCGCCTCGATGACTGGCGGAAACTGATAGCCTTGCGATGACAAAGTCAGGGGCGCATCCGGCTGACGCCGGGTGCGCCCTTGGTCTATGGTGCGGGCGACTCGAGGGGCTCTGTCGGCGATGACTCAACTGCGATTCAAGAAGGTCCTGCTCAAGGTATCCGGTGAAGTCCTGATGGGCGAAACCGCGTTCGGCATCGACATGCCCACGGTGGAGGCCGTCGCCCAGGACATCAAGCAGGTGGTCGAGGCCGGCGTCGAGCTGAGCCTGGTGATCGGCGGCGGCAATATCTTCCGGGGAATGGCCGGCGCCGCCAAGGGAATGGAGCGGGCCAGCGCGGACTATATGGGCATGCTGGCCACGGTGATGAACGCCCTGGCGATGCAGGACGCGCTTGAAAGGATCGGGGTCGAGACCCGGGTCCAGTCCGCCATTCCCATGCCGACCGTTTGCGAGCCGCTGATCCGTCGCCGCGCCCAGAGGCATCTGGAAAAGGGCAGGGTGGTGATCTTCGCCGCCGGAACCGGCAACCCGTTCTTCACGACCGACAGCGGCGCCGCCCTGCGCGCGGCAGAGATGAATTGCGACGCCCTGTTCAAGGGAACCAGCGTCGACGGCGTTTACACGGCTGATCCCAAGAAAGACGCTGCAGCGACCCGTTTCGACAGTCTCAGCTACATGGACGTACTTTCGCGCGATCTGAAAGTGATGGACGCCTCAGCCATCAGTCTGATGCGTGAAAACAAGATTCCGATCGTCGTGTTCTCCATAAGGGAACGCGGCAACCTGTTGAAGGTGCTGTATGGCGGGGGCGTCCATACCGTGATCACCGAAGCCCCCTGACGAATGGGCTGACGGCCCGGAACAATTTGAATGCGCCCTGTCTCTTGACGGGATTTCAGCACCTTCCTGCTAGGAAAGGGGCGCGGATGGAAGGAACCAGATCATGGCCAGTGGTGAAAAGCCGGCGATCGCGACCTATCGCAGCCGGATGGACAAAGCGGTCGCCGCGCTGAAGGACGAGTTTGGCTCCCTGCGGACCGGCCGTGCTTCCGCTGGCCTTCTGGACCAGGTGATGGTCGACGCCTATGGCTCAAGCGTTCCCTTGAACACGCTTGGATCGGTCAGCGTTCCCGAGCCCCGCTCGATCAGCGTCAGCGTCTGGGACAGGGCCGTGGTGGTTTCGGTCGAAAAGGCGATCCGGTCTTCAGGGCTTGGATTGAACCCCGTGGTCGAGGGGCAGAACCTGCGGATCCCGATCCCGCCCCTGACCGAGGATCGACGCAAGGACCTGGCCAAGATCGCCGGGAAATACGCCGAGCAACAGAAGATCGCCGTCCGAAATGTGCGTCGAGACGCCATGGATGATCTGAAGCGAGCCGAGAAGGACTCGATCATTACCCAGGATGAGCAGAAAAAGATGGAAGGCGAGGTCCAGAAGATCACCGACGAGCATGTCGCCAAGATCGACGAGGCCTTGAAAACCAAGGAACAAGAGATCATGCAGGTTTAGGCCCAAGGGCAGCCTGCGCACCGGAATGCCAGACGAAACAAGGACCTGGACGCGAATGTCCCCGACGGACGGTGAGCAGCAGAGGGCGGATTCGTCCACCCCGAACGGCGATCGCCCGGAAGGACTTCACGTCGCCATCATCATGGACGGCAATGGCCGCTGGGCCAAGCGACGCGGCCTGCCGCGGACGCTTGGCCACCGCGAGGGGGTGAATGCCCTCAAGCGCACCGTGGAAGCGGCGCCGCATCTTGGGGTCGGCGTCCTCACGGTGTTTGGCTTTTCCACCGAAAACTGGCGTCGTCCTGTCGCCGAGGTTTCGGAATTGATGAACCTTCTCAAGGCCTATGTCGAAAGCGATCTGGCGAGGCTGGAGCGGGAAGGCGTCCGGGTCAGGATCGTTGGCCGTCGTACGGGCCTTCGTCCGGATATCCTGCAGGTCATTGAACGGGCCGAGTCCCATACGGCCGGCAATGACCGCTTTCACCTTCAGGTGGCCTTCAACTATGGCGGCCAGGCGGATCTGGTCGATGCAGCCCGCAAGTTCGCGCAGGCCGTGGAGCGCGGCGAAGCGCATGCATCTGATCTTGACGAAGCCCTCTTCGAAAAGAACCTCTCGACCGCCGGAGCGCCGCCGCCTGATCTGATCGTCCGGACCAGTGGCGAGCGGCGCCTGTCCAATTTTCTGCTTTGGGAATGCGCCTACGCGGAGCTCGTGTTTCAGGACGTCTATTGGCCTGACTATGGCGGGGACCATCTCGCCCTGGCCGTTGATGAATACCGCGCCCGGGAGAGGCGCTATGGCGGAGTGACGGCCCATGACGTCCTCGCCACAGGTTAGCCGGTTCGACTGGCGCAATCTCCGCATCAGGCTGATCTCCGCATTTGCGATCATCCCGGCGGTGGTTGCCGGCGTCGCCCTGGGCGGCTGGGCCTATGTGCTGTTGATCAGTCTGGTCGGCGGCCTGTTGGCGCGCGAGTGGGCGCGACTGGTGGCGCCAACCGCTCCGATCCGGGTTGGACTGACGGTCGGCCTCAGCGTTCTGGCAGCCTTGATCGCGGCGCATCTGGAACTCTGGTGGGCCGCCTGGGCGCTCTTGATTGCGGGGTCGCTGGCTGCGGCGATCGTGGCCAGGGGGCTGACGGCCAATGTTCCCGATGCCGCCTATGGCGTCATCTATATCGGACCCCCCGGGGTCGCCATGATATGGCTGCGGGACATGCCGGAGGGCGCGGCCTGGACGGTCTTCATGTTTGCCGTGACCTGGTGGACGGACATCATGGCCTTTGCGGTCGGCAACGCCCTGAAGGGGCCCAAGCTTTGGCCTCAGTTTTCACCCAACAAGACCTGGAACGGCTTTTTCGGCGGATTGCTCGGGGCCGTCCTGGCGGGCGTGGTTACGGCCTTCCTTTTCAAAGGGGTCGGCCATGCCTTCATCGGTCTTGCCGGCGCAGCCCTGGTGGCGCTGTTGACGGGATTGGCGACGATGGGGGGCGATCTGTGGGAATCGATGTTGAAACGCCGCTTCGGGGTCAAGGATACCGGCGGCCTGATTCCGGGGCACGGTGGCATGCTGGATCGCGTGGATGGACTGATGTTCGCTGTGATCGTTGTGGCGGCGGCGCGATTCATTGAACATTGGGGGTGGGGGCATTGAGCCAGAGAACCGTCACGATCCTGGGTTCGACCGGGTCGATCGGGGTTTCGACCCTCAGTCTCTTCGAGGAGTCCGGCGCCGACGTCAGGATCGTGGCCCTGACCGCGGGCCGCAATGTCGAGCGCCTCATCGAACAGGCGCTTCAGTGGCGACCGGACCTGGCGGTGATCGAGGACGTCAGCAAACTGCCACAGCTTCGGGACCGCCTGGCGGGAACAGGTATCAAGACCGAAGGGGGAGCACAGGCGGTCATCGCTGCTGCCCATGAGCCTGCAGAGTGGGTCATGTCGGCCATTGTCGGGGCGGCCGGTCTGGCGCCGACCCTTGCTGCTGCAAGGCGAGGGGCTGTCGTCGCCCTGGCCAACAAGGAAAGCCTGGTCTGCGCAGGTCCGCAGCTTCTGGAAATGGCGCGCCTGGCAGGCGGAGCCGTCATTCCGGTGGACTCCGAGCATTCGGCGATCTTTCAGGTGCTGCAGCAACCCTGCATCGACAAGGTCAGCCGGCTGATCCTTACCGCATCGGGCGGTCCGTTCAGGGTCTGGACTGTTGAGGCCATGCGGGCAGCGACGCCCGAGCAGGCCGTCGCCCATCCCAACTGGAGCATGGGCGCGAAGATCTCCGTCGATTCAGCCACCATGATGAACAAGGGGCTGGAAATGATCGAAGCCTCCTATCTGTTCGCCACGGAAGAAGCGCGGATCGACGTCCTCGTTCACCCTCAATCCATCATCCACTCGATGGTGGAATACATGGACGGCTCGACCCTGGCGCAGCTGGGTCCGCCGGACATGCGGTCTCCGATTGCCTGCGCCTTTGCCTGGCCGGATCGTCTGGCATGGCCTTCGCCGCAGCTCGATCTGGCCGCCATCGGACAGCTTACATTCGAGGCTCCGGACCTGGTCCGGTTTCCGGCCCTTTCGATCGCCCGGCAGGCCCTGTCGGTCGGGGGCTGGGCCCCCGCAGCCATGAACGCGGCCAATGAAGTGGCCGTCGCGGCCTTCCTTGACCGACGGATCGGCTTTCTGGATATTGCGGCCACCGTCAGAGACACGCTCGATCGCCTCAATGGCGGCGGGGACCTGAAAGCGGGGGCTGGAGGGGACGTTCTGGAAGCCGCCATGATGACCGATGCGAGCGCCCGGCGCCTGGCCGCAGCCATTGTCGACGACCTGTCGACCGTCCATTGACCTAGAAGGAAACTGAACGCCCATGTCCGGTGTCCTTTCTGCATTGCCTGTCTATGCTGTGGCCTTTATCTTCGTACTGTCCCTGGTTGTGACGGTTCACGAACTGGGACATTTCTGGGCGGCCAAGAGCTTTGGCGTCGCAATCGACCGGTTTTCCATCGGGTTTGGGCGGGCGATCCTGTCCTGGCGAGATCGAACCGGTGTTCTCTGGACGCTCGGCTGGATTCCGCTCGGCGGTTACGTCCGGTTTTCAGGCGACGAGAATGCCGCCAGCGTGCCGGACCAGAACGACCTCGCAGCCCTGAGGGCGGAAATCGTCGCAAGCGAAGGCGAGGCCGCGACGAGCCGCTATTTCCAGTTCAAGCCGCTGTGGCAGCGGGCCATTGTGGTGGCGGCCGGACCGTTTTCCAATTTCATCCTGGCGATCCTGCTCTTCGCAGCCCTTGTGATGATTTTTGGCGAGCCGGTGGCGGAGGCGCGCGTGAGAATCAGTTCGCCGGGCGGGCCGGCACAGGTCGCAGGCCTTCGTGACGGCGATCTCATCCTGAAGATGGATGACACGCCAATCCGGGGCTTTGCGGATCTCCAGATGTACACCCGGCTGCGGGCCAATACGCCGATCCGCATCCAGGTGGATCGCGCCGGAACGGTCGTCCAGCTGACGGCCACGCCGGCAGAACAGGAAATCGTGGATGCTGTCAGCGGCCGGATGAAGGTGGGAATGCTGGGCCTTGGACCGCATCCGGACATGAAGTTCGAACAGAAGCGCTACGGTCCGATCGGAGCCCTGGGCTACGGAACAGAGCGAACCTGGGATATTCTCAGCACCACGGTCTTTTATCTCGGGCGGGTCGTGACCGGCCAGATTCCGGCGGATCAGATCGGAAGTCTTCTCGGGATTGCCAATACGGCCGGGAAGGTTGCCGAGGCAGGTGCGGAAGGGGGGGCGACGGTTCCGATGCAGGTCTTCGGCAGCTTTGTCGCCTTGCTCAGCTTGGCGGCCTTCCTGTCCGTGAGCGTTGGGTTCATGAACCTGCTGCCCTTGCCCGTCCTGGATGGCGGACATCTTCTCTTCTATGCCTACGAAGCCGTGGCGCGCCGGCCACTTCCCGGACGGATACAGGCAGTCGGTTATCGCCTTGGTCTTGCCTTGCTCCTCGGTTTCATGTTGTTCGCCACCTGGAACGACCTCCAGCGGCTGCGCGTGTTCAATTTCCTGGGCGGTCTCTTTTCCTGAGCCCGTTCATTCCTCGATGGCAGACATCATGATGCACCCTCGCCACCGCGGCGCCGCGTTTCTCTCAGGCCTAGCGATCCTGCTCGCCAGTAGTGCGATAATGGCCCCTGTGGCTGCCTATGCCCAGGTCCAGTCGGGCCTGGTGCAGAGGATCCTGGTCATCGGCAACGAGCGGATCGAAAACTCGACGATCGCCTCCTACCTGCCGATTCAGGTCGGGGACACGGTCGACGCGGCCCGAATCGATCTGGCGCTCAAGACGCTGTTCCGGACGGAACTCTTCTCGGACGTGAAGATCGATCTTCAGGACGGAGACCTGAACATCCGGGTCGTTGAAAATCCGATCATCAACAAGGTCGTTTTCGAGGGAAACTCGTCGGTCAAGGATGACAAGATCCGCGACGAACTGACTATCCGGCCGCGCGGCATCTTCACCCGGGCCAAGGTTCAGGGCGACGTTCAGCGGATCATCGAACTCTATCGTCGCTCGGGGCGGATCTCGGCCACGGTCACTCCAAAGGTTGTCGAACTGCCGCAAAAGCGCGTCGATCTCATCTTCGAGATAAACGAGGGCCCGAAGAGCGGCGTGCTGGATATCAACTTCCTGGGCAATGAACAGTTTTCCGACGGCGACCTGTCGGATGTGGTCGTGACCAAGGAGTCCGCCTGGTACAAGTTCCTGTCCAGCAACGACAATTACGACCCCGATCGTATCGAGTACGACAAGGAGCAGTTGCGCAAGCATTATCGCAACCGTGGCTTCTACGATTTTCGCGTGGTCTCGGCTGTGGCCGAACTGTCGCCGAGCCGAAACGGCTTTGCGATCACCTACACCCTGGAAGAGGGCGTCAAATACAAGTTCGGCAAGATCTCCGTCGAGACCGAACTGAAGAAGCTCGACGGCAAGGTGCTGGAACAGCTGCTGCCGATCCGGAACGGTGAAGTCTATCAGGACGAGAAGATCGAGCAGGCGACTGACGCCCTGACCTTCGCAGCTGGCGCGGCAGGTTTCGCCTTCGTCGATGTGAGGCCGCGCTATGTGCCCAATCGCGAGACCCGCACGGTGGATCTGGTGTTCCAGGTGCGCGAAGGCCCACGCGTCTATGTCGACCGTATCGATATTGTCGGCAACAACAGAACCCTGGATTCGGTGATCCGGCGGGAACTGAACGTGGCGGAAGGGGATGCCTATAACCGCGTTCTTGTGGACCGGTCCCGCAACCAGATCCGCGCCCTGGGCTTCTTCAAGGACGTCGAGATCGAAGAAACTCCGGGAACCGCTCCGGACCGCACCAGCCTTCGGGTCAAGGTCGAGGAGCAGCCCACGGGCGAGCTGTCGTTCAGCGCCGGTTACAGTTCGGTGGACCAGCTGATTCTGGACCTGGGGGTCAGCGAGCGGAACTTCCGGGGCCGGGGCCAGAACCTGCGCGCCCGGGTTTCCGTGGGCTCCCTCCGCCAGCAGATCGATTTTTCCTTTACCGAGCCGCGTTTCCTCGGCCGGGATCTTCGTGGCGGCGTCGATCTCTACACCTACCGGTACGATTTCAGCCAGCAGACGGCATTTGACACCTCTTCGACCGGCATGAACCTCCGGTTGGGCTTCCCCTTGACCCAGAACGCTTCCATGGGTCTGCGCTACGTCCTGCGCAGTGATGATGTTCAGGTCGATGATTCGCTCTGCAATGCGGGAACGGTGTCGACAACCCTCTGCGCGCAGCGCGGTTCGAACATCACCTCTTCGCTTGGCTATACGGTTCGCCTTGATCGAAGGAATGACCCGGTGAAGGCGACCCGGGGCTTCTATGTCGAGCTGTCCCAGGACCTGGCCGGTCTCGGCGGTGACGTGAACTACCTGCGTACAGAGGCCAACGGCGGCTGGTACTACGGATTCAACAAGGACTTTGTCTTCAGCGCCACTGGGTCCACGGGCTATATAGATGGCTGGGGCGGCGACAATGTTCGCATCAATGACCGCTTCTATCGTGGCGGCAACAATTTCCGCGGCTTCGAAACAGCCGGCATCGGTCCCAGGGATACCAGGGCAGGCCGGAGTGATGCCCTCGGCGGCAAGTTCTATGCGATCGGCACGGCTGAACTGACCGTCCCGACCTTCCTTCCCGAACAGTATGGCATCAAGGCCGCCGTTTTCACGGATGTGGGCACCCTGGGGCTTCTGGACGACGCAGATCGTCAATCCAGCCTGGGGGTCATTGATCCGGATATCCGGGACGAGATGGCCCTTCGCGCTGCTGCGGGCCTCAGTGTATTCTGGCGGTCGCCCATGGGACCCATCCGTTTCGACTTCAGCCAAGTTTTGGCCAAAGAAGACTACGACAAGACCGAAACATTCCGGTTCTCCACCTCCACAAGGTTCTAAGCATGACCCTCCAGACCACTGCGACCCGCGCCCTCGGCGCCGTCGCCATCCTGGCCTTCGCCGGAACGGCCATGGCCCAGACCCCAGCGCCAAGGCCGGCCGCGCCTGCGCCCGCTCGGACAGCCGCGCCGGCGCCAACGCCGGTGACCCACGGGCCTGTCCTGGCCAATGTCTGCGTCTATTACAACGCGCGGGCCGTGGGCAGTTCGGCCGTCGGCAAGTTTGTCGAAACCCGTCTGGAACAGATCGTCAAGGCCGTGAACGCCGAACTCCAGACCGAGGAAACCTCGATCCAGACCGAGGCCAAGGCGATTGATGCCGCTTCCAAGACCCCGACGGCGGATCAGACGGCGCTCAAGAAGCGCGCCCTGGATCTGGATGACCGGATCGGCAAGTTCCGCGCCAAGGCAGAACTTCGTCAGCGGGAAGTTCAGGCCACCGAACAAAAAGCCAGGCAGCGCATAGGCCAGGAAATGGACTCGGTGATCAAGCAGGTCTACCAGCAGCGCGCCTGCAGCATCGTCTTCGCTCGCGAATCCTTCCTGATCGCCAATCCGGCCATGGATATCACGGACGCAGTGACTGCCGGCTTGAACGTGAAGATCCAACAGTTCACCTTCGATCGTGAACGCCTTGACCAGCCGCTGGCCGTTCCGCCGGTTGCCGCCAGGCCTAACTGATCCGCACTGGACTGAAATGTCCGGGGTCGGGTCCGAGGAAACCATGCCCGACCCCCGATTTTTCGAGAAACTGCCTCCCCGAAGTCTATCGGAACTGGCCCTGCTTTGTGGCGCGGAAGCGGATCTCGGCTCCATCACGGCGCCCCTGACAGAAGTGGCGCCCCTCGCCCTGGCCGGAACTGGCGCGGTGGCGTTCCTGTCTGATCGCCGGCATCTCGCTTCTCTTTCCGAGACGCGGGCTTCTGCCTGTTTTGTAGGCCCAGCGTTTGCGCCAGAGGTTCCGGCGCATTGCCACGCGCTCGTCACCAGTCATCCCCAGGCTGCCTGGGCAGTCGCCGCCAATCTGTTCTTCCGTCCGATCGGTTTTGAACCAGGGGCGCCCGCTGTTCATCCCACCGCGGAGTTGGAAGAGGGTGTTGAACTGGGTCACGGCGTCGTCGTGGGGGCTGGAGCCAGAATCGGGGCGGGCAGTCGACTGGGGCCCGGCACTGTAATCGGTCCCGGAGTCTGCCTGGGACGGTCCTGTCGGATCGGGCCGAGAGTGGTCATCGGCTTCGCCCTGGTCGGGGACGGCGTCAGCATTCTGTCAGGCGCTGTGATCGGTGAAGCCGGGTTTGGGGCCGCGGCCGGCCCCAAAGGCGTCGTTGACATTCCTCAATTGGGGCGGGTCATTCTGCAGGACAATGTGACGGTTGGCGCCAACAGCTGCATCGATCGGGGCGCGTTTGGCGACACCACGGTGGGAGAAAACACCAAGATCGACAACCTTGTTCATATCGGACACAACACCCGGATCGGGCGCAATTGCGTGATGGCGGCCTTCGTCGGCGTTTCCGGCAGCGTGACCATCGGGGATGGCGTGGCGTTTGGCGGCAAGGCCGGAATTGCTGACCACGTGACGATCGGCTCGGGGGCCAGCATCGGCGCCGGAGCCGGCATCATCAAGAATGTGCCTGGCGGTGAGATCTGGAGTGGCTATCCGGGACGGCCGGTGCGGGAATGGCTCAAAGAGACAGCATGGGTCGCAAGGGCGACGCGGCGCAAGGGGTGAGCAGGCATGAGTGACACTGAGCTGGCTTCGACGCCCAGCGACATCGACATCATCGAAATTCTGAAAAGAATTCCCCATCGATATCCCTTCCTTCTGGTTGACCGGGCCGAAGCGTTCCAGCCAAGCAAGTCGATCGTCGGGATCAAGTGCGTGACGTTCAACGAACCCTTCTTCCAGGGGCATTTTCCGGACTATCCGGTCATGCCCGGGGTGCTGATTGTCGAGGCCCTCGCCCAGACCGGCGCGGTCCTGATGTCCAAGTCCCTCGAGATCGATGTGACCGGCAAGGTCATCTACTTCATGTCCATCGACAATGTGCGGTTCCGTAGCCCGGTCCGGCCCGGCGATGTTCTGCGACTCCATGTCGAGGTCACGCGGGCTCGGGGAGATATCTTCAAGTTCTCCGGCAAGGCCAGGGTTGGCGACAAGCTGTGCGCGGAGGCCGATTTTGCCGCCATGTCAGCGGACGTCCAGAAGTGACAAGCATTCACGCAACGGCCATCGTTTCGCCCCGGGCAGCCCTGGATTCCACGGTCGAGGTCGGCCCCTATTGCATCGTAGGCCCGGATGTCTCGCTGTCTGCTGGCGTAAAGCTTCATTCTCATGTGGTCGTCGAGGGCGTGACCTCCCTGGGAGAGGGCTGCGTCCTGCATCCCTTCGTCAACCTGGGCGGCCCGCCCCAGCATTCAGGCCACAAGGGGGAAGCCACCCGGCTCGTCGTCGGCGCCCGCAACACGTTCCGGGAAAATGTCACCATTCACACCGGTACAGTGATGGGGCTTGGGGTCACGACCATCGGCTCCGATGGTCTGTTCATGGTGGGGAGCCACATCGCCCATGACTGCGTCATCGGCGACCGCGTCGTGATGGCGCCGCAGGTTGCCATTGGCGGACATGCCGTTGTTTCGGACTTTGTTTTCCTCGGCGGGCTCGTGGCCGTTCACCAGTTTACGCGGATTGGCCGCTACGCTTTCGTCGGCGGCGGCGGCATCGTCACCAAGGACGTCATTCCCTACGGTTCCGTCTGGGGAAACCACGCTCACCTCGAGGGCCTGAACCTCATCGGCTTGAAACGTCGCGGTTTTGATCGGGAGCGGATCAACACCATGCGGGCGGCCTATCGGCTGCTGTTTGCCGACGAGGGCACGTTCCAGGAACGACTTGATGACGTTGAAGAGACCTATCGCTCGGTTCCCGAAGTGAAGGAGATCATCGAATTCATCCGGGTCGACGCCAATCGCGCCCTTTGTCTGCCCAGGCGAGAGGTCTGAGGCCTTGAGAAAGCTTGGCTTGATCGCCGGTTCCGGAGGCCTGCCGGCCGAGATCGCCACGCGCTGTCGCCAGGCCGGCAGGCCCTATTTCGTGATCCGACTGCGCGGCATTGCAGATGACGCCACCCTTGGCCATCCCGCCGAGGTGATCGGACTTGCGGAACTGGGCAAGTGTTTCAAGGCCCTGAAGCGGGAGGGTTGCCAAGCCGTCTGTTTCGCGGGCGTCGTGGAACGTCCGGATTTTTCCGCCTTGAAGCCGGACATGCGGGGGATGGCCGCTCTGCCAGGCATTATCGCCGCCGCCAGACATGGGGACGACGCGCTGTTGCGCCGCGTTCTGGACGAGTTCCGCAAGGAGGGTTTCGCGGTCGAGGGGGCTCACGAAGCCGTTGGCGCCATGACCCTTCCGCTTGGCCTGTTGGGGCGTCATGCCCCGGCCGCTTCCCACAGGACAGATATCGCCCGTGCGCTGGAAGTGGCGCGCGCTATTGGTCAACTGGATGTCGGTCAGGGCGCCGTTGTCTGTGATGGCCTGGTTCTGGCTGTCGAGGCCCAGGAAGGCACCGACTCCATGCTTCGGCGCGTGGCGGATCTGCCCGTGGCGGTCCGTGGCGAGCCCGGCCGCGTGCGGGGCGTACTGGCCAAGGCGCCCAAGCCGATTCAGGAAATCAAGGTCGATCTGCCGACCATTGGTGTCGCCACTGTCAGGGGCGCGGCTCGGGCCGGACTGGCGGGCATCGTGGGCGAGGCCGGTCGTCTGCTGGTGGTCGACCGTGAGTCGGTCATCGCGGCTGCCGATGAGTTTGGCCTGTTCATCCTCGGGGTCGAGTCGCGGTGACGCGGCCCCTGACGGTGATGCTGGTCGCCGCTGAAGCCTCCGGGGACGCTCTTGGCGCCGGGTTGGCTCGGGCTCTCAGGGCGCGCCTGGGCGACGGCGTCCGATTTGTCGGTGTCGGGGGCGTCAGGATGGCCGAGCAGGGCGTCAAGAGCCCCTTCGACATCGCGCCGCTTTCCATCCTGGGAATCATTGAAGGCGTTCGCGCCCTGCCCATGGTTCGCCGTCGCGTGCGCGATACCGCTGAATTGGCGGCCAGGGAAAAGCCTGATGTCGCCATCCTGATTGATAGTTGGGGTTTTACCCTGCGCGTCGCCCAGGCCCTTCGCCTCCAGACCCCGGGCCTGCCCTTGATCAAGTATGTCGGCCCCCAGGTCTGGGCCAGTCGCCCGGGGCGCGCCCGGACGCTAGCCTCATCGGTTGATCTCTTGCTTTCGATTCATGGGTTCGATGCGCCCTGGTTCGAGAAGGAAGGCCTGCCCGTTGTATCGGTAGGCAACCCGACTCTGGTCAGGGATTTCAGCCACGCCGATCCGCAACGCTTGCGGGACCATATCGGGGCCGGTCCGGATGATCAGATTCTGCTTCTACTGCCCGGAAGCAGGCCGGCCGAGATACGCCACGTCCTGCCGCATTTCGAAGAAGCGGCAGCCCTGCTGAAGACCGATCGCCCCGCTCTGCGGGTGGTGATTCCGGTGGCTTCGACCGTCCTGGTTGCCGTCAAGGCGAAGGTCGCCGGCTGGCCGTTTCGGGCCCATGTGATCGAGGATCAACAGCAGAAGGACGACGCGTTTGTGGCCGCGGACCTGGCTCTCGCCTGTAGTGGAACGGTCACCACCGAACTGGCCCTGGCGAACTGTCCGATGGTGGTAGCCTATCGTCTGGGACCGGTGAGTTATCGTCTCGCCATGCTGGTCTTCAAGTCGCCCTGGGTCACCATGTTCAATATTGCCGCCCAGAAGACCGTGGCGCCGGAGTTGCTTCAATACGACTGCACCGGGCCGAAGCTGGCGGCCGCCCTTGCCGAAAGACTGGACAATCCCGGGCTTCGGTCGCTGCAGGTCGCCGAGCAGGCCCGGGCGGTTTCCCTGATGGGCCGGCCTGAAAGCGATCCTGCCACCAGGGCGGCTGACGCCGTGCTCAGCTTTCTGGCGTCGCGAGCCGCTTGAAGAACAGGCTGGTCGGGTCCAGGCTTCCGGAGCTCGACAGGGCATACTCGGGGATGACCCCGGCCAGCCGGTAACCCAGCTTGATATAGAGCCTCTCCGCTGCCGATCCGGTCTGGGTATCCAGAGTGATCAGACTGCGACCAGCAAGCTTCGCCTCACGTTCGGCCTGAAGAATCAGGGCGGAGGCGATGCCTTGGCCGCGCAGGCTGTTTCGCACCATGAGTTTTGCGATTTCGCAGCGATGCCGGCCATTCGCCGGGGTGTCGATGGCCAGATGCACGCAGCCGACCAACCGGGCTTCCTGCCTGGCCAAAAGGACAATCCGGTCTCCGCTGTCGACGGCCCGGCAAACCTCGTCCCAGAACTGCTGGACCTCCGACTCGGAAGCAGGCGCCAGAAAGCCGATGCTCGCGCCGAGATCGACGGTCTCGGCGACGAGGCTGCAGAGCTGCGCCGCTTCGCGCCGCAGGTCTGGGGCGCTGGCGCGTTCGATGATCGCAGGCATGAACACTCACGCTCTTTGACAAGGGCCTGCTTGTCCGGTTTGACCTGCGCGATCAAACCGGCACAGGCGCAAGACGCATCCGCGCCCTGGGCGGCGGTGACCAACGGGGGCTGGCGGTGACCGCTCCCGTCGGCTCCAGGCCATCAAGCCAGTCCTAACCCCGTTGATCGACAGGAACGTAGTCGCGGGCCGTGTGGCCTGTGTAGAGCTGCCGCGGACGTCCGATCTTGCGACCCGGATCCTCGAACATTTCCTTCCACTGGCTGATCCAGCCGACCGTCCGCGCCAGAGCGAACAGAACGGTGAACATCTTCGAGGGAAAGCCCATCGCCCGGAGGGTGATGCCGGAATAGAAATCGATGTTCGGATAGAGCTTGCGCTCGATGAAGAAGGGATCGCTGAGAGCGATCCGCTCCAGTTCCATGGCGACTTCCAGCAGTGGATCATTGATCCCCAGTTCGCCAAGCACCTCGTGGCAGGTCTTCTGCATGACCTTCGCGCGCGGGTCGAAGTTCTTGTAGACCCGATGTCCAAAGCCCATGAGCTTGTATTTCCGGTCCTTCACGCCCGCGATGAACTCGGGAATCTTGTCGACCGTTCCGATCTGCTCGAGCATTTCGAGGGCTTCCTGGTTGGCCCCGCCATGGCTCGGCCCCCAGAGACAGGCGATGCCGGCAGCGATACAGGCAAACGGGTGAGCCCCCGACGAACCGGCGAGACGGACCGTTGAGGTCGAGGCGTTCTGCTCGTGGTCTGCATGCAGGATGAAGATCCGGTCCATGGCCTTGGTCAGGATCGGGTTGGGGACCCAATCCTCGGCCGGCACGGCAAAGCACATGCGCAGGAAGTTTTCCGAATAGGTCAGGTTGTTCCGCGGCGACACGAAGGGCTGGCCCATATGATACTTGAAGGCCCGCGCTGCGATGGTCGGCATCTTTGCGATCAGCCTGTGCGCGGAAATCTCCCGCTCCCTCGCGTCATCGACGTTGATGCTGTCGGCATAGAAGGCCGACAGGGCGCCGACGGCGCCGGTCATGATCGCCATCGGATGAGCGTCCCGGCGGAAGCCTTCGAAGAACCGGTCAAACTGGGCATGCAACATCGTGTGGTAGGTGATGTTGTGGTCGAACTTGGTGAACTCGGCCGCCGTCGGCAGTTCGCCGTGAAGCAGCAGGTAACAGACTTCCAGAAAGGTCGAGCTTTCGGCCAGCTGATCGATGGGATAGCCGCGGTGGAGAAGGATGCCGGCATCACCATCGATATAGGTGATCTTGCTCTCGCAACTGGCGGTGGAGGTAAATCCCGGGTCGAAGGTGAAAACGTCTGCTTCACCATAGATCTTGCGAACATCCACCACGTCCGGGCCCGTGGAGCCCTTCAGAATCGGCAGGTCGTAGCTCTTGTCCCCGATGCTCAGCGTCGCCTTGTCCGCCATGCCCCGTCCTTTCAATCCATGCTCCAAACGAGCGTTTCAATTCGCTTATAGCGGTTCACGCGGCAGGCGAAAGTGCATCCTCCATGCGACCCAGAACCTCGGATTTGCCCAGCGCCGCCAGGGTACGGCCAAGGTCGGGGGAGGGGCGGCCGCCGGTCAGAACCGCGCGCATGGCCGGCCCGATCTTGCCCAGGCCGACACCCTCGGCTTCGGCAAAGGTCTTGATCACCAGGTCCAGGGATTCCGGAGACCATAGCGCTTCCGAACCCAGGGCCGTCCGGAGACGTCCAAGGCGCTGAAGCGTTTCGTCGGTCAGCAGAGCCCGCGCCTTTTCTTCTGGTTTGACAGGCCTTTGCAGGAAAAGAAACGCGCACTGGTCGGCCAGTTCCACCAGTGTCTTGCCGCGGTCCTTCAAGAGGCCGATGGCATGGTCGAGACGGACCCGGGCGTCGTCGCCCAGGGCTTCCCCCCGTTTCGCGAGGACATCGGCGACCAGCTTCGCAAGACGATCGTCTTCCGCCTGACGGATGTAGTGGGCATTGACGTGGTTGAGCTTGTCCCAGTCCAGCCGGGCCGCGCCCTTGTTCACATCTGCGATATCAAACCAGGCGGCGGCCTGTTCGTCGTTGAAAAGCTCATCGTCACCGTGACTCCAGCCCAATCTCGACAGGTAGTTGCGCAAAGCTTCGGGCAGGTAGCCCATTTCGGCGAACTCGCCGACGGCCTGGGCCCCATGGCGCTTCGAAAGCTTGCCACCGTCGGGCCCATGAATCATCGGAATGTGCGCAAAGGCGGGGACCGGCCAGCCCAGGGCCTGGTAGAGCAGGGTCTGTCTGGCGGCATTGTTCAGGTGATCGTCCCCCCTGATCACATGGGTGACCCTCATGTCGTGATCATCGACGACGACCGCCAGGTTGTAGGTCGGCACACCATCCGAGCGCAGCAGAATCAGATCATCCAGTTCGCGGTTGCGAAGCGTGACCGAGCCCTGGACCAGGTCCTCGATCCTTGTGTCGCCATTCAAGGGGCCACGGAAGCGAATCACATGCGGGCGGGCCAGGTCTTCGGCCGTAGGGTCCCGGTCTCTCCAGGGCGAGCGCAGCGCATGCCCGGCGGCCCTCGCGGCATCCTTGGCTGACGCCAATTCGTCGCCGGCCAGCCAGCAGGGATAGGCGCGCCCCTCGGCCAGAAGCTGGTCTACAGCAGCCCTGTGGCGATCGCCCCGGACGAACTGGAAGGTCAGATCGCCGTCCCAGCTCAGACCCAGCCATGTCAGGCCATCAAGGATGACCTGAACATTGGCCTCTGTCGAACGCTCGCGGTCGGTGTCCTCGATTCGCAAAAGAAACTTGCCGCCAGTATGTCTCGCGTAAAGGTAGTTGAATAACGCAGTTCTTGCGCCTCCAATATGGAGCGAACCGGTAGGCGACGGAGCGAACCGTGTGACGACGGGGCTGACAGGGGGCATGGGGTCTCGGGCGCCAGGTTTGGGCGCGCGTCTTAGCACGTGGCTTTCGGCTGGTCCTAGTGTCCTGGACGAAGTGACAGCGCAGGCAACGCATTTGCGGCTATGGGCGCCGGTCGCCTTCGGCTTCGGTGCGGCCGGCTATCTTGCGCTCAAGTTCGAGCCTCCCTTGTTCGCCTGCCTGGTCTTGGCTCTGATCCCGGCCACTGTTGCTGGCATCGTGGCCCGAACCCGCCCTGGCCAGCTTCTGGGCCTGGCGCTGGGCCTGGCGGCGCTCGCCGCCGCAGGTGCGCTGGCCGGAAAGATCAGGACCGAACAGGTTCGTGCGCCGATCGTGCCGGATTTCTCAGGACCGGTTCTGGTCGAGGGTTATGTCGTCGATGTCGTCAGCCCTGGCGCTCGAGGCGGCCGGCTGCTGATTGCTCCCACCCGGATTGAAGGTCTGGATACTGCGGATCTGCCATTCCGCATCCGCGTGACCGTGCCCAGGGACTCGGTCATTGGCCCTGGTCTCGCGATCAGGATGCGGGCGGGTCTGGGGCCGCCGCCGCCGCCCGCCAGCCCAGGCGCTTATGATTTCGCCCGGGACGCCTGGTTTGACAGGGTCGGAGGCGTCGGCTTCGCCGTGACATCGCCCGAAGTGGTCACCCTGACTCCGCCGCCTCTGTCGTTGGCCTTGCTCATGGACCTCAATGTCCTCCGTTGGAGCCTGGCGCGACGTATCGTGTTGCGGATGGGCGAGCAAACCGGCGGCATCGCCGCCGCCATGGTGACGGGCCATGAGGCCTGGATAACCCCGGCGCAGACGGAGGCCATGCGTGCCTCGGGGCTGGCGCATATTCTGTCCATTTCAGGCCTGCACATGGCGATCGTGGGGGGCTTCGTCTTTGCTGCGGCTCGCCTTGTCATCGCCGGTTTGCCATGGCTGGCCCTGAGGATTGACGGAAAAAAGATGGCCGCCCTCTTCGGGCTGGGCGCCATCTGGCTCTATCTTGCCATTTCCGGCGCCCCGTCTCCCGCCATCCGTGCGGCCGTCACGGCCACGGTCGCCTTTCTGGCAATTCTGGTTGACCGCCGGGCCATCAGTCTGGACGCCCTGGCGGTGGCGGCCATGATCGTATTGATCCTCAGCCCGGAAGCGGCAACCGAGCCGGGCTTTCAGATGAGTTTTGCCGCAACGGCAGCGCTAGTCGCTCTGGCCGAGTCCCTTCCGCGGGCGGTGCGGGAAATCCAGACCCCCTGGTGGATCCGGCTGCCGCAGGCCGCCGGTGTCTGGCTCTTGGCCAGCATAGCCATGAGTCTCGTGGCCGGCCTGGCGACAGGCCCCTTTGCCATGCATCACTTCAACCGGGTCGCCAGCTACGGCCTGATCGCCAACCTGCTGGTGGCGCCGCTTTCCAGTTTCATCATGATGCCAGCCCTGGCGATCGGGGCAGCCCTGGAGCCTGTCGGATGGGGCGGCCCATTTCTCGCTGCAGCGGGATGGTCCATCGACCTCATGACCGACATCGCTGTCCGCACGGGGCAGACCCCGGGATCTTTGGTGACCGTGGCCAGTGGTCCGGACTGGACCCTGCCGGTCGCCTTCCTCGGCATCCTGATCCTGTGCCTGTGGCGCGGTCGCCTTCGTTGGGTCGGACTGCCCCTGGCTCTTGCGGTCGCCGTCTGGCCTAAGCCTGCCTCGCCTGACATCTGGATTTCCTCCGATGGCGCAGCAGTCGCGGTGCGGCAGGCCCAAAAGTCGATTCCGGCCCGGCCGGAAACCCGGCGCTTTGCCCTTGAGGTGTGGTCCCGTCGACGGGGGCTGCAGATCGATGACCTGGGTGGCGGTCGCATCTTTGATTGCAACCGGCGTCGCTGCCTGCCTGTCGGCGATGGCGCCATCGCGACCTGGAACCAGAGCCGCCCGCCGACGGCGGAAGGTCTCGCGGACCTATGTCGCGCCAGCGTGATCATCCTGCGCTCGCCGGGACCGTCTCCCTGTCCTGGCCGGTTCAGCCTCGATGCCGATGACTTCCGCACAGGCGGCTCTGCCGAACTGTACCGGCAGGCCGACGGATGGCGGGTGGTCTGGGCTCAGCCCCAGCGGGGCCGCCGGCCCTGGACCCTTACTGGTATCGGCGGATGAGACCGACCAGCTTGCCCTGAACCTCGACCTGATCAGGCCCGTAGATCTGGGTCTGGTACTTGGGGTTGGCGGCTTCCAGGGCGATGGATGCCCCCTTGCGACGAAGCCGCTTCAGGGTCGCCGTCTCGCCTTCAACGAGGGCCACGACGATTTCACCGCTTGAGGCCTGATCGGTCCGCCGGATCACCACATAGTCGCCGCTCAGGATACCCGCCTCGATCATCGAGTCGCCCTCGACCTCGAGGACATAATGTTCGCCGGCGCCCAGCATTGCTTCGGGAACGGGAAGGCGTTCGCGTTCGTGCTGGATGGCTTCGATCGGCACGCCCGCGGCGATCCTGCCCAGAATGGAAAGCTCCCGAACATCATTTGCGGCGATGGAGATCGGGGCGGTGGCGGGACTGCGTGACCCTTCGACGACCTGGGGCCGGAAGGCCTGTCTTCCCCCTGCAGGGGCCGCTGTGGTGGCCTGTTGCGGCAACTTCACCACTTCCAGCGCCCTGGCCCGATGGGCAAGGCGCCGCAGAAAGCCGCGTTCTTCCAGCGCCGTGATCAGCCGATGGATTCCGGACTTGGACGCCAGGTCCAGGGCATCCTTCATCTCGTCGAAGGAGGGCGAAACGCCGGTCTCCTTGATGCGCTCATGAATGAACATCAGAAGTTCGTGCTGCTTGCGGGTCAGCATGGCGAATGGCTCTCCAGACGCGATTCGAAAGGAACAAATCGCAAACGATGCGGATGTTCTCTAGGTGTTCCGGGTTTATGTCAAGTTAACCGCCCCGGCCCTGAACCGAGCAGAGCGCACAGTTCAGTCCAGCAGGGCGCGGGTCGCTGCGGTGACGTCCGGCTGTCGCATCAGGCTTTCACCCACCAGCATGGCCCGGGCCCCGGTCCTGGCCATCCGGGCTGCGTCTTCCGCGGTGAAGACCCCGCTTTCAGTGACCAGAAGCACTTCCGGGGGAAGGGTCCGGGACAAACGTTCCGTCACCGCCAGATCGACAACAAAGGAGCGAAGGTCGCGATTGTTGACCCCGACGAGGCGCGCGCCCAGGGCCAGGGCGCGGTCCAGCTCGGCCTGGTCGTGGACCTCCACCAGGGCGTCCATCCCGAGGCGGACGGCCTCCGACATCAGTTCCGAAGCCAGCGCGTCGTCGATCATGGCCATGATGACCAGGATGGCGTCGGCGCCCAGGGCGCGGGACTCGGCTGCCTGCCAGGGGTCGACCAGAAACTCCTTGCGAAGACAGGGCAGGGACACGGCGGATCGGGCTGCGACAAGATAGAGGTCATCGCCCTGGAAGCTGGGACCATCGGTGAGAACCGACAGGCAGGCGGCGCCGCCGGCCTCATAGGCGCAGGCCAGCAGGGGCGGATCGAAATCAGCGCGGATCAGGCCTTTGGAGGGTGACGCCTTCTTGATCTCTGCGATCAGAGCCAGCCGGCCCGAGGCTGATCTGGCCTCCAGCGCGGCCTTGAACCCCCGGGGTGGGCTTGCAGCGGCGGCGTGTGTTTCGACGGCACCCTGGCTCTGCGCCTGTTTGCGCGCGGCGACGTCGATACGCTTGTAGGCGGCGATCTGGCTGAGGATGTCGGCCATCAGCTGTTGGTGATCCGGACCAATACGTCCAGGGCGGCCCGGGCGCGACCGCCATCAATCACGCTGCGCGACAGGTCGACGCCGTCCCTCAGGGTCTCGACCTTGCCGCCGACCAGGAAGGCGGCCGCGGCATTGAGCAGGACCACGTCGCGATAGGCCCCCGGCTCGCCGTCGATCATGCGGGTCAGGGCGGCGGCATTGAAGGCCGGCTCGCCCCCGGTCAGGGCGTCCTGGGCGTGCTTGGCCAGTCCCACCGCTTCGGGCGTCACATTGAAGTTGCGAACCCCGCCATCCCGCCATTCGCAGACCATCGTGGGGCCGGTGACCGTCATTTCGTCCATGCCCGAGCCATGGACCGTCCAGGCCCGCTCGGCGCCCAGGGCGCCCAGCACCCGCGCCAGAGGCTCCAGCAGGCGCGGATCATAGACGCCCAGCACCTGGCGCCTGGCATTGGCCGGATTGGACAGGGGGCCCAGCAGGTTGAAGATGGTCCGGAAGCCCAGTTCCGCCCTGACGGGCAGGACGTGCCGCATGGCGCCGTGATGGGCCGGGGCGAAAAGGAAGCAGATGTTGGCTTCATCCAGCGCCCGCCGCTGAAGGTCCAGACCGGCGTCGATCCTGACGCCAAGCGCCGCCAGCACGTCTGACGAACCGGATCTTGAGGACAGCGCCCGTGTACCATGCTTGGCGATCTTCAGCCCGCCACCCGCCGCCACAAGGGCCGAGGCTGTCGAGATGTTGAAGGTGTGCAGGCCGTCGCCGCCGGTGCCGCAGGTGTCGACGACATCATACGGGTGGTCCAGGGTGACGGCGGCCCGGCGCATGGCCCGGGCGCAGGCCGTCAGTTCGCCCACGGTTTCACCGCGAAGCCTGATGGCCGTGACGGCCGCCGCGATCTGGGCCGCGGTCGGCTCACCCCGCAGGCAAGCGGCAAAGAAGGTCTCGGCATCATCCTCGGACAGCGTCTGGCCATCCGCAAGGCGGGCAAGGAGGGGCTTGAAGGCGTCAGACATGTCAGACCGTCGCGGTGCGCGGCACGGCCGCCAGGTCGAGGAAATTGGCCAGCAGTTGATGGCCGCCTTCGGTGGCGATGGATTCCGGATGGAACTGCACGCCATGGACGGGCCGTGTGCGGTGAGCGAGGCCCATGATCTCGCCATCCTCGGTCCAGGCTGTGACTTCCAGGTCTTCGGGCAGGGTCGCACGATCAACCGCCAGGCTGTGATATCGGGTGCCGGTGAAGGGGTTGGGCAGACCGGCGAAAACGCTCTTGCCTGCATGATGGATGGGACTGATCTTGCCGTGCATGATGGCCTTGGCGCGGATCACATGGCCGCCATAGGCCTCGCCCATGGCCTGATGGCCCAAGCAAACGCCGAAGATCGGCATCGACTCCGGCGCGCCTCTCAGAAGCGGCAGGCAGATCCCCGCCTGGGCCGGCGCCTTGGGACCCGGCGACAGCAGGATGGCGTCGGGCTTCATGCCCAGGGCCTCCTGGACGGTCAGCACGTCATTGCGGCGCACGACAGTACGGGCCCCAAGCTCGTTCAGATAGTGAACGAGGTTGTAGGTGAAGCTGTCATAGTTATCGATCACCAGGATCATGCTGTGTTTCTATCGGTCTTGGCGGAGAAGGGAAACCGGTTTGGACGGGCAGGCTTGCGGTCATTCCGAAGACTGCCATGGTCTGGCCATGTCAGCACATGATTCCGCCGTTGAACGCGAAGCGCTTGCCTATGCCAGAGGCCTTCTGAAGCAGCCCTTGCGTCTTGACCCGGCCTGGCCGGCCCTGGCGGCCATGGCGGGTCTCGCTGCCGCGGCAATCGCCCTGGCCTTCGCGATGCTCACGGCGCCCCCGCCCGGGACCCACCGCGTTCCTGTCGAAAAGCCGGCAGGGCAGGGCGCCAGCGCCCCTTCACCGGCCCGGGAACTGTCATCATGATTCAGTGGCTGAGGTAGGATTTTTCCTCGGCGGGTGAGATGTCGAGGAACCCTGGCGCCACGGCGTTGTAGTCCGACGTCTTTTTCAGATCGACAACCACTTCGCGGTGACCTTCCCAGATCATGTGCAGGGCGACATAGAGCACGATGGCCAGGCCAACGTAACCGATCCACCGGTAGCGATGCAGCAGCTTGGCGATCCAGGTGGCCGCCACACCCATCAGGGCGATGGACAGCAGAAGTCCGAACACCATGATCCCGGGATGTTCCCGGGCCGCGCCCGCCACCGCCAGGACATTGTCCAGGCTCATGGAGACGTCGGCGATCAGGATCTGCAGGAAGGCCGAGCGGAAGGACTTGGCCGGCTTGACGTTGGGCACGGTGCTGGGATCATCGTCCATGGCCGCTCCAGCGGCCACTTCGGCGGCTGAAGCCTGGTCCTTCAACTCGCGCCACATCTTCCAGCAGACCCAGAGCAGCAGCACGCCCCCGGCCAGCAACAGGCCGATAATGGCCAACAGCTGAACCGTGACCAAGGCGAAACCGATCCGCAGGACCACGGCCGCGATCAGGCCACAAAGGATCGCCTTCTTGCGGTCCTTCTCGGGAAGGCCGCCAGCGGCCAGTCCCACGGCGACGGCGTTGTCGCCGGCCAGGACCAGATCGATCATCAGGACCTGAAGCAGGGCGGCGCCCGCGCTTCCAAGGTCAGCGCCAATAAGACTTTCCAACATGGGGCCTCAATGCGTCAGTCGTCAGCCCCTGACAAGTGCGGCTGGCGCTGAAACGATCCAAACCGGACGACCACCGTCAGGCGTGTTCAGGTTGGCTTTCGCGAGCGGCCTGAGCCGGCTCGACATGAGCGTCGCCAGGATAGGCCACAAACCGATGGTCCGCCGGCGGAGCCACTTCAGGATTGTATGGAAAAGGTTCGAAGGGCATCGGCGGCACTTCGCGATCGGCGATTTCAGTCATGCCAGCCGGCTGACTGGGCGCAAAAGTCATGGACACAGGCTCGGAATAGACCGGTGCAGGGTCAGTCGGTGGAGCGGTTTCCGGCGCATCGGTCACCGACTGGTCCGCTGCTTCAACAGCCGTCACTGCGACCGCTCCGGCGGCAAACCCGCCCGAGGCGGCCAACAGAGGGTTGATGGCGGGTGTCGCCGGCGGCGTAGGAACGGTGTCGGGCTCATTGGTGCCGTGGTCGGTCATCGTCCGGAACTTGCGACGCCGCTCTTCACGGGCCTTGCGGGAGGCCGCGCCCCTGGCCAGGGCAAGAAGGATCAACCCGATGATGAAGGCGACGAGTCCCGCGGTCGTGGCGCCGGGGGGGATTGTGGTGTCGCCAATCTTGATCGGCTTAAGGCCCGGGATGGCCAGCTTGTCGAGGCTGGGAAGGCCCAGCTTCTTGGCGTCCGAGACCGTCGTGTCGACGACCTTGGCAATTTCCTGTTCGAGGGCCATCAGACTGAAGGCCTGGGGCGAAGACTTGCTGCCGGTCAGGGCGCCATCGACCGTGGCCTTCAGCGGGGCCTTTTCGCCTTCGGTGGGCTTGACCTGCCAGTTGAAGGTCACCGCTTCGCCCGGCTTGAGAACCTGGGTCTGGGCCGCGTTGGGGGTGACGTCATAGCCCTGGCCGGCAAGCGTGGCCGAAACCTCGGCCTTCCGGGCGGGCTTGGCCAGTCCCAGCTTGGCGGCTTCCCGCTGAATGATGGCCAGCAGATTGGCCGGCATCGACAGGGTTACTTTCGATTCCTCTCCCTTGGACAGCGCTTCGGGAACGCTGAGTTTGGCGCCGCCAAGAACCTCGGGACCAACGGCCGCCGAAAGCGCCGCGAGCTTGGCATCGGCTGGAGATACGGGCGGGGCGACGGACGTCGGGCTGGGCGCTGCCGGAGCGGCGGCCTTCACCGGCGGGGCGATGGGCGTCGGGGTCGAAGGCTTGGGAGCGGGCGCGGCTTGGGCGACGACGGCGGGACTTGCGACCGGCTTTGCAGCAGGACGGGCTGCCGGAGCCTGGGTAACGGGGCGCGGCGTAGGGCCCGTCGTCGGCTTCGGGGCCGCGGCGACCACCGGGCGACGGCCGCTCGAGCCGGAATGCGCCCGGGGCGCATAGCGATTGCCATAGACCCGCTTCCGCTCGGCGGCGGACAGATCTTCGGGATTGGCTATGGGCCGCATGGCCACAACCATCTTTCCGCTCTCATCGCGCCAGGATCGCAGCGGCGGACCGTTGTGGTGGCCGGCGGAACCCTGGGCCTTGGGCCGGTAGATCACATTGTCGTATTTGGGCCCGTAGATTCGGCGACGTTCTTCCAGCGGCAGGTCTTCGGGATTGGGAATTGGCTGCATCGAAGCCGGCTGCCGGGGGCCGCCAGCCAGGGTCGATCCTGGGCTTGACCCGTTCGAAGGGCCTCCCGCCAGTTCACTCTGGGTCGAAGGCTGTTCGTAGCTGGATGCCGACGGACCGTCATAGCGCTCGTCCGGAGACCCGCCGCCACAGCCGGTCAGGGCCAGCAGGGCCATGCCCGAGGCTGCATACGCCGATTTCACAAGCCAACTCGCCGCCATTGGAACCCCCGAACCTATGTCGATACGCGGCGAGAGACACTGCTCGCCGAAACCGGAGAGAACAGCAAATCACGCCTTCAAGCCAACTGAAACCCCAATCTTCACAATTGGGTAACCAGTTCGCTCAGGGAGCGAGCTTTCCCGCACCCTTGAAAGGCATTAGCGGCGGCGTTTGACGTATTGATGCCGCAATATTCACAATTCGGTAACGATGTCGGCTGGGGTGCGACATCTCGCGCACTCGTAGAGGGCAATAGCGGCGGCATTTGACACATTGATGCTCTCGAAACCGCCCAACATGGGTATTTTCGCCAGTACATCACAGTGTTCAGCAACCAGACGCCTCAGGCCGTCTCCTTCCGATCCAAGGACAAGCACCGTGGGCCGGCCGTCCAGGGCCTGTTCGAGGGAAATCTGCGCAGCCCCGTCCAGGCCGACGGCCCGCCAGCCCATGTCCGCCAGTTGCTCAAGGGCGCGGGACAGGTTGACGACCACCGCATGGGGCACCCGGTCGACCGCGCCGGCGGCAGCCTTGGCCAGGGCTCCTGCCAGTCCAGGTGAGTTGCGGTCCTGCAGAATGACGCCGCGGGCGCCGAAGGCGGCCGCTGATCTGAAGATGGCGCCGACATTCTGGGGATCGGTCACCTGGTCCAGCATCAGCAAGACCCCGGCTGCGCCCTCGCCGATCTCGTCTATGCTCAGCGGCTCAAGCGCCTCGATCTTCAGGGCCAGGCCCTGATGAATGGCGCCTGCTGGCAGCGCGCGCGCGATATCCGGTCCTTCCATGATCTCCATCGCGGCCAGGGGCCCGAAACCCTTCTGCAGGGCCTTGGCGCGGTCGGCGGTTGCGAGAATTCGTCGGGGCGGAAGTCGACGGGGATTCGCCAAAGCGGCCTCGACGGCGTGCACGCCCCAGAGCCATTCTTTTGGGTCCGGACCGGAAGAACGACCGGAAACCCTTACGGGGCCGGGCTTTTCGCCCTTTTCGAGCTTTGGTCGAAAGCCTGTTTTCCGGTCGTTGCGTTCGCGAGATGAGGACACTATAAGACGCGCTCCGATTTGGGACCCTGGTTCCCTCCGTTACGACGGAAGGGCCAGAGCCGCCAAGGAAATGCCTGCAGCGCGTTGGGGGAATGTCCCGAGCGGCAAAGGGGGCGGACTGTAAATCCGCTGCGAAAGCTTCGAAGGTTCGAGTCCTTCTTCCCCCACCACGCGCCTGCAGGCGTCCTTCAGGCGGTCGGCCAGGGCCCCGAATTGAACACGGGAGAGATTTTGGCGTCCCCGCCAGGGTGCGCGGGTATAGCACAATGGTAGTGCAGCAGCCTTCCAAGCTGAGGATGCCGGTTCGATCCCGGCTACCCGCTCCAATCCCGCGACCAATCTGAGATGTCCGCAACACTGCAACCCGCCGCCGGCGCGAAGGTATAGAGACGATGGCCAAAGAGAAGTTTGAACGCAACAAGCCGCATTGCAACATCGGCACGATTGGTCACGTTGACCATGGCAAGACGACGCTGACGGCGGCGATCACGATGGTGCTGGCGAAGTCGGGCGGT
>Ga0164294_10000252_pt1 | contig 50185 bp, 43 predicted proteins | sample GEODES005metaG_FD_111479 | JGI IMG/M metagenome (GOLD analysis project Ga0164294, IMG submission 111479) | Oligotrophic lake water microbial communities from Sparkling Lake, Wisconsin, USA - GEODES005 metaG | ecosystem: Environmental > Aquatic > Freshwater > Lake | place: USA: Sparkling Lake... | reverse complement strand
GGTTCCCTTGCTAACAGAGTCCAGAGCATGCATTTGAATCCAAAGGACAGTGACTCGCAAACCAATTCATATACTGCAAAAACATTCTAGGGTCTGTTAAATTATTTGGGTTCGACATTTCACCTAGAAGTGTTGCAGAATTCTGTGTATTGAATGGCGATATGAGTCCTTGAATGTTGTATATAGATATTTTGTCGTTGTATTGATTCGGGGGTTTAGAAAGAACGTAAATGATCGCATTTATAAAATCAATATTTGTATTGATAACAGTCGGGAATCCTTTAACAAATAGCGTAACAGCAGGCGTTGTTGTTGCTACAGGCGCGGTTGTTACATTTCCACGAACAGTTGTTGCTCCTACCGTCGTTGCTCCTGTAGTCGTTGCTTTTGCTCCAGTGGTGGTTGCTCCGGCAGTGGTCGCTCCTGCCGTTGTTGCTCCTGTAGTCGTTGCTTTTGCTCCAGTGGTGGTTGCTCCTGCCGTTGTTGCAAATGGCGTGGTTGCTCCTGTAGTCGTTGCTTTTGCTCCTGTAGTCGTTACTCCAGCAGTGGTTGCAAATGGAGTGGTTACTCCAGCAGTGGTTGCAAATGGAGTGGTTGCTCCTGCTGTTGTTGCAAATGGCGTGTTTGCTTCTACCGATGTTGCTTGTACCTTTGTTGCTCCTGCCGTTGTTGCAAATGGTGTGGTTGCTACAGTGGTGGTCTTTTGTGGGATAGTGGTTGGATTCTTCGCATTCTCAAGAGCAGTTTTGAAATTGAAATCATTTGATATTACGATCGGGGTCGGGGGTGTTGTGGTCGGTTTTTTTGTGGTACTTTTTGGGGTAGTGGTAGCAACGCTTCCACGATTTCCTTCCACAACACTGTTGCTAAATGGAATCAAAGAAACTACACAAACCGCAACAATAATTAATCCAAGAATTAAGATTTCTCTAGTTTTCATTTGTTAAACCTATATATTCGAATGGCATATTTTATTGCTTTAGACGAGAACCCGGACTACTTTCTTGTTGTAAAATGGTTGAGAAATGATGGACTGGTATTACGTTTGTTTTGTTTCAATAAAATCCGCAAATAATCAGGAGTTACGAATGAACGATTACACGATTCAACCAGTATTCAAACGGGGTCCGATCTTCATCATTGTTAACCGATTTTATTACGTCTGCATAAACTGCAAATAAATCAGTTCCATTCACCCACAGATACACAGTATATACCGCAAATATCCCCAGACCAATTGATATGTCTCGATAAACGTTAATATTGCCTGACCATATCAACCAAAGAGGGATTACCTTCATACACACTATCATCAATGCGTATTTAAAAAGTTTGTATACATTCGACCTATTCATTACGAGCAGAATCAACTCTATCATGTTACAAATTAACGCAATTAGGAAAATCAAGGACGGATTGAACCACTCGATTTGTTTAGGTATTTTTGACTTCGATAATCGGTACGCGTATTTCACCAATATATATGCGACTGCCCATGCGAAAATCCAGTAACTGAATATGTAGGATGCAGGAATGAGAGTATTCATTTTGGTAATTTTATAGATTACTTGTTGAAAAATAATGAATCGTTTGCTAATCGATAAGACGGAATACGGTCATCGTCTTTGATATAAGAATCCGTCAAATCGTCGTATATTTCAAACAACTCTAATTTTTGATGTGTAATATAGACAAAATACACCAAAAACACAATAATAAATAACGGTATACCACTTTGTATATTTGCGGCAATACTGTTAGGAATATTTACCATGTTGGGTGCACCAATCACTAAATAGAGAGGAAGCAATTTGAATGCAAATGTAATAGCAAAGAATTTTGCTAAAACCCGCGGAAGACGGTAAAAGGGACGGACGTTCAAGAGGACTTGTATGAGTGCATATGTTTGGTAGGCGAGTGCAAATAAGATGGCAAAAGTCGGATTCCAAAAGTCGAGAGGAATGGAGGAGGTAGAATACTTTGCAATGCAATAGAGGGTAGACCAGTAGAATATCCAGGAGGATAAGAGGGTATTGGATGGTATGATGGAGGGATGATATGTCATTTATATTTTGTTATGAAATTATGTAATCGTTTTATGGATTAAATAATTTATTTACATTAGCGTTGATTTCTTGGTAGTGGCAGCAGCAGTGGTTGGTTTGGGTGTGGTGGCAGCAGCAGTGGTTGGTTTAGGTGTGGTTGTTGTATTACCTTCCACAAACGACTCCGGTCCGACCTGGACGTTGAATGTGGCACCGAGGAAGAGGACGACGAGAATAAAGACGAGGAGCGTGATAGCGCGAGGACTTAGGATGCTGGAGAGGGAGAGAGTACTCATTTTTTGCAAGTTTATACAATAAGATGGTATAAATGTTTCTTTTAATCTCTACTAGTACAGGTTAAAACCCTGAAATACGCACTTTGTATTTGTGCAACTAGTATACGTTAATGTGGGAAATACGCCCCGCCGAGACCGCGTAGCGGTCGCAAAAAAGGAGGGTTCCGAAGGGAACTACGTTCCCTTAACAGTACATTGCCAACATACTCGGATTCAGTGTTTCATTATTCTTGATAAATACATCAATTTCTTTCTTTGTAACGGTTATTGGGAATTGTACTTTTATCCCTAAATCTTTTTCAAACATCGCATTGTCGGATTTTACCAATCGATACAAATTCAATTTCGTATAAATGATTTCCAAACACCGCTTCAAATTACGCACACCTGATTCATTCTTCGTTAAATGAGGAGTCGAAATAATATACTTCAGAGTATCATCCGGTATCACAATATCTTCTTCGTTAAAGTTCACTTGTTCGCGGATTTTCGGAAGCAAATAATCTCGCGCAATCGTGATTTTCTCCTTCGACTCATACCCCTTCGTTTGGATACGATACATACGGTCCTTCAGAATCGGATTCACTAAATGTTCATCATTATACGAAAAAATGAAGAGACACTTGCTTAAATCCAAACTCACCTCCGAGAAATACTTGTCGTGGAATTCCGAGTTCTGCGACGTATCCGTCAAATGCGTCAGAATCCCAATGATTTCTTGTCCACGCGGTGTATCACTCACCTTATCCAACTCGTCAAAGTAAATAATCGGGTTCATCGACTTGCAATCCATCAATATTTGCACAATTTTACCCCACGTACTACCCTCATAAGTATAAGAATGTCCTTCCAAGAAACTACCGTCGCCACATCCGCCGAGCGCAATGAAAGCAAATTCGCGCCCAAGAATTTTGCTAATTCCTTCCTTGACAATCGACGTTTTTCCAGTTCCGGGTGGTCCGTGAATCGCAATCGATGTACCAACCGAATTCGGATTCACAATCCACTGACCCAACATCTGCATAATCTGCAACTTCGCATCATTGAGACCATACACACAGTCGTCTAGCGTCTTCTTCGCGGAATTCATGAAATTATCACATACTTCTAAACCGTCACTCATTCGCACATTGATGTTTCGGTAAACTCCGAATGGGATACGCATGAACGCATCGACCCAGTTCTTGATTTTGTAGTACTCGTGATCGCCTTGGTCCATTGACTTGAGAGTGTTTAGACGTTGCATAGCAACTGCCTTGAATTTAGACGGGATCTTCGATTGAAGAAGAGAGAGACGATACGGTTTCTCCGCATATATGGAGCGGTTAATCTCTTTCAAATCGGACATGATACATTGCTGTTCCTTGTTCGACAACTTATGCTTGAAATAATCGATTTCGTTTGCTTGGCGTTTTTCACTATTAACTAATTTGTAATAAGCATTCGTGTTCTCGTGTCTTGCTTTTCTGGTTAGTTTTATGATATTTTCATTGCACTCTTTCAATGACGATTTCAGGAATTTATTTGCCGGGCGGCGCTTCAATTGTTCTGTCAACATTTTACGCACATCGAGCATTTCCTTATATTCATCTTCGACATCAGATGGAATTGGATCTTTCGTATCTGCCTTTTCCGATTTGTCGTTCGTTGAATCGGTATTTCTTGATTTACTCTTGGAATGCGATGAACTGTATTTTTTGGGGGGGTGTTCTTTGGGTTTCGTTACCGGCACTACAGTTTCATATGCTTCCCCCATAAACAGTTTTTCTGCATCACTGTCGAACTCTTCGGTGGGGTCTTCTGTAAGAGAATTGGCGTCATCCTCGTCTTCGTCTTCGTCGTCGTCATCTTGTACTCCTCCAACACTTACAATTAAGAATTTCCCAGTTTCCGTGTTCTTTTCGTCTTCGTATTCACTATCATATTCAGATTCTTCCTCGGACTCTTCTACGCGTCTTCGATGCTTTTTATTTGATTTTTTATGCGACGAGTGCTTCTTGTTTTTATGGGAACGGGTTGTTTCTAGTTCTGAATCGGACGACGCTTCGCTTTTTTCGGAATCGGATTCTTTTGGTTTGGATGCCTTGCGTTTCGATTTTCTATCCTTTCTTGGTTTGTCTTTTGCCTTATCTTTTGAATATTTTGAAGGGAACAGTTTTGCAATCGTTTTGCGGAACTTCTTATGATCAAACTTTTCGTCATATTCCGAAGACGAATCTGCCTCCTCTTCACTACGAAGAGACTCCTCAGATGAACTGCATTCTGTATAAACCGTACCATCTTCTTCGGAAGATTCTAAAGACTTCGATTTACTGGTGTTTGAAGGTGAAGATGGTTTGTATTCAGAATCAGAATCGTCTTCTGAAGAGGAAGAGGAAGACGATTCAGGTTCGACCTTCTTGTTCTTCTTGCGAAGATTTTGGAGTTTACTTTTATTCGATGGCATATTTGAGGTGGGTGTTGTCGATAAGGATGATACTGATACTGATAATACTGGATAACTATTATTATGCTGGTGCGTTTATGTATTTTCTGAAATAGTATATTTTAGAAAATTGAACCATTCTATTTTGAATCTCATTTATAACAAATCTGCTACATTTTATTATTACTTATCGAAAGCGACTTAAAAATATCATTCACTATATTATACCTTCTATTCACAATACGAAAATGTCAAAAGTCAGAAGTGAATATGAAACCCCTTCTCGTGTGATTCGTGTTCAGTTTAGTCTTCTCTCTCCCGAGGAAATTCTCAAGAATTCCGTCGTGGAAATCACGAGAAGAGAGACTTATATGGGAGGGATGCCGGTGGATGGCGGTCTCTTTGATCCTCGCATGGGGGTCTTGGAACCCGGCATGATTTGCCCCACCGATGGTCTCACTCATATTGATACACCGGGGTATTTTGGACACATCGAGTTAGGACGTCCCGTGTTCTTCATTCAACATATCAAGGAAATTATGAAAGTGCTCAAATGTGTCTGCTTTAAGTGCAGCAAACTATTGATAGACAAGTCGCAGCATGCGCATATATTGGAATATTCCGGAGAGAAGAGATGGGAATATGTGCAGTCTGCCGTGTCGAAACGTATTAGTCGTTGCGGTGACCATACCGGCGAAGGATGTGGATGTTTGCAACCCGACAAGATTAAATTGGAGGGTATGGCAACATTGCATGCACATTGGTCGCGTATTCCATCGTCGAATCCTGCCGCCGCAGGCGGCACCGCGAGTTTGAAATTGACACCGGAAATCGTCCTGAAGATTTTCCGTCGTATTTCCGACGAAGATGTGAACTTCGTCGGGTTCAGTTCTTCTTGGTCACGCCCGGAATGGATGCTTTGTCAGATCCTGCCTGTCCCGCCTCCTGCCGTTCGCCCTTCGGTGAAGTTGGACGCTCAACAGCGCAGTGAGGATGATTTGACGCATATCTACATCAATATCATCAAGACGAACAACGACCTGAAGAACAAGATACAGGAGAATGCGAACCCGAATGTGATTGAGGGATTGACGCTCGAACTCCAGTATTTGATTGCGATGATTGCGAACAATAAGGTGAAAGGCGCTTCGCCAATCGCCCAGAGAAACGGTCGTCCTCTCCAGTGTATCATGGGGCGTCTTAATTTCAAGAATGGACGTATTCGTGGTAACCTGATGGGAAAACGTGTCGATTTCAGTGCGCGTTCCGTCATCACTGGTGACCCGAATTTGTCCATGCGACAACTCGGTGTTCCGATGAAAATTGCAATGAATATCACGAAACCGATTACTGTCAACGACATGACACTCGAATTCTTGACCAAATTGGTGCAGAATGGTCCGGACCAGTATCCCGGAGCGAAAATTCTCGAGCGCAAGAGCGGCGAACGAATTTCTCTGCGATACGTGGACCGGAACTCGATTGTCTTGCGACCGGGTGATATCGTGCACCGTCATATGATGGATGGCGACTTTGTGCTGTTTAACAGACAACCGAGTTTGCACAGAATGAGTATGATGTGTCACGAAGTTAAGGTCATGAAGAAAGGCGATACGTTCCGGATGAACGTTTGCAACACGAAACCGTACAATGCCGATGAAATTTTCGTAAATTTTCCAAATTTATCGACGTCGGCAACAGGGGGCGTTAAAAGCGTGAAACCCCCTAGTAAAGTAGGGAACCTACGGTTCCCCTACGACCCCTCCCTTTACCACACCCTCCCACAATGAATTAACTTTATTTGAAAGGAGGGGTCGTAGGGGAACTGTAGGTTCCCTACTTTGCAACACGACCAAATTGCGGGAAGTCCCTGAAGCCAATGACTACCACTCCTTAATGGAAACATTTTGGAGGAACTCGGTTAATTGCCGAACCCAATGGTAAAAATGTCTTGGATTGGGTAATCCGCAGCCAAGTCCCTAACCTCGCTATGATAAGAGTATGGGAAAGGTTCAGAGAGTAGATGGTTGTGGGTGTCATATGATGGTATAATCAACCTGATGATGCTTAAGGTGTACTCCGGCCACTTGGGAAACCTTGTGGAGTCACCGTTCGATGGAGATAAATCTTGTCTCAAACAGGCAGACACTTTCAAGGTTGTCAACAATACCTTGGGAGGAAAATGTTGTAATGTTGATCTATAAACTGAATTTTGCATACTCAGTAGTAGATATAACTGCCTAGTCGCGTAGCGCGCGGCAACACGACCAAATTGCGGGAACCCCCTTTAGAGTCTTTCACTACCACTCCCTGATGGAAACGTCATGGAGGAACTCGGTTAATTGCCGAACCCAATGGTAATAACGTGAAGAATTGGGCGATCCGCAGCCAAGTCCCTAACCTCGCAATGATAAGAGTACGGGAAAGGTTCAGAGAGTAGATGGTTGTGGGTGTCATATGATGGTCTAATCAACCTGATGATGCTTAAGGTGTATTCCGACCACCTGGGAAACCTCGTGGATTTCATGGAGATGAACATGCACATGCCGCAAAACATATTGGCAGAGACTGAGTTGCGTCTGTTGGCGTCCACCACGACACAGATTGTCAGTCCGTCTAGCAATGTGCCAATTATTTCGATTTATCAGGATTCGCTCCTCGGTTCCTATCGCATCAGTCGCGAAGGCGTCAAGTTCTCTGCTCGCGAGGCAATGAACTTGTTGATGGCATACCCGAATGTGAATCCTGCTACCCTTTTCGCGAGAAGCAAGAAAGAAGTAACCAACTTCGAACTCCTCTCGCAAATCATGCCACCGCTTACCCTCAAGTACAAGACGAAGTTGTGGGATGCTGATAAAAAGGAAGACCCTGCTACTTCCAACAACTACCTCGAAATCTACAATGGTCGCTATATTCGCGGTCAAATCGAGAAGTCTGTTCTAGGAGGCGCGTCAAAGGGTATTTTGCACCGAATCTGCAATGATTATGGTAAGAAAACTGCAGCGGAATTCATCGATAATTTGCAGAACATTGTCACCGAGTATATGAAAGTGAGTTCGTATAGTGTCGGCGTCAGTGATTTGATGTCGAATCGCGAAACTCATACTCGAATTATCCAGGCAATTCAAGATAAGGAGTTGGAAGTGTCTGCTCTTATCCAGAAGTTGCATGCCGGTGCTTTCGAGAACAATACGTCGTATTCGAACAAGACGGAGTTCGAGGCGCAGGTGAACAATGTGCTGAATGATGCGACGAAGAAGACGGACGAAATCAGTCGTCAGAGTCTGAACCCGGACAATCGATTCTTGATGATTGTCAATTCCGGTTCGAAAGGTTCGCTCCTCAATATCTCGCATATGATTTCGTGTTTGGGACAGGTCAATGTGGATTCGAAGCGTGTGCCTTACGGTTTCGATAGTCGTACTTTGCCGCATTTCTGCAAATTCGACGATTCGCCCGGTGCTCGTGGATTCATCAAGAATTCGTACATTGGAGGTCTGAATGCCCATGAACTGTTCTTCCATGCGATGGGTGGTCGTATCGGTTTGATTGATACAGCGGTGAAATCGGTGTCATGGGAAACCCCCATCGTGTTGCTGGAGAAAGGCAGACCGGTTTATACGGAGATTGGTAGATGGATCGACGGAATTATCGACCAGTCCGCACCAGAATCCGTCCAGAAATACGAAGAGAAAAATATGGAACTCGTTAATATCGACGGAGGTATCGTCTATGTTCCGACTATGGATGAGAATGGTGTAGTGACATGGGAGGAAATCACTGCAGTTACTCGTCACGACCCCGGAAATGTATTGTACGAGATTAAGTCGTTGGGTGGTCGGTCAGTAATTGTGACGGAAAGCAAGTCTCTACTGGTTTGGAATTCAGAGAAACGGGTGTTCAATGAAGTGTTGACGCCGGAAATTAAGGTGGGTGACTGTTTGCCAGTGACTATGGAATTGTGCAGTCCGCCTACCGAATCGACTGAATCCTATACTGATTTTGAGTTGGTTGGAATTATAAGGGACATCCAATCTGGCAAATCCCAAGTTATTCCTACAGATATTCTTTGCAATAAATCCGGAGAGAGACTTGTTGATTTGTGCTTGGATATGTCTAATGGAAATGACAACTTCCAAACGAACTGCGAAGAGGATGCGAACAAACTTGCAATGTTATTTACTGTCGTAGGAAGATTTGTCGAACTAAAAGACAATGCGGTAGTGTTCAAACCTCTCAACGAGTATGAAAAAGTCGAAAATGTCGTGCTAGACCCCATTGTCGAGATTACTCCATTGAGTCCAGAGAATTACCCCAAGATGTATGACTTGACTATTCCGACCACCCTCAATTTCGGTCTGGCAAATGGTTTGCAGGTTCGTGATACTTCGCAAACAGGGTATATTCAGCGCAGATTGATCAAGGGTCTGGAAGATCTCAAGGTGGAGTATGACTTGACTGTCCGCAATAGTAATGGGAAAGTCATCCAGTTCTCTTACGGTGAAGACGCATTCGACCCGATGTTTGTGGAGAATCAGTCGCTCCCGATCGTCACCATGTCGACACAGGATATCTACATGCACTACGACATGGTCACTACAGACAAATCAGAAGGTGATATCAAGTCGGTGTTCAATAAGAGTGCTTCCGCGAGAATGGGAAAGCAGAAGGCAGAACTCCAGCAGAAATGCAAGAAATATGTCGATATGATGATGGAGGCGCGGGATTCTGCCGTTAAGAATATCTTCAAGAACAAGAATGTGGATTCGGTTCTCGCACCTGTTGCCTTCACCCATATTATCAACAATATTCAGGGAAATCTAGGACTGGCAGCAAATTCGATTGTGGATATTACTCCTCTCGAGGCATTCCAATTAATCGAGGAATATTTTGCTAAATTGAATGGACTTCATTATGCGAAACCGAATCCTCTTTTCGAGATGCTGTATTTCTACTACTTGAATCCCCGTGAATTGTTGCTTATCAAGCGGTTCCATCGCAAGGGTCTGATTCTTCTGTTGGAGACTGTGTTCTTGAAGTACAAACAGGCGCTAATCAATCCAGGTGAGATGGTGGGTGTCGTTGCGGGTCAGTCGATTGGTGAACCGACGACGCAACTGACTCTGAATTCGTTTGTGTATGAGACGGAAATCCTGGTGAGGGATGAGAAAGGTGTCGTGACATCTTTCCAGATTGGCGATTTTGCGAAGTGGGGTATTGAAACCACCAGCAAAATGGAATATATGGCAGATAAAGACACGACTTATGCTGAACTGTCGAAGTTCTACGAAGTTCCGAGTGCGACCGAGGATGGACAGACCGTTTGGCGCAGAATTGAGGCGGTTACGAAACACCCGGTAATCAATGAAGATGGAACGAATACCATGGTAAAAGTGACTACGAAAGGAAATCGCGAAATTATTGCTACTAAGGCAGAATCGTTCTTACAATTGATTGATGGAAAGATTCAGGGAGTCAATGGGTCGGATCTGAAAGTCGGCGATTATTTGCCGGTTTCCAAGAAGGCAATTGATTACACCGAGCGGTTCTCATTTGATTTGCGCGAAATTCTTCCTCCAACTGAGTACATCTATGGATCAGAAATGGAAAAGGCAAGAGCAGTTGTGAATGAACACCACTGGTGGTCAACGCACGCAGGCAAAACATTTACACTTCCTTACACTCGAAGTGATAGTGTGTATGCTGTGTTGCAGGAGACAAAAACAAGACCAAATCGTATTGTCTACAAACCAGGTTGCGTTTACACGATGACCAATAATATTTGCAATTACGAAGTTCCTGAGTTCATTCCGCTTGACTACGAATTCGGGTACCTTATCGGCGCATATTGTGCGGAAGGTTGCATGACGAAACATCAAGTCTCGATCGCGAACAATGATTTAGATTATTTAAAACCGATCGAATCTTGGTGTGCGAGATATAACCTCACGACAAAGATCTATTGCCATAAGAACAAAATCCAAGAAGGATGGACGAGTCAAGATATTCGAATCTACAGTACATTACTCTGCAGAATATTGGAGAACTTGTGCGGAAAACTCAGTCACAACAAATTCATCAGTGACATCGTCGTATTTTCGAACAGACAATGTTTGCTGGGGTTCTTGGATGCATATATTAGTGGAGATGGAACAGTTACTAAAAGACATGACGACCGAATTGCAGGAATATCCATGACATCTGTTTCACTCAAAATGCTTTCACACGTCCAACTCATTCTCAAAAATTTGGGAGTTATTGGGAAAATCAATAAACCAAAGAAAGTTGAGTCGAACAACAGAGGGTCGAAAGATATTAAACAACTCTACGTACTTGCTGTTACAAATGAACAGTCGAAAAACCTCGCAAAAATGTTAAATCTCAGTATTAAAGCAAAACAGGAACGTATTGCGACTCTTTTAGAACAGCAATATATGTACGAATATTGCAGATCCGATTTGCAGATTCCAAACGTTGTGAATGGAGAACTTGTTATGGAGTTAAGAGCAGGAAGATGCGAAGACCTTGAGTTTGACCAGATTGTATCAATCGAGGAGGTTCCGAATACGACGGACTACGCGTACGATTTAACTGTTGAGGATACGCGAAACTTTGACTGCAAAAATGGTCTTGCGCAAAAAGATACATTTCACACAGCCGGTGTGGCATCGAAATCCAATGTCACTCGTGGTGTTCCAAGAATAGAGGAAATCCTGAGACTCACGAAGAATCCGAAGCATCCATCGATGACCGTATTCCTAAAGTCCTCCGACGAGGGAAGCACGGAGAAGGCAAAACAGTTTGCGAATATGATGGAGCATACTCGTCTTGCGGATGTGATTACTTCGGTGCAGATCTGTTTCGACCCGGATGAATTCAACACGCGTATCATGGAAGACCGCACACTTGTCCAGCAATATTACGAGTTTAGTCGTATGTTGGAGGAGTGTAACGGTGGACCTTTGTTGGACCAGCAGACAACGAAATCGAAGTGGATTGTTCGCATGGAGATGGATACGGAGACTCTTCTCGACAAGAACATCACGATGGATGATATTCATTTTGCGATCAAGAATGGGACTTCGGGCACGGATGTCGAATGTGCATATGCAGACTACAATTCGGATAAGTTGGTGTTCCGCATTCGCATGTCGAATATTGCGTCGGCAAAGAAGCGCAAGGGTTCCGCAGAACCTCTCGACCAGACAGATGAAATCCACATCCTGAAGAAGTTCCAGGACGATCTTCTCAATAATACTGTGCTCAGAGGTGTCGGTGGAATCGAGAATGTGCTTCCGCGCAAACTGAATAACATGGTTGCGAAAGTCGACGGAAAATACGAGAAGAAAGATACTTGGGTTCTCGATACCACCGGTTCGAACTTACTGGAAACGCTCGGACTCGACTATATAGATTCGATAAGGACGCATAGCAATGATATTCGCGAGATGTTTGATGTTCTGGGTATCGAGGCAGCGCGTCAAATTATCCATGATGAGATTGTGGATGTGCTCGAGTTCAGTGGTGCTTATGCGAACTATCATCATTTGAGTTTGCTGTGTGACCGTATGACCACGAAAAAGGGGTTAGTGTCGATTTTCCGTACAGGATTGTTTAGCGATGATATTGGTCCGATTGCGAAGGCAACATTCGAGGTTCATACAGAAGTATTATTAGATGCTGCCCGATTCGGAGAAGCAGATAATATGCGAGGTGTGAGTGCGAATGTGATGTGCGGTCAACCTGGGTATTATGGAACGAATGCGTTCCAACTGGTTCTCGATATGAACGAGATGTCGAAACTGGCAGCGAATCAGACAACCGAACCATTGGATCCGATGGAAGAGTTGATGGGGAACCCCGTCGATGATTCGGATGTTTGCCCTAGGTCGAAGATCGAGATTCGAAATAACATTGGAAACATGAAACGCGTAGATCCAGGATTGTGCGATGATGGATACAACGCGGGGTTCTAACAAGGGAACAAGGGAACCTACGGTCACTGCGTATCGCCTTCGAAACCCTCCCTTTTATAAAAACAAGGGAACCGTGGTCACTGCGTATCGCCTTCGAAACCCTCCCTTTTATAAAAATTATATACAGATTTCGACCGCAATCACATTATATTCTGAATTGTCATGAGAGTCGATTATAGTCGGTTCAACCATTACGGTCGGTTCAATCACGATAACATGCGCGTTTGCATACCGATTTTCAACTATATTTGCTGGTCGTGCCTCAACCACCTCAGGTAATGCCATTATATATTTATTGTAAATTCTTTTTAATACCTCTGATAGGAATCCAATACACGCAATAAATGCACATCCCACAAATACCAATGACAAAATGTATAATATAAGGTCTTCTGTAGGTGTCATTTTTGTCGATAATTCTAGTAAAATATTATTTGCAATATTTATGCATGTTACAAATAATATATGTATTTAAAATATAAAGATGGCAGGAAATAGAGAATGGCTCCAAACAGTGAAAGACACGTTAAAACTCGGTAGAAAGACGCGCAAAACTTACTCTCTTAAAGACGCAATGTTTGATGCAAAAAAAATTTACAGGAAGGGAAAGAATGTAGTTAATAATATCGGAAATAATATCGGACGTCGGGTACGGCAGACGCGTCAAACCCGGCGTCATATGAATAACAGAAAGGGATACAAGCACCGTAGAACCCACCGAGGCGGAAGTCCACTTACTGAGAAAATTCAAGGGGGCGCGTTGCCAGAATTGAGTCCTGCTGATGTCAACGCAAAATAATTTCTATACGATTTGTTTAGCAACCGCGAACACGATGTTCCGAATATCGTCTTCGTCGTCTGATTCGATTATTGTTACAGGTAATTCAATTACTACATCTGTACTTACCGTATTGTTTTTGTACGCCTCTACGTATATTGCATCTTCGTCGTCAGAAGATGCAATCTCTGTCGCGTTCACCTGAAATGTAACATGCGGTATCTCGATTTCTAGTTCGTCTGTATCATCTATGATCGTCGGAAGTATTCTTCGGTGCTTTATGCAAGTTATGCAAGTTAGACGAAAACAATGAGTTTTACAGTAGTATACTAAAATAAAGATACCTGCGACGAATGAAATCGCTCCTGTAAATATCATAAGACTGTCCAGAGGGGTATGTTTCGGCGGCGGCATTGTATGTTTGAAATATTGATTATTTTTATTTAATTTAATCAATATTATGCAAATAAAACTATTCAATTTTCGGTGTCGTTCCTTTGGTCGTTCCTTGGTCGTTCCTTGTTAAAAGAACCTCTCCAGCGCTTCCTCCAGAGGAGCAGTATTCAACCGCTCCATACGCGTCGACTCCACCACCATACCTTCAAACTCTTTCGTTTGCGACAACTTCACCGAAGGGACAACCAAGTTGTATTCGTAAACGTGATTCGCAAATGTTCCTTTTGCTACTCGTATTTTTGAACGTATAAAGTGGTAATTATCTCCCTTATTACCTCCCATTTTGATCCACTGTGTATTGACATTCGTGCTCGCAGCATCATCTACTTTCGCAAAAAAACCTTTCAGACCGTTCGCATTAAATACCACAATTGGTAGATTATACTCATTTGCGAGAACCCAGATATCTATATCCGTCAAATAGTAACTCTCGCTTATCACAATGTCCCCGAATTCTTCCGGTGTCGCATCCGACTTTGATTTATTAAACCTCTCGAACATTTTCGATTTGCCTTGTTCTTTTAGTATTTTTGCAATTTTCGAGAGGTTCCCCGGTTCTTTTTCGAACAGTTTCAGATATGCACTAGATAACTTATTTCGTATATCTGCGACGCTCCATTTTTCGCCTAATTTCGATGCGGCGACACGAATAATCGATTGGAATGTACAAGTCGCAGTGTCGCGAAAAATATACTCTCTCGCATCCTCTGATAATATTCTGTCCCATACCTGTTTCTGATTGCCGATTATTTTTGAGACGCGCACCAAACACTCTTTATCGTCTTCCTCTTCAACCATGTCTCCCGATGAATGCGGAGGTTGGTATTGCTCTTCAAGCGGTATTTTCTCGTTTGGATATGCGACTGAAATCGATGGTCCTGCCAACTCATAATTTGTGTTTTTTGCATAAGAATTTACATTTGAAACCGAATCAAATTCGGAAAAATATTCCGGAGTCAAGGCAGACTGCACTAATATGAACTCGTCGTCTTTCACTTTATATTCAACGTTCTTCGCACTCAGGCGATTTACAGTGTCATACATAATCGACTTGACACGGTCATTTCTTACAAATTCGTCTGCCATTCTTCCGACGTATATCTTCTCATTGTCGTATTTAGAAACCAGATGCCATTTAGGAATAACCAGTTGCGCAATACCATTCTCTTTAATTATGCAGGTTGGTCCTTCGTCGTCTGCGTCATCGCATTCATTTATCTCTGCCATGTCCATTAGGACGGATTTCGCAATATCCACAAACACGACATATCCAGCAATCAACCTCTCGACAAGTGTTTCAATCTTCTCGATTTTTTCCTTGTAAATGATTGTCCGGTCTTCTGCGATTTTGCGTATTTCGTTCTTCAGATTCCGGTTTGCAAATTCATTTAGGAGAATACGAACCCGGTTTCTGAACGCGTGATAAAACTGACTTTCAAGAACAATGTATTTCGTCATCTTTATTCTGGTCTTGTCGCCCTTGTATTCAGTTGAAACCGTTTTGTCTGCAGCAAAGGCATCCACGCCTTCATATGTTTGAAGACCGTCTTCGATGATATCTTCGTTCGGTTTAATCGGGACAAACTGGTTGGTTTCTGTCAAAAACCCGACCACCATTCCATCTTCTTTTATTTTCCACACTGGTTTGCAAGGTATTTTTGCGGTGTTACTAATACGATTCAATGCTTCCATCGTCTTCTCGTATTCTTTTGGAATATTCGACGAATCCATGTATTTGATTGTCAACTTTAGGCGCGCCGAAGGCGCGCAAGGAACATATATCGCCTCTCGTTTTTCCTTCTCAACCACCATCAATCCGATCGTCTTTCCCTGATAATTAACCACTTGCGATTCGACTCTTGCACCGATTTTAACCAGAGCAGCAAGTAGTCTTTGAATTGGAATCGGGTTCGAGAATCGGTAGATTTTAGGCAAACTAGGTAATCCAGGACAGTATTTGCGCGTAGCATGTTCGACGCGTTTCAACATGTCCGATATAGGATCCGGCACTTTACTTTGTGATAAAAACCGCATCACATTCGGTTCGCCATAAGCAGTCGATTCATACATATAAATCGGTTCATAGAACTCGTCATGCTTCAGCAAAATGACTGTATCTTTTGAAGTATCGTATTGATTGCGCGAATAGAGATTTGTAGGACATACCAATTCGATTCGGTCAATGATATCATTTGCCTTTATTTCTAAAATAACCAAATTCAACCCTTTCGGGATGATTCTGCTATTATCATCGCATACGAGATCCCACAGATATTGGTGATTTATATTCACTTCCGGGTCAGACAAAAACGAGAGGAAGTTTTCATACGATAAAATGGCATCGTCGAAATGCCGCTTCTTCGCTTTATCGGTCAAATCGAGCGCTAATGCGAACTCCGTGTTCTTGTATTTCTTGCGGTCGTCTTTTGGAACTCTGGGTCGTTTATGATTTAGCATTGTATTTTTGGGATAAAATGCCGAGAGGAGAGAACCGTTATGTATTTTCACAAATATATCTAAATTAATTGCCTCTACTAGGATTTTTCTGAAGTCGTCCACCGTAGGAACCGTGTCCAATCCCTGTCGATGCGCGTATATATCTGCAAAACACCCCAAGAACGACTGGTTGACAGGTTGTTCTACGCCGTATCTCAAAAATACTTCTTTCCCGGATTGTAGAAGAGCAGGATTATTTGGGTCGAGTGAGGGGCGATAATCAAGTTGGAAAAAGAGTTGAACCGGTATTGGCAAGAACCCCCATCTTTGTTGCGCAATCGGGTAAGTGTCAAAACTAATGATATATTGCAGTGATTTTGTCTGGTGTTTTTTCTGCTTTTGGTTCGGTTTCTTCGGGTTCGCATCTTCTTTTTGTTGGGGGTCTGAATCGGCAGGTCCATTCATTTGCGATTCGCATCGTTTTCTCGCGTCGGTTTGTGTTTTATTGTCCCATGTCTTCTTGAAACAGCACGGCAGACATTTACCACTCGCAAGTTTGTTCTCCATGAATCCGGGTATTTGCGCTTCGGCGTTTAACTCGTATACATACGACCCTTTTGGTATTTTATCCGCGGTCTTAGGTATAATTGACCCACATTTTCCGGATTTTACGTCTTCCTCTGAAATCGCACTATTCGTCAAAAAACACCAGAAACGCGGACAAATAAAATAATTCGGGTTTTTTGGGTCGGAACCGTATTTAACCGCATGTTTGTATGCAGATTTATCGGTTCGGTCCATTTCCTCTTGATTTAGAATAACTGGATGTCTGGAGGTAGGTTGGCAACTCGTTGAAAATGATTTGAAATTTCCGGAAGGTTTCGACATGAATAGGGTCGGGTCTTTTCGACGGAGTTTCTTTAGAAATGGATTGACGGGTTTGAGAGGCATCCCATCTGGGACAAGTCGCGCATCATCCTCTTCCTCTTCTTCTTCCACATCTTCTTCATCGTCGGAATGTATGAATTCGCCCGGTTCTTTTGTCCCTCCGAATTCCTCCTCTTCTTCCTCTTCCTCCTCAAAATCAAACATGATTGGTCCTTTTGGGATTGGCACGACAGGTTCTTTTACCGGCAAGTCTTCTTTTTGTTCAAGTTCCGGTTCCATTAACTCGGTTAACTCGGTTAACTCGTTTGAATACATCCAATTGTTGTATATTTCGCCCAATAGATTTTTCCCATTTTTTATTGTGTTTCCATCCTCTGCGAGTTCACATCCCCATTTCATATCTGTTTTTGAAAAATGCGCAAACTTCAGTTCAAATTCTTTTGCAACTTCTAAAATTTTTTGTATCTCTTTGCTCCTCTCGATTTTCGATTTAATTAATTCTTGCATGAGAGGAACGCTTTCTTTCGACCATCTGGTAAGGTCCAGGGTGTATCCGCGCGCTTCCATTGTCTTTCTTCCACCCGCAGTCTTCGCATCCAATGCAGTCATATTGCCATCCACCGTAAAACTTGCAAGAATTTCATCGAGCGTCTCTTTTTTATGCGCATCCTCTCCCTTTTTTGTCTTTTTCTTTTTAGGTTCGGCATATTCAGAGTAAATATATTTTTGCGACTGATACGCATGCTCGACGGTAGGATATATTTTGCCGTTGTATTTCACCGAAAAATCCGCAAAATTAGATAGGTCACGCATCGCGGTTACGGGCATTCCAGCATCCAAATAGGGTCTCGAATCTTTCGGTTTGAGAAGCGCGGACTTGGGATGGAATTGCATGACTCTTCCATTAGCGTCGGTTTCCACTTTTTTAGGATTTGCTTTGACGGGTCGGTCTTCTTTTTCTGTTTCTGTTTCTTTTTCTAATTCTAAATCGGTGTCTTCTTCAAACAATATGGGACCTTTTTTAGCGGGGGGTTCCTCTTCGTTTTCATCGAACATGATCGGATTTGCGATCTTTTTCGTATTCGTGTGCAATTTACCGAGTAGATTATCGCCGTCGTCGTATTCTTCCTCTTCGTCGTTGTCTTTATCCGACTCAAATTGCGCGAAAAAGTCGTCGTCTGTTGCAAATCTATTTAGTTTGAGAGGTCCGTCATCCATTATCATAGATACTTTCTTGAATAACGATGGTGCGCCCTCTGGGGGCGTCTCTTGCTCCTTAAATTTTAGCGCTTTTTTGCATAATTTCTTTAGTTGTTTGAGAAGTGGATTCGATTCTTTGTAAACCTGGGTCGATTTTATAATCGCATCTATATAAACCGCCACCGTGTCCAAATAGTAAATGGATGTCAATTCGGATATTTCGATTTCAACGGTTTTGTCCTCTGAATCGACTTTCATTTCGATAGGGAATCCCGGTTTCTCCACGATTTCTCCATTCATCTCGTTAATTGACGCCAAAAATCCGGAAATCACCATTTTCGCCGAATTCTCATCTTCGGTCAATCCTCTCGACACCAATTCGTTCACAATATCTTCTAGACCAAGTTCGCCGTATTGAACTTGTCCATACAATTCTGCAATCAATATATGTGCAGCGTCCATTTCTTTGAAATTTTCGACTCTTTTCAGACGGGCAACGAGAGGTTGTCCGGGCACATTTGCATTCAGTGTACAGATCGAATAAATGCACGGAACCGATTCCCAAGTAGCATTTTTTGTTGCGGCAGTTTTACATACAAATGTCATGCTGACAACTTTTGTGTTTATTATATTGCGTAGACCGTGGTATTCTGGTATGATAAATCCAGTTTCTCTTACATCGCGTCCAATGGTCGAAAGATAGGGCAGCACTCGTTCGCGAACTGTTTCGTCAAGGGTTTTCTCGTCAATCTCGGAATGAAATACAAGTTGTAGTTGGACGTTGCCATTCAATTCAAAATGCAAATAACAGTTTGAGAGGATACGAGATTTTACACCGCTGGCGTTTAAAACCGCGCCTTCCAAATAAACAGATATTTGTTGTCCTCTCCCTGTCTCCTTTGCCATTCGCATGATATGGGAACGCGATAAGTACGGTATCTTTTTTCCTGTTCTGGTTGTCCTCTCGAAATAGAATCGGTATAATTTTTCTCGGCGATTTCCTGGGTTGAACTTTATATAGGGAATGTCTTTACTGCAATGCATACTTTTGAATAACATTTCCAAATTCACATGATGAGAATATTGATTTTTCAATTGAAGTGTTATGGTCTTTATTCCTTGGCGAATGTATTGCAATGGTTCCCCGTCCTCTGCGATTTTATAGAAAGTGTCGATGGATTCATAGTACTGGGCGCGGTCGTCACTTAATAGGGTTTGCGTCGATTTTACTAACCGTCCTCGCTTCTCAATCAGGGTCTCCTTTGATTTGATACCTTCTTTGTATAGTCCAGGAAAGTAATACCGCGCGGTATATTCTTCTGCGGGTTTACCTATTTTTTCGTAGACACGGTCTGCTAAACAAACGTAGATCGTGTCGTCTGTCAAAATACCATGATTAAGAAGAAGACTATCGTCAAAATAGTACAGATTGTTGTGTTCTGCGAGATAAGCACGATGCGTTTCTACATTGAATGGGTCGACTTCAAATGTTGCATCTCGCTGACCATTCGCGAATGTGATACCGAGAGGAGTTTTAACCGTAATTTCTATCTTTTTTTCGGACAAGGCAGATTCGAAGTCGCTATAAGGCACGGTGGTGCCTTCTGGGAGTCGTTTCAGTATATGTTTTTCGTCCGGATGTCCTTCTAACATCTGTTGAATGATGTAACGCGAGATCGACGGGTTCGTATCCTCTTCCGTTTTTAATGCATCAAATAATTGAAGTGTAGTGGTATGCTCTTTTGCGAACCCATATAAATAGAGTTCTTCATAACTAGGTCGCAATTGTATTTTGTTTGCATGGGGTCCTTTGTGAAGTTCGTATAACAGTTTCATTTTTATGGTACGAATCGAATCATCTGGGTGTATTTTTGCATTGGAGTGATAATATGATTCGTCTGATGTAGAACTGGGGTTATCCGTTTCTGCAAAAGCAATTGTATGTGATATTTCTCCGGTGGTTGTTAATATACATATTTTACTCGGGGACATTTCAATATACAATGAGAGGTTATATATTGTTAATAGTCTTATTATTTTTGCTAAACATGCGACTAGAACAATATCACGATAAATTATATAACACATACGCAAATGCCGAAACGTGCTCTTCTCATCGGTTGCAATTATACGGCAACTCCTTCTGTTAAATTGGCAGGGTGCATTGCCGACGTTGTAAATATGCGCAATACTCTGATTGACGCGTATGGTTGGCAAGACGCGAACATTTATATGTTGCGAGACGATTATAGCAATCGACTCCCAACGAAAGCAAATATTGTGTACTATTTAACACAATTGATTGCTATGTCTTCTGCGACCGATTTGTTGTGGGTCCATTATAGTGGACATGGAACGCAAGTTAAAAGTGTGGACTCGGATGAACCAGATAAATTCGACGAATGCATAGTCCCATGTGATTATACTACATCCGGAGTCATCACGGATAATGAAATATATGCGATTTTGAAAAATGCTAAATGTAAAATAATGTTGTTATTTGATAGTTGTAATAGTGGAACGGGATGTGATTTGCAGTATTCGATTAATTATAATGGAGGGGTAATGACACGGTCGGTAAACAATTCGAAACTTATTGCGAACACGAATATTGTCATGATAAGTGGATGCCGGGATTCGCAAACGAGTGCGGATGCGTATGATAACATGGCAAAACTGAACGTCGGTGCATTTACCCAGACTCTACTGGAGACGTTAAGAGCGAATGACCATAACATCGACTTATTGACGCTTTACTCGAAATTGTGTGCCAATTTACGTGCGTATGGATTTACCCAGATACCTGTTCTATCGAGCAGCGTTCCTTTTCCGAGTTTCCAATTTTTGAGATCAAACTCGAATGGAACCTCGGGTTCATCGAGTTCGGTGGTTGGCGCCTCTACCGCAACAAAAGATTTCGTTTTAACCGGCAATAAGGTGGTTTCAGAAAGTCCTGCCGCAAATGCGTTGAGAGGATTGATGGCGAGTTTGATTCAGACATCATAAAATGGATTATCGCGGATTTTCATACCACAATACTCTGCGGGTGTCTGTTTGTAGTCCTTGGGACTATGTATTCCCGCCTCTTTCGCACATTCTAACAAGAATTTGAAATTTTCCCAAAATTCGCTCTTGTGTCCGATGGATTCTGTTGCGATATGGGATAGTTCGTGAATAGCAACGAATGTAAGAGTATGTTCGTCGATCATGTTGTCCTCTCCCTTTTTCGTCTTATTGAGACAGAATGCGAGTTTTTCGCCCTTATTTTCACTATATGCGGTATATTCACTTGTGGGTAGCGTCTCCATAAATTTATTCGGGTTAAATCCGGATTTAAGGCGTTTCACGCATAGGTTGTCCGGATGTGTCTTCGCACAATATTCAACTAAATCTTTGCATTTTTCTGCGGTGGACGCTAAAAGGTCCGCGGCATCTTGCAACTTCTCGCGTTCTCGGACGCAATATTTATTGCCGTCGACAGTAGAAACAATGCACTTTAACTGGAATGTTTCGTCTTGGAAATATATGTAGATGCAGACCCCGACAATGAATATTACGATGGCATATACAATATAATCACTTCGGTCCATAACAATATGATTTTGGTATAGTATAAAATCATATTATTCGGTTTACCTAGTATTTGCATTCGCAAAAATTGAATGATTTTTAATTATTTCTATTATCGAACACACTGAACCCACTGAACCCCACTAAATATTATTATCAACCATGTCGACTAAACTTCTTCGCTTAATGGGGGTACGCAAACAAAAGAGAGTTTATCCGGAAATCGTTACCTTCGATCTCGACCAAAATTCCGTGAATGAAAGTCCAAAATCGATCGAAGAATCGGACATTGTTCTCCATACGAGGGCAGGGTCAGATTCTCCGCAAAAGGATATATGCGATAAAATATATTCAAGGTGCAAAGAACCCGGCGCGTATGACAAATATCATCAAAGTTTGGTATCGAATAAGATCTAGGATCCCCGTATGACCTAGACGTTATAATAGAAACTTCGTTAATGTGGCAGTGTTTGGCAGTTTTCCGCCTATCACGGTAAAATAATACTTTCGACTCGCAAAATACTTCTTTATTACTTCATTTACCTCACTACGTGTTATCTTCTTATAGCATTTGTCGAAAACATCTTTGTTTGGTAATATATCGGTTTCATTATGTAACATAACCCGGATTCCATTGTAGGCAGATTTGTCGCCACCCGCAATCGAATCCATTTTTAACGAGTCTTTAATATGTTGTTTTGCCATTTTCATTTCGGATTCTTTTACGCCGTTTTTTATCAAATCGTCTAAAATATCAAACATCACCGGAATAACCCCTGGGTGTGATGATCTGCCGTCGTGTATTATGTGATCTGTACTCGATATGGAATATAATACAAATATACCTGCGGTCTCATAAAGAGTCATATACGCACCAGACCTGTACGTGAGACCTCGTTTCTCGCGCAATTCTACAAAAAGTCGAGAGGACATGGAGTTTGAAACGATATTCCGCAGAACATTTAAAGCATGGTATTCGTTGGATTTGAATTGGTCGCAAACCCGAACGCCGATTTCAATTTCGGTCGTATCTCCGGGGTCAGATTTAAATATAAAGTTCGATCCACAATAATTCTCCGATGACTTCAGACTATTTGCGGATTGTCGGCACTTAATACCCTGACAATCGTTGTAATGTCCGTCCAATGCCCCTAAAGTATGATTCATGATTGGAGCAATTGTGTGTAGGCGCGGTATTTGTTCTGTAAATGTAGTCCCGGATATATGGCGTATAATGGAGTCGAATGAAATCGATGATACGACACTTAATACGATATTTTGAGGGATATAGTATTGGTGATAGTAGTCTATTACGTCTTTGTAGGGGAGACACCCTGGTGTATGATACGAATTATGATCTACCCAATTCGCATAAGCAGAACCGCTAAATGCTAAATTCTCAATAAGCGATTTTGGGTTTCTCATTTTCATTTCCTCTCGCACAACGTTCAACTCTAATTTATATTCCTTTTTGTCGAATTTCGACCGCAACATCATATCGCCCAATATTTTTAAAAATGAAGCAACATAATGGTCTAGACAATCCACGATAAAGCATGTATATTGCTTTGTTGTTATTGCGTTGAAAAACGCGCCAGACCGACTAAATGGTTCGTTTATCGCGGACCAGGAAGGGAATGATCGACTTCCCTTGAAACACATATGTTCGATAAAGTGCGAGGCACCGTGAATGTTGTCCGGTTCGTTAATGGACCCGACATGACAAAACGCTCGAATGTGAGTTTGCGGTACATTGTTTGGATGCGGTTCATATACTAAACGCAATCCGTTTGGAAATGTATGGATTTTGGGAGAGGTTGGCATCATTTATATTACAGATATACTATGAGTCGTATTCATTATATAAGTAAAATCATATAGGTCTAGAAATCTATATTATTTTTGTTATTTAACGTCTAGTCATTAATTCGCACTGGAGTATCCAATCTCGAGAGGAATGCGACTGATATCTTGGTCAATTGTGCTCTGGTTCCATGGTCCGATATCTTGCTTGGGAATCACCGGGTCAGAACGGTACTGCAAGTTGGAATTGCGGAGAGGAGTGCGGTTAATGCCGATAACGGTTCCGGCAGAAAGAAGGTCGGGGGTGGCACCGGCATTCAGTCCGGGGTTCAACTTTGCCCACTCAGCATTCGAATCACTGGGAAGCAAATCAGATACATTGTTTACCGGGCGCATGGAGTAGTTATCATTTGAACTGCTGCTATTCAATGCAGGAACAACATGCTGAGCACTTGTCTCTAAAACCGATGGTTGTGCTAAACTATTTGTCTGTGCGCCGTATCCACTACTTGGTTTAGAACTAGAGGGGTAGGAACTGCCGTCTTCTAACCCATCCATGCTAAATGTTTTTGTATTTGAATAAGAGAGGAGAGCAACGCCGACAACAAGTGCGACAACGGCAATAACGAGTTCCTTTCGGTTTATAAACTTATTAAATCCTTGCGAGAATTCCTTGAGCATTATTTGACAAGTGATATATAAACGCTTGACAAAATTATTCCAATTATGCCTGCGAGTTCCATCCTGGACTCGTCCCGAAAATCATATCATCGATTCGTCGATTCATTGATCTGTAGAAAAAATATACTGGTGTTGAGAGGACAATATATGGATCGATCCGTTTTGTTCATATGAAAACTACATTGTCGACATTACCCGTCTATATATTCTAAATCATCGTCGTCGTCGTCGTCACTTTCACTTAAATCTTCCAAAAGATAAGTGCTCTTAATCCGTTTCGCCTCTAAATAACTTGCCAGTGCTTCTCGTTTCGCTTCTTTTGCTCTTTGGCGCATTTCCTTGTATAGTTTGTAGTAGACGTCATTTCGACTTTTTAATCTTAATGGCGGTTCTTTTTCTGTGTGTGAATCGGTAATATCCTCTAAAGGAAAATTACCTTCTATGATTTCGATGGGAACCTCTTGAATCTCATTCTCGAACTCTTTTGTGTCTACCACTTTGCTCGGCAAATCGAATGAGGGTTCTTTATCTTGGTCGGAAGAATCTATTTCTAAATTATTAAGAACCGACGGTTGAATCACGTTTTCTTCTAGGTCGAGGTTGGATGGTATTGGGGCGTCTTCAATCGTAGATTGGGATTGTAATTGGACCGGATCCATCGTTTTAGTTGGTTCTGTTTTTCCAATAATACATGTTTCAAATAGTTTCTCCGGTTCGACGATTAATATTTGCTTTAATTCGATTTCAAATTGGAAACTACGGACACTGCAACGAATACCTTGAAATTCGAATACAGCAATCACTTTTGTATTCTCCTTAATGTTTTCTGGGTCGGTTTCGGTTTCATTCTCGTTGTAGACTTTGATGTTGATTTTGTCTAAAGCAGTCGGAACGTTTGCGCGGACAATGAAATATTTCCCCGATTTGTATGATTTGTAAGGGGACGACATAGAACTTTCAATGTCGTTTTCATCGAGAGGAGTCTCGAACCAAGTATCGCGATTATTGTATATTTCCTTTTTCGCACTTTCCTCTAAATTTTCTAACCATGCAAGAAAATCGGAATCTTCATTGCTAAATACAAAATCGCAAAACACTTTTTTGCCGGATTTCACAAACCCGTGTTTTGAAAAACATTTAGGACCTATGAAATAAATCGGGTCGTCTATGTCGAGCGTTTTAATAAAGTGCAAACCGTTTTTGTTGATCGGTTTTGCTAAACGCAATCTTTCTAGATTAAGTGGATCCTTAATGTTGTAAATTTTAGGTGGCATTTTGTGGTTGGAATTGCAAATATAAACAATGTGAGTATCTTTCGATGTGTAACCGCAGCGCATACGTTTATTCGTATTTTTTAAAATATTTGAAATGAATAAATGGATATTGCTGAGTGGTTAAAAAACGAAGATATACAGCGTAACTTTCGCAAAGCAAGTGGTGTTGTTGTGACCGCGATTTATAACGAGATGTATATTTACATATGGTTTATCTGTATTTATAATATCTTTTTGTTGATTGTTGTGGTGATTAATTTATATTTGCTTGTAAAATTGTGGAGAGGACAACTATCTTATCATAATTCGATCATTTCAGACCCGGTATAGAACAAGGTAGGGTTGTCATGAGAAAATAGAATGCCTGGTTCTATTATAGAATCGAACACATTCAACAATGGATAATATAGTTGGGTCTTTAGTTGAATCTTATATTTATGCGGATACGTATAATCGTGAATATGACAGTAATGCGGATGTGCCGAATAAAATTCATGTAGGCGGCGCTCCCGTAGAAGAAATATTACCGTCTATTTCGAAAGGTCGTGAGTATACCCAAGATGGAGGGAGTTCGCCGAAGAGATGCTCCGGTCCGTTTGCAAACAAAGTGGTTCCCGCGGGTTTAGTATTAATACAGATTCGTAAAGATCCAGATGTTGAATATGAAGACCATATTCATCCTGGTGTAAATAGAGAGGTTGTTCCGGAATCGTTGTATGATATGTTGATTGGGTCGGTTTTGATTCAAAAACGTCGAAATAAAACTCCTCCTAAAACGAAAGTTAAAGCAAAAAAAGACAGATCTCGAAGAAAGAAATAAATATAAAGATGAGTTGATGAGATACATAATACAAATGTCAGAATTCGATAATCAAGAACCCCAAGAAAACGATTGTTTGAAACAATCACACATTGATGAAATATATGTGAACCAATTTTGTTTTGATACGATGGTACAGAATTTTGCAGTATTAAAACTTGCAGTGAATACAGACGAACCTGAACTACTCGAATTGTATACTGCTCATGTAGCAAAACATAATATATCGACTGAGAATTCGTTTTTTCCTAATTCGGGGTTTGATCTATTTGTTCCTTCCGATACGGCGTTTGACCTTGATTTTGTTACGAAGTTTGTCGATTTGAAGATAAAGACGGAGATGATTTACTGTGATAAGAATCTGCAGGTCACTTTAGAAACGGAGGAAGAGGAAGAACCGGAGATGGTTTCAGGTGCTTCATATTCTTGCGGGTATTATGTTTATCCTAGGTCGAGTATGTCGAAGACCCCTCTTATGCTGGCAAATCATGTTGGTATTATTGATTCGGGATATCGTGGCAATTTAATTGCTGCGTTGAGAAAATTACCTACAGACCAGACAACCTATACGGTTGAAAAACACACGCGATTATTACAGATTTGTCATCCATCTCTTTGTCCGGTGTTTGTGGTGTTGGTTCCGGAATCGGAGTTGAATTCTTCGGAGCGAGGCGAGGGTGGGTTCGGTTCCACTGGCATAACGAAGTGCACGGCATAACGAAGTGCATCGCATAACGAAGTGCACAGCATAACGAAGTGCACAGCATAACGAAGTGCACGGCATAACGAAGTGCATCGCATAACGAAGTGCACATCATAACCACATAATACATATTTTTCTAGGGTTTCCGTCAAATATGTATCTATTTTATGTAATGGATGTAATGGATGTAAAAGTTATTTATACATCTACCAACCGAAATTCATCATCGAGAGTTCCGAATGCAATCGCATTTGACTTGGATGAAACGATTGGATCTTTTTCGGATTTTTACTCCATATGGGCAAGATTGGAACCTTCCATGAAAACTCAACCTATATTTGAAGAAATACTTGATTTATATCCAGAGTTTTTGAGGGTAGGTTTTTTTGCAATATTACGGTACATTTTTACGAAACAAATGTCGGGTACTTGTTTGCCTGTTTATATTTATACGAATAACCAATGCGAGGATATTTCGTGGATATACAAATTGATCCATTATTTGGAGACTCGAGTTTTTCCGGGAAAAACAATCAAGTTGTTTGCAAGACCGGTATTGGCATTTAAGATAAAAGATAAACTTGTAGAAAAAAACCGCACAACACATGAAAAGACATACAAAGATTTTGTAAAGTGTTCTATGTTATCTACTTCAAGTGAATTGTGTTTTGTGGATGATATTTATCATAAAAGAATGAAACATCCTCGCGTTTACTATATTCAACCGCCGCCGTATGTCCATCCCTTGTCCCATAAAGAAGTCGTTGACCGATTTATCGAGTCGGGCGTTTACCTAAAACTGTATCCTTCGCGGGTAAAAGATTCGTCGAAAAATATAGGGTCGATTTGCAATAATGCGAAAATCGATAAATTAACAGAAGACGAAGAGCAGCGTATAACGAACAAGATAATGTTTTGTATCCGAGAGTTCTTTTTCGTTTCTGCTAAAAAACGAGCAACAAAAAAACGTAGACAGATAGGCAATTTCTCAAGGAAAAAATACAGGCATTAACGTCTGGTCTGCCGGAGGCAATGGGCAAAACCCCATATGACCATAGTATATGACTAGTCGTTAACGAAGGTTATGCTCGTGTTCTTCGTACAATTTCAGGTCCAATATTAACTGCTCTTCGTCTGTCAATTTCTGATATGTATTGCATTTATCGAACCGATATTTCAAGAAATCTCCAGTAACCAATCTACATAAAATATTTGCCCCAAAATCGCCAAATTGAATATCTACCACTATACCGCCTCTCACCAATTTATCCGGAACATCATGCCGAATCCATCGCACATATTTTCCTTTATGAAGTTGATGAAGTTCGTCTACATAACGGTATCCAACTAATTTCTCGCAATGGGTTTGCAACGTTTCTTTGTTTATTCCCAACCGAACGAGCGAATCAAATACGTTTACAGAAATCGAATCGAGCGTCTGGTTTTCTAAGAAATCGTGTTTTACGGAGTCGAGTAATTTTGCTGTGTCGATTTTGGAAAAAAGTTCAGGATCACTTTGCGCGTCCTTTATAAGATTGGCAATGTTCATTTGTATATAGTATTTTTAGAATGATACGCGGATGGTCTTTATATTTTACATAAAACATATTCTAGGAGGTTATCTAAACGTCTAGTCATATGGGGATTTTACCATATGACCAAACATAAAATTACAAAACGGGGGGGTTCGGGCGATAGTTTACTGTTTTTTTGGAACTGCTTGCCTTGCATTCCGAATATGTAGGGTCGACATACACGTTGTACCAACAATCTTGACCATTACTGCATTTTGACATAAATTCATGGGAAAGATATTGAAACGATAATACTGGGAATATTTTCAGGAATTTTGCAATATTCATATACAAATCAATATCATATTGCCTTCCGTCTTTGAATACTTCAGAATATCGAATCATTCCATTTGCAATATCATTTATCATTAATATACGTTTCAGGATATCGCTATAATAATTCGGTTGATTGACAATCGCATCCATTTCTTCTTGGTAAACAAACGTCGCGATGATTGTTACATTTGGAACGATGAGTGCTTGTCTTGAATTGTAGGTTTGTTGCCCAAGGATTATCATATACGCTTCTTGCAGGGCATCTATCATATCGCAATATTGCACAGGGGGTGAAGTCGGATTGAGTATATCGTACAAAGAGTTGCTGTATGAATCCACTGAATTGCTATAACGATTCAACGCATTTATGAATATACTTGGGAAATTTGCGGGTAAAGACGTTGTACCACATTTGATTTTTCCCGTTGTAAATGAAGTTATTATGTTTGTTGAACTGGATCCATAATAATATACTGCTAAAGGAAGATTGCTATTTACGAAAAATGTCATTATATTTTGAATATATTGGGTCCCTGAAGGGGTGGAGTAAGTTAACCCGATTCCGGACATATCATTTATAAACTGTGTGATCGCCTCAATATTTACATTATTCGTGCCCATATTAAATGTTTTCATATCGTTTAAAACCCCATCAAAGTTGTTGTTATATGATACTCCGAAATTGGTGATAAGTGTAATAAATTTGACAATTCCATCCGCACCAGTTACTCCAATATCAGAAAGTCTGGTAATGGTGCTTTGCAATATGAGTATTGGCATCGGACTATTTCCATAAAAATTGTCAAATAAAGTACAAATACTCGTATAATCCTTATAATAGAGACCGGCATTTACGAAAGTTCTTGCGAACGATGTGATATTATCTGAACCGGTTAACTCCCGTTTTCCTACATCACTTGTAAACGTAGATAAGTCGGATGAATAGTCTATGTTCTTTCCAAAAAAAGTTTGGTATGTGGCACTATCTGCTACTGCTTCTAAACCTTCGATTGGGTTATTAAATAGAGTATTTTTAAAATTGTCAAATAATTCGATGATATAGTTCGATATTTTTTGAAAAGACATGGAGTTAGAGTCTTCGTTGGTTCGCGATTCAAACGATTCTTTTGAGTTACCGTAACTGGTCATAAACTTGCAATATGTTTCACCGGTTTTTGTATCATTCGGAGAAGAATAATTACTCTTTTGTGATATTATATTTGCAACGGTGAATGGCGCGTTTTTGATTTTCGACAAATACGAATTAAAGTCCGCGCCACATGATGTAAAGTAGGGAGGAACCGTAGAACCGAGTGGGTCGATTACATAAATAAAATCGTTAAAAAGTGTATTGACTGTAACTGGATTGTCTAATTTGTGGTTTGGTGCATCTGAATACGCGACGGTGTTATAATACGTCGTAAAATTCGGCAGTATGTTTTGCATATTTTGCTGAATTCCAATTATGCTTTGTAATTTGATATAGTAACTTATGTACGCGGCATATGTCATATTCATTTGTTTGAGAGTCGCATCGAATTTATTGAATCCATCGACCGGACTTGGTATTTGAGGCGATGATATATCTATATTCGAATATGTTGCAAATTGAATCAAGGTTGTTAACTGTTGTACGTTTCCGTTATATTGATAACTAAACGTTTCATTTACCAATATGTTTATGATTATGTTCATCGTGTCGTTAATAGATATGTTATTGCTTTTCCATACACCGAAAAACGTATTATAGTCTTTCCAATAAACATTTATTCTCGATAATCCATAGAGGATCATAAATAGTGATACGTATTTTTGTCCGCCTGTGTTATTTGATTTTAATATCGACGATGAGACTGTATTTAATTCATTCGTTTTTACTAATGACGAGAATGAATAATAATCCTTTATATTTTGAATTTTAATGTATTTAAGAATAATGGTTATTATGATTATGGCAGGATGAGGGATTTTAATGCCCGATGGGATGTTAAATAACGTTTGAAAATCGGATAAAAATCCATATATTTCGTCTTCTGAATGAATTCCAAAGTCGCTGGCATACTTCAAGTATACATCCACGGGAGTGTTATATTGCAATAGTTCCGTTGTCCATTTTTGATACTCTTCCGTTGTAACAATAAAATTATTGCGACGTAACGAGTTCAATATGTTATTATCTACTCCTTGGATACTAGGTAAATTGGTTATAGGATTTGCAACTGGAATCGGTTCGATTCCTTCAATAAACCCCTCCCGATTCAATGGGACGCTATTTAAAACAGAAGAATACGTACTTAATCCGCCGTTCACGTACTCTTTTATTTTTGCATTATATTGGTCGGCATTAAATCTATATTTTTCTTGCGGGAGAGGATGGGCGTAAACCATTTGCGTCCAACCAGAACCGTTCGATGATGCAAATGGTCGTCCACCAATACTGAAAGTTCGACCAAAAACCCGTATTCTCATACCCGTTCCTGGAACGATTCCGGATCGTTGACAATAGTTTTTGTCATTTAGTTGTGCAACTTGATTTTTATTTATAGTTCTAGGATCATTTGTAATCACATCACTGTTTAATGCCAAGTAATTCGTGTCTCCGGCAAAACATTGTCCGCCATATTGTAAGGCAAACGCATTTATCGTTTCATACGTTTGTTTTTTTTCGTTTGTAAATTGTAGACATTCGTTGTATGCCGTTTGTCCATCTACTTGGTTAACGTCCTTATACAAAGTAGTTCCGTCCCGCATTCTAACTGTTCTAGGACCAGTTACTCCGTTTGTGTTATCTGTAATGGACCCCCAGTCTGTCATGCAAACACCTTGTCCATACTCTGGAAAAGAAGGGTTGGTAGGTGGTATGTCAGCAGTTTCATATTCAATCCCTTGGTTGATCATATAATTTATAAATCTGTCTGCAGTTACATTATTTGGATCTGTTTGACCTATATTAAAATTGTTTTCCGCGTTCACTGCATTTAAATAATCGTAGTCCCAAGGATGGTCTGTTGGTGTTGGTGTATTTGAGGTTGCTCCTTCAGTTACATTTTGGTTCAAATAGAAGAATATATACGCAAATATTATGAGTATCAATATCACAAATGTTATTACGTATAAATATTGCGATTTCATTTAATTATATTATACATTTTCATTTTTAGTTATTTATTATCTGCATCTTTATGCTAAAGTATAAAGACTATATAAGACTAAATAAATTATGCTATGAAAGTAATTGCGAATTATGAATATGTAGAAAAAATCGGACAAGGCGGGTTTGGGACTATTTATAAAGGACAAAACATTCGAACTGGAGAATTAGTCGTTATAAAAATGGAACCCTTGTCTATTGAGTTTTCTTCGCTAAAACACGAATCAAATATTCTAAATATTTTATATTCGAAACGGTGTAGAAACATACCACCTACTTACTGGTATGGAACGATCGGACACCCCACTCCTAGTACACTCGGCAAGATACACGAAGAATCGAATGATACTCCTCTACCAAGTCGAGTCCTCGTGATGCCTTTTTATACAGAATCCCTTGAAACATTTTCGGTAGACAACCATAACACCGCATCGAATATCATGCGATCTGCTATATCGATCTTAGACCATATACACTCAAAGTATGTAGTCCATCGTGATATCAAACCTGCCAATTTTATGATTCATAATAATGAATTAGTATTAATCGATTTTGGGTTGGCATCTTTTTATGTAGACTCTGAAGAACGTCATATATTGCCCGCGACTCCGAAAAAACATCACATTATTGGAACCCCGAAATATGCGAGTTTTCATGTCCATGAAGGAGAAGAATACAGTCGTCGCGACGACCTAATGTCGATGGTATACGTAGGATTATTTTTGTGTTACGGGGCAGGATTGTGGTCCAATATGAAGTCGCAAATAACCGTAAATTATACCGGCGAAAAGTCCGATATTTTGCACCCAACGAACCAGTGGTTTAAATCCCAGAAACACCCGCAAAATATATTGAATATGACCAATGGGTGGTCTCAATTGGGTGGGTTTGCGGAAAAGGTCTATAAGTTATCTTTCCAAGAAAGACCATCTTACAAAGAATATATAGATTTGTTTTCAAAAACCATTTAAACGTCTATAGTCATAATGAATCATAATTGTTTAATAAGCATTTGAAATGAGTACCACGTTGAACCAAGAAGTATCTGAAGAACGATCTCAACAACGAATTACTGGGCGCGTAAAGTGGTTCAATAACAAGGCAGGATTCGGATTTGTTACTGCAGTTGAGGGAGATTTGAAAGAAAAAGACGTTTTTGTGCATTATTCGTCGATTAATGTGCCAGATGATCAGTACAAATACTTGGTGCAGGGAGAATATGTGGATTTCGAACTTACCGAGTCCGATAAGAGCGATCACGAGTTTCATGCGGTTAACATCTCCGGTGTGAGAGGCGGTAATTTGATGTGTGAAACAAGGCGACAGAGTTCAGAGACTCGTCCTTACAAACCCCGTGTTTATAAGACCCCTGACGAGAGAGAGGCAGTCAGTTCTATTCCAAGTGCTGAATCCGCGACGAAAAAGAAGTATACGTCTACAAAGCGTGGTCCTACTAAAGATTCTGAAGGATATGTCAAAGTGCCTGTTCGCAAACCTACGTCTGGTTTACGTTCTGCCTAGATCGGAACAACGCAACGTGTAGAGACCGGTCAGGGTCTTGATTTTTTTCCATTTTTATTCTATCATTACGCGTAATGATAGAAGTATCCATCGTCGGAAAATAAATATATTTATTTCAAAAATATTTAAAGAATAAAATTTTAGTAATATAAAATATATTCGTTTAGGTTTCAGACATTTATTTTCACCCATTTATTTTATGACTACTAACTTCACCCCTGAATATAGTTCGAATATGTCTTCAGAATTTATTCCACCTAGTGAAGAAATACAACGGTTGTTTTATCCACCACAAAATGTAGATTGTATCGCAAAACAGGGTAGTTTAGAAGACTTTTCGTTCACAGAAGACGAATTTGCTAAGATGCCTTCAACCTTGATGAAGGCAGTCCGTCGTACAGAGACTCTGTTGAGTCAAACTGAAGTGGCGAGAAAAGCAGCAATTGAGATGAACAATGAATTGAAAGGAATACATTCCTTGCTTGTTCGCTTTGCAAAAAAAATATTAAAAGATGTAGAGAAAACGGAAGTTGTTATCGAATCCAATTTAGAAAAGGGAAAAACGCGGGGATTTCGACGTCAGTGTCGCATAAGCGATTCTATGTGCGAGTTTATGGAATTGGTGCCAGGAACCATGTCTTCTCGCGTTGATGTGAATAAAGCGATAAATGAATATATTAAAAAAAACGGGTTGATTGATAAGGACAATGCCCAGCGCATTTTACCCGACGAAAAGTTATGGTCGATTTTATCTGAAACCGCGAGAGGTAACCCGATTACGTATTTTAGTATTCAGAAGTATATTAAGCATCATTATTCTTAAAGGGAACCAATCGTCACTGCGTATCATCCTTTTATCCCATTGAAGAGTTAACGTCTAGTCGTATCTTGTGTTGCGCTTCAATAACTGCCCCGAGCAGTTATCGGAAAGCAACATAACGGAAAACAAAAAATATAAATGTTATTTTGATTATACTTATATAATCAAAATACAATGGACAAATTGATAAATGGCAATCGTTACACATTTTTTAAAAAAAACGTTGATACATCAACCATTTCTATATTTAGAGCAAATTTAATACAAATTTACGTACATACATGTCTTACCAAATCAGTATACTTAAATTGTATTGACTATGAATATTCGAAAAATGCAAAATTGTTGTTTCCGCTTTCTTCGTTAATTAAAGTAACAAATTTAGAAATTATTCTTAATAACAAAACAAACATACCAAGTGAAATTTTAAGAATTATTGATAATTATCTATAAGGTATTGTCCTTTTTACGCCGACATTAATGTCTAGTCGTATTTTTTGTTGCCCATATGACTAGGCATTCAACCATCTTCTATAAGATCTCCTATCAGGTCGATGTTCAATATGGCGATTTTGGTTATGTTGGTTAAGTGTATACGGTTTTGGGATAGGAATTGGAGGCGTTCTATTCAAATGCACCGTGCTTGTGCATTCTTGTTTTTCTGTTTTTATTTGTATTTTGTTTTGCGGTTCATCTTCGTCATCTCTCCTAAAAATTTCGAATTGAACATGTCTAGTGCTACTTTTTTCATGCTTCGCATTTGTCGTAAATTCGTCAGGTTCAACAAAGATAAAGATGCCAATAACTATAATCATGCTCGTGGCAGAGGGAAAAACTAAATTCTAGGTCGTCATTCTCGTTCGAAAAATGGTTATCCATAGATGACATCAAAAGTAATATATGTTATAAATAGAATATATCAATTGTCATCTTCAATCGTATTTATTATTTCTGCTGGATAATCCATTGTTTTTAGTATTGCAATTCCACCTTCCTGTGTCGATATTCCCTTTCCCATCTTATAAGTATAAATGAACTCTCCGTTAGTCCCCGTGTCCACAATCATTTTGTGGTTTTTCACTAGCACGGATTTCTTAAATTTGCGGCAAACATTCACATAGTGGGTTGTCAACACGAATCGGACGTTCGACTTTTTCGATAAATAATTGAGAAGAGAATGTGCCGATTTCGCTGCCTCGGTCGGGTTCGTTCCTGAATACAATTCGTCGAAAATACAGAAATGCCGGTCGGTATCAGGAGCGTCCCGTATCTTGTCCAGAATCTCTTTGCATCTTCTCGATTCTGCTTGGAAAAGACTATCGCGTCCCGATGTGTCCGGAATATTCAGATACGAATGAATATACTTATAAGGCACTAAATTCGCGGACTCGTAAAACCCAAACCCGAATTGTTGCGAGAAGATGATATTCAGTGCGGTTGTTTTAAGAGTGGTTGTTTTCCCGCTCGCATTCACGCCAGTAATGATCATATTTGTTCCTAGGTTGACTGTGTTCCGAATACATTTGGAATGGGTTTTGTGCGGCGGATAATATTGCGATTTGAATACATTATCTTGAGTCGATTGAGAAGACTCGTCGGATGTTACAGTTTCGTCGTCCTTATTCTCTTCTTTTTCGAAATCTTTTGACGTTTCGTCTTCTTCGTTTTCATTTTTATCAAGAGGTTTCTGTTCGTCGCATTGGAACACGGTTTTCCCTAAAACACCGGTTTTGTGTCCTCTTGCGATGCCCTGAAGAATATCCATGTATCCTTCGAATCCTACACTATATCGAAGACTTGCCTCATAATCCATGGATGAATAGAGTTGGTAATAACAGTCGAACATATGACCCAATTCAGAGACTTTCTGTAGCGTCCATCCATACTGCGTCAATCTGCTTCCGATCCTCTCGCGAATTGCCTGCAAAACCAATTGGTGACTGTGAACGTCTTGGCAGAAGTCGCTATAGTAAGGTAAATCCGAATTTGTCTTCGTGAAATATTCCATGGAGGCAACTGCGGAATCCAAATAGTCGCGCAAAAACAGCAAATTCTCATTCATGCGTTGAATCGCGGCATGGTATTTGATACAAGCAGTGACCTGGTTATAAGTTTGCAAAACATACATGCCGCCTATAAAAAGAGCGTAAAGCGCGTTTTCCATGTTCCATTCTCGGATATTGAGAAGACGCCCGATGAAATGCGTTTTTCCTACATCTCGGAGAGTCTGCAAGTAAACATCGAATGTGATGGGAACGTTCCAGAACTGTAGAATAACAAACGGTAGCAATAAAATAATGAGAGGAAGTAGGAGACCGTAGAGAGGCGAAACGAGGTTTAGAATGGAATATGTACTGAGGAATACACGGGAGTTATTCAGGTCCTCTAAGAATACAAACTCCATGTAAGAATAATTTTCCAGAAAATGCTTGTCCTCTTTGATTTCTTTCCAAATCTCGATGAACCTCTCCGTTTTTGTTTTCTCCAACAGGTTTGTCGAGGAGTCGGATATCCTCTCAACCACTTTCTGTGTGTCCTCTAAGAATCCGATGTTTGTCGTATATCGTTTTGCCACTTCCGGGATCATCAATTTGCCGAAATCGTTGATCGTGTCCGCAAAATACTCATACATCGGTCTTGTTTGAGAGGAACCGGACACATCTGTTAATTTGATGAGTTCCAAATCATCTGCTACATTGTTTACCAATGTTTGTTGCTGCGATTTTTCTAAATATTCGATTGGTAGCAAAAACCCAGTATAAAGTGTTTCGGAAATGGGGGGATGAGGAATAGGGACAAAACCGAGCATCTCATTAAACGAATCAAGTATATTTGCGGGATTTTTGATGGGACATTCGGGTTCTTTTTCGGACATGGTGAGAGGTTATAAAGTATACTATAGGGAATACTAAATTCGGTGTCATATGAACGACGGGTCGGTCTTTTGTCAAAATTGATTGGTCTTCCCATCATATTTTAAACGATTTAAACCGACTAGAACAATATTATTTAATCTGAATTTTTAGAAATGGACTTTACAAAAGAAACAAAACCGACCCTACTTACCAAGTGCAAAGAACTAGGTATCAAAGGATATAGTGGAAAATCGAAACCTCAATTGCTAGAATTGATAGAGAAATATTATGCGTCTTCATCCTCTCAACAACAATCAATTCCTTCGATTCAACAAAACCAAGACCCGGGATCGGGATCGGGATCCTATAAATTCATCGACCTTTTCTGTGGCATCGGCGGGTTCCACCAAGCGCTAAATCGCATCGGCGCACAATGCGTATTTGCATCTGACATCGACGAGCAGTGCCGCAAAACCTACGAATTGAATTACGGTCTAAAACCTCACGGAGATATATGCAAAATCAGTATTACACCTGAAACCATTCCAGAATTCGATATTCTATGTGGCGGGTTTCCGTGTCAGAGTTTTAGCAATTCCGGTAAAAAAGGCGGGTTGGTGGACAAGCGCGGTCAACTCTTCGAATATATTTTGCAGATTGCTACGTTGAGGAATCCCCGATTCATGTTCTTGGAGAATGTCAAACATATTATGAAAATCGACGGCGGGAAGGCGTTTGAACATATTTTGCGGCGGATTCGAGAAACTGGATACGAAGTCGATATCATGGAATTGAGTCCGCATCAATTGGGCATTCCGCAACAGCGAGAGAGGGTGGTTTTCATATGCGTCCGACGCGACATTTATCGCGGAAATGTGTCGTCGTCGTTCGTGATTCCAGAGGTACCAACCGATGTGAATAAGATATTTGAGACGGACCCGGAGAAAACCGCAAAATACAAGATATCGAGAGAGGACGAGGCGATACTGGAAGCATGGGACGAAATGATTCAGGTTTTCGACGCGGGCGAAAGCATGAGTCCAACTATTCTTTGCAATGAATTCTATACCACATATACCGAACAAGAATTTGCAGCATTGCCTGAATGGAAACGGGAATACATTACGAAGAACCGTCCCATATATGAAAAATACAAGGCGCAATGGGATGCGTGGTACAAGAAACACGAGACGCTGATAAAACGCAAAGAAATATATGGGAAATTGGAATGGCAGGCAGGGAAAAAGAAACCGGGAGATAGTATTTTCAACCAGTTCATTCAATTGAGACAATCGGGGATTCGCGTGAAAAAGTGCGAGTATTTCCCGACACTCGTTGCCATTGTACAAACCCCGATATATGCGAAAGAACGGCGGCATATTACACCACGAGAATGTGCCAGACTACAATCGTTTCCCGATGATTTCATGCTAAATGAAAATGACCATACTGCGTATAAACAGTTCGGGAATGCGGTCAATGTAGATGTGGTTCATTTTGTGATGAGCAATACACTGAAGGCATACTCGTAAATTGTCATGTGGTGGTGTGGTGTAAGTAATATAATAAAACACATAAATGTTTTATTGTGTATTAAAATTATTGCAATCGATCCATTCAAATGACATTTGGCGCCGTGTTATATTCTATTTACGCGAATCTAATTCGAATTGCGGACAATATGCTAACTCAGAAACCATTACAAAATAAGTACATGTTAACGAATTATGAACTTGTTAAGAGAACCGTGAGTATGAGTGCTGCCATATCAGGCGTCGTTGGGTCAAATTATCCGCCATTGCTGTTCCCGGCAATTTACTATATTAACTCGTATGTGTTTTTGGACTTATTTTTTGCTAAGACGGATATGATAATACACCATCTACTCGTATTATCATTTTTTGCGGCAATGAATATTCACGAATATTCGGACGAGTATAAATTGAATTTCACGAATCAAGTAATCAAGTTTGAGTATTCGACGATTGTATACAGTGGCGGTCCTCTCGTTCTGCATTTTTTGTCCCAGAAAAAAGGACGAGTGGCGGAATGGATGCCGGTTATTCGAAACGGGTTTCATATCGCGTTTGCTATCTTGTTCTTGAAATATCGCATTGTCGATTTTTCGACGAACATCGTTTTTAACGAAAATACGTACTATATGACGAATTTTCAGACCAACGTCGCGTTCGTGCATTTGATAGGAACCACATGGGCGTTTAATGCGCTGAACCTATATTGGTTGCAATTGATATTGCGGAAACTATTATCCACTAAAAAGTGAATTTTACACCTTTGGACCTAACCAGTTTAACCAGTTTACATGAACTCCATACCAACCGTTTGATGCGTGACTGTCTCCGAATGTATGCACTGTCATTTATAGTTCGTTTATAATTCACCTTATGTATTATAAACGTAAATAGTATCCATTCCATCTCTGCAATATACTAGTATGGGTTTTTGCCCATACGACTAGTCATTAATGAAATTCCAAGTCCGCGGGCATTTCTTCAATATTCGCACCATAATGCGCCTCAATCGTTTTCATTTGACGAACATCCATTTTCGTCACAAAATTTATTGCGACACCTTTACGCCCCCAACGACCACTTCGTCCAATACGATGCAAATAAACATCAACCGACCTAGGAATATCGAAATTAATGACCGTGTTTACTTGCTGCACATCGATCCCTCTTGCCGTTATATTCGACGAGATCAACATCCGGTAACGTCCTTCTCGGAAATGTTTAATTGTGTCACTGCGTTCCTGCTTTGTCATTTCACGATGGATGCAACATACTGCGAACCCCTCTTTCGACATCATTTCGTGCAAATCCTTCACGCGTCTCACATCATTCGCATAAATGATCGTTTGCGAAACAGTCAATCGCGAGAACAGATCCTTCAGACAATCTAGTTTGTCATAGTCATTGTTCATCGCAATATAATACTGCTTAATTCCCTCTAGGTTCAATTCCTGTGGTTGCATAGTGATTGTCACCGGGTCGCGCATGAATCGATTCGTCAATTGAATGATTGCTTGAGGCATCGTCGCGCTAAAAAGCGCAATCTGGACATTGGAAGGTAACTGCTGAAAAATGTTATATATTTGTTCTTTGAACCCGATCGACAACATCTCGTCCGCCTCATCCAGGACGCAAATCTTAATGTCGCGAGTGGACAGTGCGCGGCGTTTTATCATGTCGAAAACCCGTCCAGTACATCCTACAACTACATGAGGCACACTGTTTCGGAGTTCTTGCATCTCGTCCATAACGGATGTTCCTCCGACCATTTTACGAATCACAATCCCCTCCATGTAATCAGACATCGCATTAAATACCGTAAATATTTGCGTTACCAATTCGTGGGTGGGCGCAAGAACAATTACTTGCGTTGTCTGCTTTGAAACGTCGACTTGCGAAAGTGACCCAATTACAAACGCACCCGTCTTTCCAGTCCCAGACTGCGCTTGTGCAATCAAATCACGGTATTGTTTAATTGGAGGAATTGCTTTCTTTTGTATTTCGCTGGGGGTTTCAAACCCGTGCGAATAAATCGAACGTAATATACTCGGGTCGATATCTAAATCGTCCCACGTTTTCACTTCTGGCAATTCAGAAGTAGTTTCGTTGTTGTCTGTATTGGAATTTTCCATTTCACAAATATTCATGTTTAATCAAATCGAATTTATTATAAAATATATCCTTTATACGTTTAAGTGCTTTTAGAAAAATTGATTGCCAAATGAAATGTAATTGATATAAAGATATTTACACTACGATATATAGTCAAAAAGTCAAAACAAGCACACGGTTTAAAATGTCATACTTTAAAGTCGAGCAATTATTGGATTTATCTTTCGCCGGGAAACTGCTTTATGAATTACCGGAATCAGTGAAGAAGATGTTGATTGATTTGGAATCGTGCCTTGAGATCACAGACTCGAACCCATCTGAAACAGTCGATCGTAAAGATACGAGACGACCTTTACCGTCTGAAACTGCCGTGAAGTATCGCAACCGATATGATTTCGAGTCGACTCCGTTGATTGGTAGGGGAAAGAAACGCGATTTTAGACAAAAAGACGTTGGCACTGGTTCAGAATGGAGAAACGCGAAAGACGAAGTCGCTGCGGATACTGAATGGGAAACGATGCGTTCCTTTAAGGCAACCAAGATCGAATCGAAGACGGGTATAGAAAAATTGGTGAATGATGTGCGAATTGCGCTAAACAAGATTAGTGCATCGAATTACGACAAACAGCGGGATATTATTCTTGGATTGATAAATGGATATTTTGAATTGGGCGAGGAGGAGAGGACAGAAGCGAACACTCGCCGCATATCCAAAGCAATATTTGACATTGCGAGTACGAACAAATTCTATTCGGAAATGTATGCAAAATTATACAAAGAATTAGTAGAATCTCATTCGGTGTTTCGAGATCTTTTGGAAGATATGTTGGAAGGGTTTATTCAGTCATTGAATTCGATTCCAGTCTATGTCGACCCAGACTCGGATTATGACGGGTTTTGTGTATATTCAAAGGCATGTGAAGTGCGCAAATCTACCAGTACATTTATTGTGAATTGTTTGAAGACGGGTTTAGTAGAATATCATCGTGTGGTGGATGTAGTTGTGGAATTTGTCAATTACGTGGATGCAAAAAGACAAGAAGACGGGTTTTCGAAATGTGTGGAGGAGGTGGTTGAGAATATCTATATTATTGCTACTCTATGCTCATCCGAACTATCCAGAATCCCGAAATGGAAAAACGAGGTTTTGCCTAAAATTCAACTCTTTGTCAAGGAAAAGGGCAATGGGTTTCCTAGTATGAGCAATCGGGCAGCATTCAAGTTCATGGATTTATTAGAAAAAGTGTAAACATGATTGCGCCAATTATATCTGTAACCCACTTCATCATATCATTCTTCATATTGTAACGAAGAATAATATGAAACGACCTCGATAAGGACGCTTGGTATTATTTGTATCTCGCGAATTTGTATAAAAATATTGACATAATGACCACAGTTTCAATAATTAATCCAGAAGTGACATACAGAGAATCAAAAACGATTGACGAAGAGGATATTGGATATAAATCACAGGTATATGAACTCGATACGGAGGAAGGTAACACAATCACGGTTGTTATTGGAAAACCAAAATACACATATACAGATAGAAACATCATTTTTTTCTTGATTTATGCTGTTCATCGGTCTCGTGTCCGTTCTCAGATTGGTGTTTTCGAAGTGAAATCCACCCAACTCCTTAATATTTACAAAAACGGCAAACTCGATTTGCGAAGATTGTCTAAACCTCTCTACTATTCGTTCTCGAAACCTACTTATTTAGCAAAATTAGAAGCAGAATCGAAGTTCTTTACCCAAACCCATCCTCTCACACCTTCGCCTAAAGAACCAGTTGAGTCTGACGAAGAACCAGAATCCATTCTAGAACCCGAAATAGAAAAGAATAGAGAGGAAGAACATCTGTCGCTTAGACTAAACAAAAAGTCGTTGTCGAAGGAGCAGACCGATGCGAAAGAAACTCTGGAAAGGGGTATATTTGAAACGGTCGAAGGATTTAAGGCAAACGAACCTCTCTTGGAAGAAACCAAAGAGATCGCAGATGAAAACCGAGAGGAGTACAAAAAGACGAAATCGACGAAAGATGTCTGGATTCAGAAATACATGAAAAATGGAAACTATCGAATACACGACGTCGAATCAAATGGCGACTGTTTATTTGCAGTCATTCGCGACGCGTTCGCAGATGTAGGCAAAAAAACGACCGTCGAGAAATTGCGTGCCATATTGGCAGCAGAAATGACCGACGATATTTACAATGAATACCGCAAAATATATTTGTCGTTTTTAGACGAGATACAATCCCTCAATCGCGACCTCAGTGCGCTGGAGAAAACGATTAAGGAGTATCAAAAACGGATAAAACAAATTACCGATAAAACGACCGCGGACGGAAAAGATCTGGTAAAGAAGTACAGAGAGTTAGAGGAGGAACGGAAAAACTTGAAACGGAAAATAGAGGAAACCGAGGAGAATCAGACGCTTTATACCGGAAACATGAAGCAGATTGATACGCTTGAGAACATGCGACACCATATCAAGACCACTTCGTTTTGGGCAGACTCTTGGGCAATATCCACACTCGAACACGTTTTGAATGTAAAACTGCTGCTTTTCTCTCAACAATCGTTTGAACCAGAGGAAGGTGAACCAGATTTAGATGGAGTTTTGCTGTGTAGTGAAGCGAGCAAGGAGTTGCAAGAAAGACAGACGTTTTCACCGGACTACTACATCATGGCAACCTATAGTGGCGATCATTACAAATTGATTTCCTACAAGTCCCGCAAAATATTCCAGTTTAGAGAGGTTCCTTATGACGTCAAAATCCTGGTTCTTAATAGGTGTTTATCGAAGTTATCTGGAGTCTATTACATGATACAGGATTTCCGTAATTTGAAGACGAAATTCGGCATTGACGAAGACGAAGGCGCGCCGGACGACTATAGGGAACTTGAAGGAAATGGCGAATTATTTGATGCTGATACAGTGCTTGTTTTTTGTGCAAATTCAGATTCGAAAGTGAAACCGGGAGAGGCAAGCGGGGAGAAGATACCTGCCTCTGATAAATCCAAATATGCTAAATTGAATACCAAATACAATGGTTGGCGCAAAAAACTCGACGACGATTGGAGCAAGAATCCTATGATGATTGACGGTATGAAGTGGACGTCGGTGACTCATTATATGCAGGGCGTTCAGTATAAGAGAACCCATCCGGATGTGTATCGCATGTTTAGTTTGACAGATGACGAGGAATCGGATTTAGCGAAAAGCGTGAAATCCGCAAAAGCATTCAAAGGCATTGTGAAAGAGGTGGAGCAAGAGAAGGACGCGAAATCGAAGAAAACCAAGAAACCGAAGAAACAAGTACAGGTGATTGCGCCGGATTTGGATTTTGACGGGAAAATGCGAGAGGAAGAACGTGAAAAAGCATTGAAATCGAAATTTCACGATAATGAGGTGATGCGTTTGTTGCTAAAAGCAACTGGCAATGCTTTATTAATACAAAAGTGTGGGGCAGGTGAAAAGGCAACCCCTGATTTAGAACTAATGCGCGTAAGAAGGACAATCCAATAACTCATTTGACAGCGTGACCGACATGTGTCTGAAAGAAGTTCTCGTCGATTTCTTGTCCGTACCTCTCAATATCATATTCGTGAGGTCCAAATGATTCTTCGTATGTGCGTTTTTTTGATTTTGTTGTTTGGGTTGGGGTTGGGGTTGTTGGATTTACTGTGACGGGTTGCTTCGTTTGCAGAATCGGCACTGGATTCTCATAACGCATCTTCATTTTCGCGATATATTCTTTAATATTGGGGTCCATTGTGGTTTGCAAATATGCGGTCAAATAAATAACGGATTCAATTTTCGATTTACTCAAAAATCGGACAATATAGTAGAATGACAACGAGACATCATAGATTGGATCTTTCCAGGAATTCAGAAGGCAAGGGAGATTCTCCGAACCGTAGAGTTATAAGAAACATTACTCGACGAAATTCCGTATCCTCTCAATTATCCTCCAAAAACATTCATTTCTTGCAGAAGGAGTGGAAGATTATTTGCAAATACAAATCTACCCCATCTTCAAATCATATCCCCATCCAAAATTCCGATATTCATCATATCCAGAAAACAAGCATGTATCCTCATATACCTGGTAAGATTCGACAACTATTTGAATCGTCCTCTCAACATCAAGGAATCAAATGTGAAACCGAATTGGTGAGAGGACGAAAAGTCGTGATATACATTGTTTCTTCGCGTCCAGTAAATATAGATGTGTACCTGAACAACATTATTGCGTGGTTAAACTACATTAGTGATGTCGCCTCTCATACTTGTGCCCAAACACTGAATATATATTTGCTGCTTACAGATGCGAAAAAGAGAATACCCGAAATCGACGCCGAACCCATCGACCAAATACATGCAAATACCGCGTTCACGACCGCATGTTCTTCTGCAAATGATATATTCGTTTATCGTCGAGAGGAGTGGTTCAAAGTATTCATGCATGAGACGTTTCATTGTTTTGGGTTGGATTTCTCGTCGTCAACTGGGAACGGAGATAACTCGACGCGCCGCATCCTCTCGATTTTTCCTGCAATAAGCGAATCGACGGACATTCGATTGTATGAAACTTTTTGCGAAATGTGGGCAGAGGTGTTTCATCTGTTGTTTTGTCTATTCTCTGATGCGAATGGCAATTGCTCTATTTTTTCAAACGCAAAATTTTATAAGGCGTTGAGAAAGGAACAGAAGTTTTCGGTATATCAATCGAACAAGATTCTGAGAAGAACCGGATATAAATACCGAGAGTTGTTTTCGGAACCTCTCGACAAATCCAAGAAATACAAAGAAAATACCCCGGCATTCTCTTATTATGTTATTAAGTCGATTATGTTATGGAATTTAGACAAGTTTATGAATTGGTGCTTCAAGTATACGGAAACTCATCCGATCCAATTTAACCAAACACATATTGCGGAATACAGCAATTTTGTCGAGTATTTGACTACGCATGACGGAGGATATAAACGCATAACAGAGAGGATGATAGGCGGCGGTAACGGCAAATCAAATAACCCTGATATATCAGAAACATTACGAATGACCGCGTTAGACCCGAAATGGTATTAGACCGGTGTCATGAAAATTGATTGTATAATATATATAAACGACAAACGTCTAATTATATCACCTAAAAACAAACCAACGAACGGAAATAATAAAAATGGGGATAAAACAGTTGAATCATTTCTTAATAGAAAATTGCACACAAAAAGCAATCTTTAAGACAAGTTTAAAACAATTCTCAAATAAAACCATCGTGATTGATACGAGCATTTATTTGTATAAATTTGCAGAAAAAAACACAGTGGCGGAAAATATATATTTGATGATATCGGTATTCAGGCAATATAATATTGTTCCGGTTTTCGTGTTTGATGGCAAACCGCCTATCGAGAAAAAAGCGCTTCTTATCAAACGAAAGATTGAAAAAGATACTGCGGAGGCGAAGTATAATGAGTTGAAGACGGTGGTCGAATCAGAAGACCCGGTGGCGTTTGAACCAAGAGACGTGTCATTTGAAACAAGAGAAGCATTGTTGTTAGAAATGGAAAAGTTGAAGAAACAGTTCGTGCGTGTCACCGAGACAGATATTAAAAAATCAAAAGAGATAATGAAAGCATACGGGGTTCCTTATATTGAATCAAAGGGGGAATCGGATCATTTGTGTGCGTTTCTGGTAAAACACGGGTTTGCATGGGCATGTTTGAGCGATGATATGGACATGTTTCTGTATGGATGCCCGCGAGTTATTCGTCATTTAAGTCTGTTGAATCATGATGGGGTTTATTACGATACCGCGCAAATATTGTACGACTTGGATATGACACAAGACGTATTCAATGATATTGCGATTTTGTCTGGTACCGATTATAATATGAATGAACAGAAGTCGTTGAGTGATACAGTGCGATTATATATGCGGTTTCGCGAATGGTCGAATTTCAATTCTTTGCGGCGGAACGTTCCTCCAAAGACATTTTATGAATGGTTGATTGATACCACCGATTACATAGATAATCTGGACAATTTGAAGCGAATAAGGGTCATGTTCGATCTGAATGTGTTCTTGGAGAATCACAAAGACGAGTTCAAAGAGGTGGTGGATACGATGCCGTTTCATTTTCAAGAGGTGGACATTCAGAACCTCAAAAATGTATTGTGCGACGACGGGTTTATCTTTGTCTAATGTCGAATGGTATTCAAAATATCATAAAGAATTATATGTAATGGTAAATATTACATATGATGTGGACCAAGACGAAGAGGCGAAAGAGTATGAGAGAATGAACGAAAATATAGTAAATGGCAGCACAAATAAACGGATGTTGTATGAGGATATTTTGAGACGAAAAGAGCAGAATTTGGAGTTTCAACGCGATTTCGATATTCAGATTCCAGCATCTGAATTGTTGACTAAGGATGTATACGGGTTCGATATTTTGCGACTTGACTTAAATGAACATCCCAAATTTAAAGACAGTTATATTATGCATCTCAGTTTTAATTTTGGGTCGGTCGACTATGCCGAATCCGAGATGAATAAATTACTCGAGAACGCTAAGTACAATGTGTCGTTCGGAGATCTTCATTTGGTTTTTTATGGAGATTTCATACAAAACTCGAATTTGATTATAGATAGCGTGATTTTGCCAGTCAAACTGCTATACCAAATGGACGGTACCTTTGTAAATATTATTAATATCAATCCTCTTATTAAGGTGATCGACAAGGTTTATGTGAATATTTCGGTTTCGGAAGTACTATTTTCGGAAGAAATGGAAAATCGAATAACTAAAAAAGGCGCAATTGTCGAACAATACTACGAGAGATCAGATGGGACATTTAATCATTTGAATACGGGTAGTGGAATGGGAGGAAATGAGTATGCAAAAAATATTCCGAAGGACCAGGGAACGGTATTTACTTACCCCGAAAACATACAATTTGCCGGTCGCCTTTAGACGTTGACGACCAGGCATTAATGTCTAGTCGTATTTTTTGTTGCCCTTCAATAACTGCCCTTCAGGCAGTTATCTTATAGCAACGGAAAACACTACTAGTCATATACGTTAGTCGTATGGGTTTTTGTCCATTGCCTCCGGCAGACTAGACATTAAATCAGGGACGCCAAATAAGACCCTTTGAAATCTTCGACGCCGCAATGATTCAGATTGATGGTGACATCGACCCACGTTTCGCCTCCCATCTTTGTCCATCTCGAGCAAAACAACCAGTCTTCGGAGCAATAATGCCCTTCCTCCACACCGCAGTCGAATAGAGCATATGCATATTCATTCTCAGGACCCTGCAAGAACCCCACATCATCGGTGTACTTTGTCGAAGGGAATGCGCGACACATCTTCTCAATCGTATCGCGACGAATCATCATGAACCCGGTCGCTAAATGTCGGACTTTTGTCAAATTGTTTGCAATCTCTAGTGTATTGCTGATATAGTTCAGATTGTAGCGCATCATTCGGTGTTGAATAATATCGCTATCGGATACGGCACCTTTCAATTGAGACCCGTTTTTCTTATCGATCCACTCCTGCACTACATTATGACCAGGTTCAATCAATTTGTTCCATTCGTAGTTTTTGATTGGGTAAACGCCACCTACGAGGTTTTTGTCGGCGAGAATCAATTTGAGAATATCTGCTGGGTTCCACGTAATATCCGCGTCGATAAACAACATGTGCGTTATATTTTTATCGTACATTGCTTTTGCAATGAGATTATTCCGCGCACGAGAAACCAGACTGTCATTTCTGCAAAATTCTACCCGGAGTGTTATTCCCAATTTCGAGAAGAGATTCATTGTGTTCATAAGACACGACACATAGTTGACATAACATAGACTTCCATAACACGGGGTTAAAATAACTACACCCACTGGGTTGGTTTTCATATATGTTTGGATTCTAGATACAATATCCGAATTATCTTTGGTTTCATTTATTTCTAGACTCAATCCTGACATGATTATGATATCAAATTCCATTTTATGGTTTATATGGTTTCCATTGCATAAATATAAAGGATTATAATTGTAAATGGTATTGATTTATATTGCAAATAAATGAGTGAGGTTCAAATACAATATTTCGAGTCTCCCTACGAAGAAGAGACGCGAGGAGAGGTCAAATATTCTCCTTTGTTTTGCGATAAGTTGAGAGGAACGTTAGAGAAGAAAATCGTTATCCACCAGTCCATATTCAAAGATATTCAATTGTGGGAAGAATTGAATAATTTTTGCAATTTAGGCGAATTTGATCGTGCTTTCATGGAGAATGAGTTTGCGGTTTGGTTGAATTACACTACCGATTCGGATACAAATAAGTATGTAGAAGACCGATTGACAACACTGCCATTCGAACAAGCATATTGCTATAAAAACCCCGAATTCCATACCAAATCAAGGATGGATATTTTGCGCGAGGTGTTCAAAGAAGGGTCTCTGGAATGGCGCAATAATCCTGCACTCGCACGTGATATGTCCGTCCAAGATAAGATGCGAATTATCCGGAGGTTCGAGTATATGTGCTATTATGTTATTAATACGAGAGATGAACTGGTGTATGATATTCAGAGCGTTATAAGGGGTACATGAATAATCACGAATGATATTGTTTGACATTTTTATTTTGCAGTAAAAATATCAAGGATTTATATTATTGAATCGAACCATGAGTAAATATATGGATAAAATCGACACACAGAAACGTGAACTAAATAACGCAAAATATGATGCGATTGGTAAAAATGAAGTGGAAAAATCATACAAGATACAAAAAGATATTGATAAATTGAGAAACGATCTCGATGTTTTTATTCGTAAACGAAGAGCAGATATAACAAAATGGATAGATCGGAATCCAGATAAACTACAAAAAACGAGAGGTAAATGGATAACAATTGGAAATTATCAATATACGACAACCAACCCATATACTCGC
>Ga0164294_10000250_pt1 | contig 50328 bp, 43 predicted proteins | sample GEODES005metaG_FD_111479 | JGI IMG/M metagenome (GOLD analysis project Ga0164294, IMG submission 111479) | Oligotrophic lake water microbial communities from Sparkling Lake, Wisconsin, USA - GEODES005 metaG | ecosystem: Environmental > Aquatic > Freshwater > Lake | place: USA: Sparkling Lake... | reverse complement strand
CAGGACTAGCAGATTTTTGTGTGAACGCTAAAAAAGGTAATCCTAAGGCGAGTATTAAAACGAATAATCTTCGCATCTTATTTGACTTTTTTGCGGCGTTCCAATAACTCACGGAAAGTCGTCAAAATGATTCCTTCTTTTTCAATATAAGCCCTTAAATCAGGATCCATCATGGAGTTCATGTCGGCCAAACGAGAGCCCCCAGAACCGCTAACAAATTTAAACTCTTCTGTGATGTCACTGGAATGCACGATCATCATCGCCACACCTGGGTTCATATTTTTGATGGTTTCGATCCATTGTTGTGCTTTATATTTCCCCCACTCTTTGGCTGTAGGATTTCCTGCAGGCTTCCAGTCCCCACTAAACGTATGTAAGTCATCCAAGACAGGAAGTCCGGCATTCCAAAGTTTCTCACCCATTTTACTAGCCTCGCCAAATAAGTCGGTCAGACCATATCGTTTAGCTTCTAGTTTTGTGCCCTCTTTCCAAGTTCCCTCCGCTTTCATTTTTTTGATCAGAGGCAAGTTCATGGACTCAATCATCATTTTATTATTGCCCCCAGGAAACATCACTGGGATTCCCATTTCGATGCCCACTTTGACATAGCGCTCCAAAAACGGAGGGTAGGCAAATAGGGTTCCCATGTGAGAATCGATGTGGGAAGGGGCCCAACCTAAGCGCTTGGCACGTTCTACTTGCGCTCTAATTTCTCTTTCCACTTCATCTGGACTCGCATTTTTAATGACCTGCTCCACGCTATGGTATAGGCAACCATCTCCATCGCTCAAACCGGGTACTTGTTGGAACCCAGAAAGTGCCGGCCAGCGATAATCGTTCCACTCGGAAGTCAGGGTCAAGTGCAATCCAGCATCTGCTTTGGGATTATTTTTCTGCAAATAATGAATGAAACTGGCGGCCCATGGGCAAGGCATCATGATGGAACAGGAGGTGGCCACGCCTTGTTCCATGGACTTATAGGCGCCTTGGTTTGAAGAATAGGACATTCCGCAATCGTCCACGTGAAAAATAAGTACTTTTTCCCCCTTTGGAAATCCGAGGCGCTCGGCATAGGTTTTGTCCATTTGGCCAAAAGCCGTTGTCGAAATCAATAGGGCAAGTAAGATAAATACGCGTTTCATTCGTTTTAAATAGGTTTAGAGGTAATGAATATCTTATGGTTGTGGCTTCGGGCTTTCTTTAACTAATTTAAGGGCTTGTTCCATGTAAATCTCGGCGGTCATTTCGCCCAAAGAAGTTCGGGTCACGTATTCGTAACGCTTGAAAGAATTGTAATCGACTTTGGCCAACATATACCCAAAGGCGTCATTCGTCAAGCCAAACAAAAAGGGCATTTTAGTAGCCATATTTCGCTTCACATAATAGCCTACATTCGGCAAGGCCTCACCGGGAACGGTTAATATTTGTGCCGGACCGATGTTCAATAAATTTAAGCGCGTAGAAATAAAATTCTCCTTTTTCCCTTCATAATTTAAGGGAGAATGCGTCAAAATATAGCGCATCATTTCAGAATCAATCGGAAATTCAATTTCACGTGAGGTACAATACAAAAGCGGTTTGTCTAGGACAGGAGCTTTCGCGACAATGCGCATGGCCTCATCCGCCAACAATTCCCCAATCCGAATACATTCTTCCCAGGTATTGGCTTCTTTTTGGCCTTGGCCTTCTTTGCCATATTCCAAACGGGTATCCGCCGTCACCATACCGCCTTGCGCGCCGTTCATAAATAAAGCGACGCCGCCAATGGTCGATTCAATGCGCTGATACAATGGCCCGCACAAATCAGGGCTCAAAATACCCCGTTCGCTTCCTAAGACTTCCGGGTGAACGGCATAATTCACGAGTGTGGCGATTGCTTTCCCGGCTTTGGGGCCCGTTGTCGCAATGGCCTGAATCACGCCACAGCGTGGATCATATAGTGCCGGAGCATAATAATTATAGGCAATTTTTCCATTGGCTTCATCCATGGCCACTTTGAGCGAGGCGGGCTGTAGTTTAGACGTGGCTTCGTTGACCGCATCGGCAATTTGTTGCACACACCAGTCCAAATACTTCAAATCCACATTCGATTTCCCTGTCATGTCTGGAAATCCATATGCGTCCGGGGCGCTGTGCGTATGCGTGGCACCGATGAGTACATTTTCTGGCGCGATGCCCTTGATTAAGGCGCGCGATTTATTTCCCAGGACGGATGTCCAGCCTAGATTATCGACATTGACGATGGCGAAGCGTGTTTTTCCTTGTTGGAATACCATCGCCCGCGCAAACAGATCGCCCTTTTTTTCCTTGCTGGGTTTCGGCACCCCGATTCCACCGGAAACGGGTAATAATGGATTTGGAGTGATGATTCGGGTGGCTGCGCCTACTTGAATCTCTTGGCCGAACATGGTCTGTTGGGCCAGTATAAAGACGACAAAAAGAAGAATTTTATGCATATAAAATCTAAATTAAAAAAAAAGACCACAGGCGCATAACCTGTGGTCAAATTTGTTTTTCGGCGATTACCAAGGCTTACTCGTCCCTTGGATTAACCAAGGTTTCGACCATGCACTATTTTTGCCATCCGCCTGTGAATAATTAGAAACTTCTAATTTATCCATCGCAGCGGTCGCATTTACTGCATTGATACGAATTTCATCTTGCATGTAATAGAAGCGAACCGGCAAAGCTTGGCGTTTCGCTGCTGGACCTGCCGTTAATACTGGAAATCCTGTTCTGCGATAATCAAACCACGATTCGGTGGCAGCAGTCCAAGAAGCAATCCACTTCTGCTCGATTACTTGCTTTAAGGTTCCGTCATAACTAACTCCCTTGTTTCCTAAATAAGTCGTTGCATTTGATCCAACACCCCAAGCGTTTAAAGAGGCCTTAACCCCTGCTTCATAATAGGCTTTTGCATCGCCAACCCCATATCCTTTTTGAGCCGCCTCCGCCAAAATGAAGTTAACTTCCGCCGCAGAAACTAAACGAGCTCTCAGCAAGGCTCCTGATGCATTTTTGTACATCGGCGCTAAGAAAGAAACGTGTGGGTTAAAGGAGGTTTGACCCGGCGTAGGATTTAAATTATATGCGGAAGGCAAAGCAGAGAATGAAGTAGGTAATCCTACGTATTCCTGATCTGTATCAACCTTCGTGTTTCCCACTTTATCAGGAGACAAATAACGCTTACCACTGATGATTTTATCCGTCCCAGCTGGCAAGGTGGCGTCTACTACCAAAGGAATTTCAACCTTCGCCGCCCAGATTCCTAAACGAGGATCACTCACCGACTGAAGGTATTTCACAAAGGTACTCGCCATTTTTAAGCGACGGTAATTACTGCCTGACACGTCATATACGGCATTTGCAGGCCAAGAAGTACCATCCGAAGTTCCCGGAAATCCCATCGTGGCATCGTCTGCATTCGAAGTAATGATTGGATAATTCGCCGCATTTTTAACGATGTTTTCTATACCCGCTTTCGCAACATCCGCCTTTTTCGCAGAAATACGCATGTAATAACGCAAAGCCAAAGAGTTCGCTAATTTTCTCCATTTAACAGGATCCCCGCCATAAATCACGTCTACGTTATCGACGATGCTTGAATAATCGGATTTTTGTTTGGACAATAATTTATTAGCCTTATCTAAATCCGCGATAATCCCCGCATATATAACCTCTTGGCTATCGTAGGAAGGTAAAATGTTCGCAGCCCCGCCTAATTCACCTTTTAAAGCATTCGTATAGGGCGCATCACCCCACAAGTCAGTGATTAATCCGAACATAAAGGCTTTGGTAACTAAAGAAACGCCTTGATGGAATTCGAGGTTTTGAGCAACGGCCCGTTGGTATAACAAATCGTTGTTGCGCAAGATGTCGTAATAACCGGCCCAACTTTGGTTTCCACCCCAGTCGTAGTCATTATGACCGGATGACCAAGCATCTTTTTGAGTATGCTGAACAACTCCCGCGATATCCTGATATCCTAAGTTGACATATGCTTTAGCCATTTCAGTCAAGACCGTAGGCATAACTAAATTCGGGTTCACCACATCGGGCTGAACCCCATTCGGGTTGGTATTCACTGAGGATAAATCTTCGCAAGAGAAGAAAGAACCTGTTACAATAGTGAAAACTGCGATTTTAATATATTTATTCATTTTCATGATGTCTAAATTTTAAGGTGTTTGCGTGATTAAAATGTTAAACCAAGTTTGAATCCAACTGGGATGACCCATGGGGTAACATTGTATCGTTCGATACCTTGTTTAAATTGTGTTCCGGCTTGAGCTCCGGCCTGTGGCTGAAACGCTGTTTCTGGGTCAATGCCAATTTTAGCAGCTGTCCATAAAATAATGTTCCGGCTATATACTGAGAAGTTTGCCGCTTCTAAACCCAATTTTTTCACAATGTCTTTCGGAATTTCATATCCTAAAGAAACCTCACGCAATTTGACAAAAGAAGCATCAAAGGTTGCCGCCCGCGTAAAGCTCCATGGATAATTGTCGCCAAATGGAATGATGCGCGTATTCGGTCCGCCTAAGTTTTCTTCATAGCCTGTAATGGCTCCTTTACTATCATAATTAGCAATAACCCCTGGATTAAATACGCCATTCGGATAAACCTTACCGCCATATTCAAAAGGGTAACCGCCATATTCTTTCGTTGGACCTCCTACAATCGGGAAGTTATTTCCATTGATTTTGATCATCGTCTCTTGATTCGCTACTAAATAACTGCGCAATTGATCCGGTGTCATCGAACCTGGATTAATCAAATTATCCAAGAAGCGCTGAGACTTTAAATCCGATTCGCCGTAGCGATACGTTTGCGAAACAAAGTTCCCCCCATTTCTCCAGTCGAAGGTCATGTTCAAACTCCAGTTTTTATAACTTAAAGAAGTTTGTAAGCCTAAGATAAAGTCAGGATTGAAATTGCCAATTTTTGTTTTTGATTTAGAAGCACTCACAGATTGCCAAGAACCATCGCTATCTAAGATTGGATAACCAAAATACTTGGAAGATTGATCCGTAACGGTTACAATTTCAGCATCGTAGATATCTCCGATCTTATCCCCCACATAGGTCCAAGCGCCGCCTTTGGCATCCGTCCATAAGGTATAGAAGTTTAGGCCTTGAGATAATTCTTTGATGGTCGTTGCGTTTTTGTAGAAGTTAGTCGTCAAATCTAATCTCCAACCATTGCGGTTAATCGGCGTACCTCCCAAAGTCAATTCAATACCCTTACTTTCTAACAAACCGGCATTGATATTTTTAGAGGTAAAACCGGTCGAAGGAGGAAGTGTAGTTGGGATAATTTGGTTTCTGTTTTCCACCGTGTAATAGGTTCCTGAGAAACGTAAACGGTTTTTGTACATCGTCAAATCCACCCCTAAGTCCATCGAAGTCGTGATTTCTGGTTTCAAATCAGGCAATAAAATGGATCCTGGTTTTCCCAAACGAGTTACCCCGCCCCATGATTCCGCCAAACCCAAAGTATTAAATAAGGCATATGGATTCGTGTCATTACCTGCTTGCGCTACCCCAGCACGAACTTTCAATAGGTCGATGCGGTTATTCGGGATTTGGAACATTTCGTTCAACAAAACACTTAAGGAGGCCGAAGGATAGAAATACGAACGGTTGTCTATTGGCAAGGTACTCGACCAGTCATTGCGCGCGGTTAAATCCAAATAAACCATGTCCTTATAGCCTAAATTCGCCATTCCATAGGCGCTATACACCACTTTATTCGAGTGCGTACTTGAGTATTGGATATTCGCAGTGGCAATATTTTGTAAGGTATATAAACCTGGAATAACTAATCCGGTACCGCCTTTACTTGATTCGCTGATGACTGCATTCGTCGACTTCCGTGCATTACCCCCTAAAGAGAAAGACAATGAAAAGTCTTTCAATGATTTCGCATAGGTGGCTAAGAAATCGATGTTGCGCTCATTAGGAGACAAAGTCGTTAAGCCATAGGCTCCATTTTTTTCCCCGGTATAACTTGGGGCAATTTTGGTTTCACGTGTTTCTCCGTAGGTATCTAAGGAATAACGTGCCATCAAGCTGATTTCTTTGGTGAGCTGGAAGTCCAACTTCGCATTTCCAAAAAAGCGATTCCGCTCAAAAGCATTCTTTACTTCATAGGCCAAGAACCACGGGTTATTGTAGTCACCAATTGCTTGAGAATTTTGTTGCAAACCTTCTTTCCCCGGAACCCAATAATTTTTTAAATCCATGATGTTGATATGCGGAGAAACCGCATAAGCCCATTGCAAAGGATTGGACCCGCGTTCAGAAGCAGGACGGTTGTTGGAATTGTTACGAGAGAAGTCGAAGTTGGTACTCAACTTTAATTTCTTCGACAAGTTCAACGAAGTATTTACATCCAATGAATTCTTAAACAAATCCGCTCCCGGAACGATTCCGCGACTTGTCATATTCGAATAAGATACTCGGTAGGACATTGCATCGCTGCTATTGGCAATCGAAAAACCATTCGTCGTGGTAATTCCCGTTTGAACAAAATTCTTCACGTTGTCGGGATAGGATTTTAAATCCGTCGCGATTTGATTTCCAGACGCATCCAATGGGCTATTCCATTGAACTGCTTTATAGCCCTTATCTAATTCTGGGCCTACACCTCCGGAAGATCCTTCATCGATATAAAGGGTTCCGCCTGGATACGGATTATTGTCTGGCGTAAATGGCAAAACACCCGTAGCAAACTTCGAGTGCATGTTCAAATATTTAAAGGGCTTATCAAAAACCGTATTCGAAGTAATTTGAATGGTCATTTTTTTCGACTTTGACCCGGATTTGGTCGTAATCAAAACGACACCATTACCTGCCCGAGAGCCATATAAAGCCGCGGCACTTGGTCCCTTTAAGACCGAAATGCTTTCGATGTTATCTGGGTTAATATCCGAAATCGCATTCCCATAATCGACCCGGTTGTCATTCCCCACTTGCCCAACGTTATTCAAGGTATTAATTACCGGAACCCCATCGATCACAAATAGAGGCTGGTTATCATTACTCAAGGATTTTGCTCCCCGAATAATCATACTAACTGAAGAACCTGTCGTTCCCGTCGCATTAATACTTACCCCGGCTAATTTACCTGACAAGCCATTTAGGACGTTTTCTGTGATGACACGGTTCAAGTTTTTGCCGTCTACTTTCCCAACCGAGTATCCCAAAGACTTTTCTTCCCGCTTAATTCCCAAGGCGGTTACGACCACTTCGTTTAATTCTTGGGAGCTAGAAGCCATGGATACGTCGATAAGATTTCGTGTGCCCACTTTCACTTCTTGCGGCTCAAATCCGACAAATGTGAAACTTAATACTGCATTCGGGCCTGAAACTTCTATCGAATAGGCCCCTGCGGCGTTGCTACTCGTGCCCTTGGTAGTGCCCTTGAGTTGAACATTTACACCCGGTATTCCCGAGCCGTCTGCACTAGCGGTAATTTTTCCGCTAACAGTTCGCGTTTGCGCCATGGCCGTCGAAATGCCAAGGGCAAATACAGCCAACATAATGGCCGAATGCCGAAGCATTCGTAATGTAGAATGTACATTCATAGTAATAGTTTTATGGTTATAATAGATGAAAAATTAGTTTTGATAAACCATTAAGGTATTTCGTAGGCAAAAAAAAAGATTTAAGTAATACTAGAATTAAATTGAAAACTCTCATAAATAAAGTATTTTGGCATAATATTCATCAATGAGCCTAAAAAGCATACATATTATAAATTTTAAGATTTATGAAGGCCCATTTACTAAAAGTATCTAATCAATCTCTATGTTCTTTTAGTATACGAAAAGACATAGTTAGCTATTTTTATAACCAGTATCATTACCATCCGGAAATCGAATTATTATTTATTGAAAAGGGGACGGGGACGCAATTTGTTGGGGATAGTATTCAGCGATTTCAGGATGGGGATTTGTTGTTAATCGGTCCGAACTGCCCGCATTATCTCCGTAGTGATAATATGTATTTCCAAGAAGATGAAAATTTACATGTCGCCGCGCTCGTGGTACATTTTAATCCGGAGATTTTAGGAGATGCTTTTTTGAATTTAGTTGAAAACCGTTTTATCCTCCAGCTCCTAGAGAAATCAAAAAAGGGCCTTCGGATTCACGGTAAAACCAAGGAAGCGGTGGTGAAACAAATGAGGCAAATGCTAACAAATGCCGATAAAAACCAAATTCTTGAATTATTTAAGTTGATGGATTTCTTGTCTCATAGCACGGAAACGGAGCTATTAGCCTCGAGGATTATCGAAAATAATCCGAACGACAAAGAAACCGCGCGGCTAAACCAGATTTACAATTACTCCGCCAAACACTTTAAACGCAAAATTAGCATCGAAGAAATCGCCGAAGTAGCACACCTTTCATCCAATTCTTTTTGTCGTTATTTCAAAAACCGAACCCGCAAGCATTATTCCCACTTCTTAAACGAAATCCGCATCGAATACGCCTGTAAACTGATCAAAGAAAATCAATTCCAAGTCACGCAAGTCTGTTACGAAGCAGGATTTAATAATTTCCCAAACTTCAACAACGCCTTCAAAAAAATCACCGGAAAAACCCCTTTGCAGTATTCTAAAGAATTTAATTAGCCTTTAAAAAATGGGTGACGTCCTTGACAGGGGCTAACCAAATCCCATTTTCTGGCTTTTGCGCATATTGAATCAGCTTTTCTAACATAGAAAGGCGCGTGGTCTGATTTCCACCTGTTCCCATTTCGTGCCCTGCTAAGACCAGCCAATATCCCTGTTTGGCCGCATCCTGAATCAAAGGCAAAATTTCTTCAAAATCCTGACCGTCCATTTCCATTCCGGTCAATTGAGCCATGTTTAAATACGCCGGATCATTGGGCGCCTCATCGCGCCAGCCACGACCCGAAGAAAACTGCTGATGAACCAAGGGGACATAGCTTTTCGTATTTTCATTAATCCCCACAAATGTCTGCCCACAAGGATAAGCGAAAGACTCCGGCACGACGCCTAACATCTCTGAAATTTGCCGATTGCTTTCCCCTAACTCCTTCGCCATTCTTTCTAAAGAGTATTCTTCCAAGGCCTTCGACCGCGACCATGCAAAATTCCCAGAACAAGGATGCAGAGACGTATGATTCCCGATTTCATGGCCCGCATTCGCCAAAGCCCTCCAGGCCGGCAAGGTCTTTTCGATGGCATTGGGCATCACATAAAAGGTGGCTTTAACGCCATATTGATTTAATAATTTCACTCCTGCCAGCACTTGGCTACCTCGTCCATCATCAAAAGTCAAACTCAAAGCCATTTTTTTACCTGCTGGCCAGGTAATTTTTTTAGTAGTTGACTGTGCCAATAGCCCTCCAGACCAGAGACACAACAAGACGATGATCTGCTTCATTTTAATAATTCTTGAATTTGTTTTTCTAATCCTTCCTTTTGTTTCAGGGCTTCCACCATGGGCAGACCAACTTTCATATCAGGGCGCAAATGCCCCGTAAGCCGTAGCCAAGCGTCCTTCATAAGCCGGTGTTCCTGGCCTAAAACTTCATAAAATTTATATTGAGGGATTTGATCCCAATCCTCACATTTCTTCTTTCCAAAATACTGGATGATTTCTCGCGCCACCAAGCCATGTCCTAGATCCCCAATATGAACCCCATCGGTGGCCAAAGAAAAGGCCGGGTCCTTGCGCTTCATTTTTTGCAAATACTTCTTCATGGGAAAATGAGAATCGATAACCTCCCAGCGAGGTTGTTTTTTCAACCATTTGGAATACGCATCTAAAACCTGCGCATATTCGGGACTTTGCCCTTTTTTATCCTCATACACCGTGGGGGTCAAATGAACAATTCGTATTCCCCGCGCCTCCACTTGTTCATGTAGCCAATGAATCCCATCCTTGTATTTTTGAAATCTCGACACATCCAAAGGCTGATAAATTCCATCATTCATCCCATAACACGCGATGACCAAGTCCGGCTTCGTGGCATCCAAAACCCGAGCCAAGCGCTCATGCAAATCAGGCCTCGGAAAGCGCCCTCCGGCATGGCCATCCTCCGATAAACCAGAAACCGTTTCACTAGGAAGTCCTAGATTCATGATTTCAATAGGTGTTCCTGAGTCATGCAGGCGCGCATATGCGTCCACCATTTGGACATAACCGCCGCCATAGGTGATGCTATTCCCTAGAAATAAAACACGCTGGATTTGGGGACCAAACAACTGGCCATGGGCAAAAAATGAAATTCCAAAAATTAGAAAAAAAACGATTCCTCGCATATCTATTTTTTTAATGTGTCTGCTGATAAGTCCCCAAAGCGTTTATGAGCGCCCTTCATTTCCCCATGACTTTGCGTTAATAGATAAGCCAAAAGGCCGATGATCGTGAGGACAAAAATCAAATTTTTCCCCCAATGCCGGAAAGAAATTTCTTTGGGATGAATCGTAGGCGATGCTTTGGAAAGCATAGCCAATACGAGCACAAAATTAAGCGCATATAAATACTGTTCCGGCCGATATAAACTGATGATCGCGCCCGTAACTAAATAACTTAACAGGATGTACAATGCCCACATACTAAAAAAATAGGTCCATATGGTGGCAAAAGAATAGTTTTGTTGTTTTACCCATAAGCGTTGGCACCAAAAAATAGCCACACAAGCGATAAGACCTAAAGAGCCCCATTGAACCCAGGCATAGATGTTCGGGTCGTCGGTCGGAATTAATTTGACATACGTTTCTTGGATGCGGTCCCACTTGAAGTTTTGTTGCCACATCACAAAAGGAATAAGCAAAAGGAGCATGAAAATTGCGAAGGGCTGCTTGCCTTTGGGGGCCTCTTTTTCCGCCGCCCATTCGCTGGTCAATGTTCCATAGGCCAAGCCCAGGCCTCCAAAAAAGCCCAATGAATATTCCATGACATTCCAAAAATTAAAAGGTATTTCGGAGACCTGGCCTAAGACCTGCAGGAAATTTCCAAAAGCAAAGCCAAAACCCGCCCCCAAGCCCGAAAAGGCTGCCACGCGAAGTGCGGCATATAATTTCAGCCGCAGAAAAATCCAAAGCAAGGCCAGCGCCATGCCCAAACAAATCGCCCAAACCTCCGATCGAGGCGGCGTCATATACCAGCCAAATTGTTCAATCAAGAAAAAGTACATGATAGCGCCGCCCACCACTAGCTCGGTAATCACCTGCACCCATGGAATGTCATCCTTCCCCACTTTACTAATCGCCAATCCAAATAAACCTCCGCCTAAAAAACCATACAGCCCACCAATCACGAATAACATGGAAAGTCCGTATAAAACATTCGTCCAATCATCCGCCCGACCATATCCCACCACAAGCCCATAGCTCATCATGCCTCCTAGGCCCCAACCTAAAGCTCCCGCCAAGGTGATGGAGAAAGCCTGCGCGAGCCAGTCCTTTCGGTTCACGAGCAATAAAACACTTAGCGATCCAAGCGATCCAGCAAAAGCAGCGCCATGTTCGTGGCCGAATTGGCCTCGTATGGCCCAGCCGGTACCTAAAGACATGCCTACGAGCAGCATATTTAGGTACATCGATTTGATTTTCATAGGTTTAAATAGGTATATTTGAAACAAACATAGCATTTTTTTGAAAAAGTACATCTTATTTTTCCTCGCAATCGCTGGCAGCCTTAATGCCTGTGCCTCACCGCCTGATCCAGGCACAAAAGAAGCCAATTCGTTTATAAACGCCATCAATATCCCATTGGCCGGCAATGCCTTCCAAACAGCTGGGCCATCCAGCGATGCCGTCACCACGAAAGGGATCGAATCTTGGACCCAGGCAAACACGAAATATTCCCTATTTTTTAAATCCGACAAAGCGTTGAATTGCCATATTAAACTCCTGGGCAGCATGGACCCCGGCCATACCATCAGACTAACCCTAGGCCAAACAGCCAGGACACTTGTCCTTGACACCAAGGGGGAATTAGATGGCGGGGAATTTTCGATTCCAGCAGGCTACCAGGAAATTGTCCTTCAAGGTATAAGTAAAAAAACAGGGAATTTCGCTGGAATTACTGATCTCCGTATTGAAATCAATGAAGATATTTCTAGCCTTTCATTTGTGAAGGATAATGTGGATAACCGATTTTATTGGGGTCGCCGTGGACCTTCCGTGCATTTAACCTATACGGTGCCGGCGGGGCCTAACTTCAAATGGATGTACAATGAAGTCTCCATTCCTCTTCAAATGGACCCCATTGGTTCCTATTTTATGGCCAATGGTTTTGGCGAGGGCTATTTTGGGATGCAAGTAAATTCAGAAACAGAGCGCCGTATTTTATTTTCTGTTTGGAGCCCTTTTGTCACAGATAATCCCGCCAGTATTCCGGAAGATCAAAAGATCAAACTGTTGAAAAAGGGGCCACAGGTATATACAGGGGAATTTGGTAATGAAGGCGCGGGCGGCCAGAGCTATTTGCGATATCCTTGGTTGGCCGGAAAAACCTATCAATTTTTGAATTCTATCACGCCCGATGACCAAGGAAACACGGTATATACGGCATATTTTAAGGAAAAATCTGCGTCCGAATGGCTACTCATTGCCCAGTTTTTGCGCCCTAAAACCAGTACATGGTATAAAAGACCTCATTCATTTGTGGAAAATTTTGATCCGCTTTATGGTTACTTAACTCGAAAAGCAACGTATCTAAACCCATGGCTCGTCGATGCGAATGGCCACTGGGTGGAGTTACAAGAAGTGAAGTTGACCGGCGATGACATCGCACGCCGCGCTTACCGACAAGATTACGATGGAGGAATCGCAAACAATCTATTTTTCCTTCAAAATGGCGGCTTTTTTAATTCTTCCGCTGTTTTGAATAGTATGAGCGCGCGGCCTGCGCAGCATGTACAGCCTCAGATTGATTTCCAGAAATTACCTTAAATTTGTACATGGCTGAAAAATCAAACGACCCCTTGCATGGCAAAACATTGGAAATGATTCTAAGGGATTTGGTGGAATTGTATGGTTGGGACGAAATGGCCCGACGCATTCGAATCAATTGTTTTTCATTCGAACCTAGCATCAAATCCAGCTTAACTTTTTTGCGAAAAACGCCTTGGGCGCGCCAAAAAGTAGAAACCCTGTATATTTGGTCCGTCAAAAAAATCGAACGGATGAAAACGCCTACGGCCGAAGATTCACCAAATAGCCAAACACCGCCGCCGTCAGAAACATAATCAAGCTATAAACCACCGCGGGAATGGTCATGGTCGCATTACCAATCACATTGAGTGCTAAATAAATGGCCAAGGTGCCATTGTGTATTCCGATTTCCATCCCGATGGCGATGGCTTGTTTTTTCGACAAACGAAACAGCCGAGGAATAAAATACCCTAAACTTAAACAGGCAATGTTAAAGAAAAATGCGGCTAGGCCCACAATTTTTGCATCCTGCCATAAATGATCGCGCTCCTTAAAACCGGCCAGTATAATGATCGTAGCTAAAAATATACCAGAGGCCATTTTAAAAGGTTTTTCAAGACGCGCTGAAAATTGAGGATAATAAGACCGAACGAGCATTCCGACACCTACGGGGAGAATGACGACGTAACAAACCTCCAAAACTTTCCCAAATTGCATGGGTACATAGGTGTCAACAGCCAGAAATTGGACCATCGAAAAATTAACCCAAAAGGCAATCGATAACACAGAAAATAAACTATTTAAGGCCGTCAAAGTAACATTCAAAGCCACATCCCCTTTGGCTATATGGCTATATAAATTAGCCGATGGCCCGCCGGGGGCGGCGGCTAATAACATGAGTCCCACGGCCATTTCAGGGGGAAGGGACATCGTTTTAGCGAGGTAAAAACAAATAAGCGGCAAGAGGAGCATTTGACAAATCAAACCCACCAAAATAGCCTTTGGAAAGATAAAAATGCGCTTAAAATCGCCGATGGTCAACGATAATCCTAGGCCCGTCATAATGACCGAGAGGGCGAGCGGCATTAATACAACAGATAAAAAATTTGCTTGCATCGTAGATATTTAAACCCCAAGTTAAAAAAAAGAACTGAAATGCCTGATTTTTAAAAATCTTCATGCAATTTGCATGATCATGTCCGCCCTGTTCCGCATATTCGCCCTTTGTCTTTGGATTTTGTCTTCCCCACAAGAAGCAAAAAGCGCGCATTTGTTTGCCCCGCTTACATCCAAACAAGAAATTAATAAACAGGGCATTCATTGCTTTTCAGATAATTCAAGCCTTTGGGTTTTGGAAGTTCAAGAAGATGCCGATGATGAAAATCACGATTCGCCTTGGACATCTGGCCGTATAAAAGCCACCCGAAAAAACTATTCTTTTTTCTTACAAAATAACGTTCAGGGAAAATACATTTCTCTTGACTTTGTTGGGATATCGCGCTTCATGCGATTCTGTAATTACCGAATTTAAGCCGAACGTCTCTGCTTATTTTTATCTGTATCATGGGCTATTATGCCCTTTAACCCAACATTCTCATGAAATACTTACTCATTCTTTGCGCATCTATTAGCTGTATTTATTCAGCTTCTGCACAAAAAACACCTGATACCGAATTGCTGAAACTAAAGTTGAACGAAAGCGGATCCCGCTATTTTCAGATCACCTTTTTAAATCAAGTCTGGGTACGTGGCAACGAAAATAATCCCGGAACGCTCGTCGAAGGTGTCGCTGAAAATCAATCCTTCGACATCGGTCTACGCAGAACCCGGATGCAAATGATGGGACAAATCACGGATCGTGCTTTCATTTATTTTCAGTTTGGCCAGAATAATTTTAATGCTCAGTATAATTCGGCGTCCAACCGGAAAATCGCCCCATTTTTTCATGACGCGCTTGGCGAATACCGATTATCCAGCGCGAATCAATTAAAAATAGGCGGAGGTCTAAGTATTATTTCTGGCCTTTCCCGCTTTTCTCAGCCGAGTATCGGGACCATAACCACGCTCGACGTTCCTGTTTTTGCCCAAACCACCGTGGATCAAACCGATCAATTTTCTCGGAAATTAAGCATTTACGCACGTGGCCAAGTCGGGCATTTCGATTATCGCCTCATCCTTAGCGACCCTTTCCCCATCATGTCAAATGGCCAAACGCCGCCTGCTTTAGCGACCGTGGCTAATTTTGCACAAAAAGGTCATTCCCTGCAGCAACAAGGCTATTTAATTTATCAGTTTTTTGATCACGAAAATCATACCACGCCTTATATGACGGGAAGTTATTTGTGGTCGAAAAAAATTGTGAACATCGCAGTGGGAGGAATTTACCAAGCCAATGCCATGTGGGCAAAAGGCATTCAAGGGGACACGACCTACCAAGACATGAAACATTTCGCCATCGAAAGTTTTGTGGATATGCCCATCAATGCCGCTAAACATACGGCCATATCCGCCTATTTGGGCTATTTTAATACCAATTATGGCCAAAATTACCTGCGATATAATGGCATCATGAACCCGGCTAATGGTACGAACCTGACTGCCGCCAATTCGATTACCGGCCAGGGCCCAACCTATGGAAATGCCTATCCGATGTTTGGAACGGGACATGTGGTTTACACGCAAATTGGTTATCTAAATGCCTCACGATTTATGCCCTATGCGGCGGCGACCATTGCGAAATACGATCGCTTGGGGAATTCGACCACGTCCACCTATAATTTCGGCCTAAATTATTATTTGCAAGGCAACAAAGCGAAACTCAGTTTGGATTTACAAAACAGGCCTTCCTATGAAGTGAAACAAGGGGAAATTGTATCAGGAAATCGATTAATTTCGCTTACCTTACAATTTCAACTATTCATTTAATGGATTTCACGTCGATCGCTAACCCTTTTTTATTCCTCCTTTTCGCGGCGGCTACCGCGGCGATTTGGATTGCAGGAATTCGATTAACGAAAGCGATCGACGTGATTACCATTCATTTTGATTTGGGGGAAGCATTTGGTGGCATGGTTTTTTTAGCCATCGTCACGAATTTGCCCGAAATCGCCATCACCTTCATGGCCGCGAAACACCATGCCTATGACCTTGCCGTCAGTAATTTATTAGGTGGCGTCGCCATCCAAACCGTGGTTTTGGTACTAATCGATGTCTTTGGCGTGGGCCGTTCGGCTCCATTAACTCAAAAAGGACATTCCAGTATTTTGGTTTTAGAAGGCGTGGCGCTGATTCTCATTTTAACCTTGGTCCTGATGGCCAAAGAATTTCCAAGCACCTTTATTTTTTTCCGAACCACCCCCTTTGAATGGCTCATTTTGTTCATTTGGTTAGGCTCCATTTTTGTAGTCGCTAAAAGGTCTAGAAAGGCGGGTGACGGTAAAAAACATGCGCAAAAAATGGAAGAAATGAGGCATCCCCACGCGCCATTTCAAGGCGGCCCTTCCCTAGCGATTTGGACCCTAATCATCGGTGCGATCGTAACACTTTTAGCCGGCTATGTCCTAGAGGTTGCTGGCGAAACGATGATTTCCCGCTTTCACATGAGCGGTGCCTTGTTTGGCGGGACGCTGCTCGCTTTGTGTACGGCCTTGCCTGAAATTTCAACTGGAATCGCCTCGGCAAAATTGCGCAATTACAACATGGCCGTATCCGATATTTTCGGTGGAAACGCCTTTTTGCCTGTGCTTTTTTTATTCGCCTCTCTAATCGGAGGAGATGCCATTATCCCGAATCTGAACCCTACAGATGCCTATTTAACCGCATTAGGCATTTTTCTAACGGGCATATACATCATCGGGATGGTGCTTCATTCCAAAAAACAAATCTTGCGAATGGGCATCGATTCATTCATCGTGCTAATCGTCTACGTACTCGGACTATTGGGATTAGGTTTTATCTTATAAACTTTTCAAATAGGCCAAACTCAAAGGCACATTCTCTAATTCATGATCACTTTCGTCTTCGATAAAGCAATGCTCAACGCCTGCTTTCTTACCTAATTTGATGATCTGTTTCCAATTGCCCTGACCTTGTCCTACCGGTACATCATTTTCTGCAGGTGTCCCCCCAGTCAAATCTCCTTTTACTCCTTTTCTAAGGTCTTTCACGTGCATTAATTTCCAGCGGCCTGGGTATTTTTTCAAGAGCTTCACCGGCATATCCGCGCCACCTCCGTGCATCGTCCACAACACATCCATCTCAAAGGAAACATAGGCTGGATTCGTGTTTTGAATCATATAATCCAATAAAGTTCCATCCGCAAAAGGCTGAAATTCAAAGCCATGGTCGTGGTAACAAAGCGTTAGGCCATTTTCCTTCAATACTTGGCCTGCCTTATTAAACACCTCGACCGCGTTTTTTGCATTGTCCAACGAAAACTCTCCACGCTTATGCGGAATCCATGCACACATCACAAATTTGGCACCTAAAATCTTCGCCTTACGAACGACCTCCATCGGATCCTTCACTAATTCCTGAAAATCCGCTCCCGTGGAAGGAATCGAAATACCCCGATTATCACATTGCTTTTTAAATTCCTCCAAAGTCATTCCTTTGGCTCCACCCCCCTCTAATTCGGTAATCCCCATATCCTTAATGATATCAAGCGTTTTTTCCGCATTTACAGGGAAATGTTTACGAAACGTGTAGGCCTGAACCCCCAAAGGATAGGTAAATATTTTCTGTGAAAGGGCCCCAAATGATACAAAAAGGGCTACAAAAAGAAGGCAATGTGACTTTAGTTTCATAGTAGAATAGGTTTATATTTGTGAAATTTACCTAAAATATTTAAAACATTCATGGAAAAAAAATATTTCGTCGGCGAATCTTTTTCAAAAGCCCAAAGACTTGAATCCGGCGAATATGAGGACTGCCGATTTCTACAAGCAGAATTAGAAAGCCAAGATTTAACCGGATATAAATTTGTGGATTGCCATTTCGAAGATTCAAACATGAGTTTAGCGAAACTAAAAAACACGTCTTTCCAAAAGGTTTATTTTAAAAATTGCAAATTACAAGGCCTGCACTTCGAATATTGCAATCCATTTTTGTTCGAGGTTTCGTTTGAATCGTGCCAACTAAACCTCGCTTCCTTCTATCAAATCAAAGGAAAGGGTACTCATTTTTCGCATTGTAATCTACGAGAGGTAGATTTTTCATCGGCCGATTTTAGCCTTGCACATTTTGAAAATTGCGACCTAATCGGGGCTATTTTTGACCAAAGTGTGTTGGAAAAAGCAGACTTTTATAGTGCAGAAGGCTATCAGATTAACCCGGCCATTAACCGCATTAAAAAAGCCAAATTTTCACGAGAGGGCGTCCTGGGCCTCGTTGCACATTTAGACATCAACATTCAATGACCCCATCATGTAACCATAAATTTCGCTTTAAAACACTGAGCCCTTGGTCTATCTTTTAAAAATTATTGTTCGCTTGGCCCTTCGCATTTTTTGCCCGGAGATTCATATCCCCCAAAAGGATTTTTTGAATCCAAAGGGGCCCGTTTTACTGTTGGCTAATCACCCCGATTCATTTCTAGATGCGGTCATCATAGGCGCGGCTTATCAGCGAAAAATTCATTTTTTGGCCCGTGGTGATGTGTTTGAACATCCGATTTATGGCTTTTTGTTGCGTTCCATTGGAATGATTCCTGTTTTTCGTGCGCGCGAGGGGAAGCAACATTTGCACCGCAATCAAAACACCTTTCAAGAATCTGTCGACATTCTCGCAAAAGGCGGCGCCGTATTAATTTTTATCGAAGGGATTTGCCTGAATACCCATGAAATCCAAGCCTTCAAAAAAGGGGCGGCCCGGATTTTAGCTCAAACACAAGCCATTGGGGTCTTTCCTTTGATACATGTGATTGGATTGGGCTACAATGACTTTGCGAAATTTGGGAAAAAAGTCAATCTGCATATTGATGCGTATGAAGAAAAACAGACAATAGCCACCCCCAAAGACTATATAGATTTTAACGAAAGGGTGATGCACCGCATGAGGGCGCTCATCGAAATTCCCAAGGGAGAAACGCGGATTTTAAAGGGAATTTCCTACGCGTTTCATTGGCCCTTTTATGCGCTCATTAGGCAATTTGTTTATGAGAAAACGAATCATACTGTTTTTTATGATTCCGTCCTATTCGGGGTATTATTGTTCACCTATCCGATCTATTTGTTGATATTAGGATGCCTACTATCCTATTTTCAGATCCCTGGACCCGTGATTGTCCTTGTCCTTTTTTGGATGCCTATTTCTGCACGCCTGAGTTTGAAATAAGGTAAATCGGATTGTTTTTAGAAGCTACCAACAACCGCTTAGAAAAACCCTTGGGGAGCGGAATGGGCTTTTGATTAGAGCCTACGTAGACAATTGGCAAATGCAAAGAATCTGAAAGCGCAAAAAGGCGTTTACTGGCGATTTCCTTATCCGATGTTACCCACGTTACGATATCATTTCGATCATTATCTAATGAACGAATGTAATAATAGTTCCACGAATCAAAATTGACAATAGCGCGTGGAATTTCTTTACGTTGGGTCCCGCGCGCAATCTTATCGTATCCTTCTTTTATAAATTCATTGGGCATTCCAAAGGTAATATTCCAAATCAATAGTGCACTATTGGCGACAAAAAGCCCTATCAAAATCTTGTTGCGAAATGGAGGTGTCGGGCCATCTAATAAAAACCCAAGCAATGGAATCCAAAGAAAAATCGTGTGATGATAAAAGCGAATTTTGCCTAAGGCCATAAAAACCAATGCCATCACAAAAAAAGAAATCAAATACGTGTTTTGAAGATAAAATCGAGGCCTTTTGAAAAAAAATACTAGGCCGGTACCAACAAAAATCCAAGCAAAAATCGGCAGAAATCCAAAAATTTTGACTTGCAAAAAGGAGAAATAATCTACGTTCCTCAACAAATAAAAACTATAATCGAATTGATATAAAATATTTCCATAAACATTTTTTCGGTCAATAAAGATTTCGTGCAGAGGCGCTAATGAAAAATGACCATGATACATCTTTTTTATAAATATCATTACTGCGGCGCCGTCTCCGAAACCCAAAAACTGAGATTCGGGTAAGCAAAGTTTTGTCAAATTTGGCGAGTTAAAATCGGTGGCACAGATTTCATACCGCATAAAAATTATCACAAAAAGGAAAAATATACCCATAGCGGACCCTAGGTAAAAAGTACTTCGGCTCCGTAGTTTGGAAAAGCCTATTCGTGTAAAGGAAAAAACCAAAGCGGCCGGCCAGAGATATATAAAGAAAATTTTATCATAAATAGCCAAACACCACGCGAATACAATTAGGCAAGAAATTCCAAATTTGAAAGAAGCATTATTGTTCCCATATAATTTTTCAACCCAAATTTTAGTCCATAAAAAAATAATAATGGTAACATTCACCGGTCCTCCATCGTGGCAAACGGCCATATACATGGGAAGAAATAAAACAAGAAAAACCTGACCTGAACGATTCGGTTTAAAACAGCGGAAAAAGGACCAAAATATAACATATAAGCTAATTATACTATATGATACTTTAGCCACAATTAATGGCAACGTGACATAAAAAGGATAAAAAAGAAATGCCTGTAGGTTTCCTATATATGGAAAGGGGACATAAGCCGAAATGCCCCATGGCCCCTTTTTAATATAGGCTTGAAATCCTTCATTAAAAGTATTCAAATGAAAATTTGGCTGCCCATAGGCCAATGGATGAAAACTAATAAACTCATCCATGTGCACATGAAGGCCTAATGAAATCCATAATGCCAGTGCGCTAATGCACGTAAATAAGATTACATGAAAGGCTTTTTGAGACATCATATGATTTTATCTGCGATCGAACGATCATTAGATAATCGCGGAACTTTATTTTGGCCACCTAATTTCCCCTGGGATTTCATATACTCAATAAAGGCGTTTTTCTTCAGAGTCCTTACCACCAATGGCTGCAAGATCTTACCATCAATTAAATCCTTATAATACATGTTTTGAACTTGCATCGAATCATCCAAAACCCGCTTAAATGCATCCAAGTCATCCGGCAGCTTATCGAATTCTACCAGCCATTCATGATAGGGCAATACGCCCCTAGCTGTATTCACCTGAGGCGCCAAGGTAAACTCCACCACTTGCGCTTCAGGACAGGCCTCAAGGGCTGTTCGCATCGCACGCTCGACTTCCTCCCCAATCACATGTTCGCCAAAGGCAGAAATAAAATGTTTAATCCGACCTGTGACCACAATCCGATAAGGATTCAAAGACACAAATCTGACCGTATCGCCTATCGAATACGCCCACAGACCTGCATTGGTCGTCATTAATAAGGCGTAATTTACTCCTATTTGTACTTCTTCCAAACACAAGCGTTTCGGCTCTAACGTAAAATACGTCTCGCTAGGGACAAATTCATAAAAAATCCCTGCATCGACGAGCAACAAAAGTCCTTCCTCCCCGCTAGAATCCTGAAAGGCAATAAATCCTTCTGAGGCAGGATAGGTTTCTACGACATCGACGGGCCGAGCGATGGACTCCATGAGTTTTTGTCGGTAAGGCTCAAAATTCACCCCGCCTGTCACAAACACCTGAAAATCAGGAAATAATTCCCCGATTTTTTTTCCGCTCAAGGCCTCTAAGCGATCAAAATACATTTGAACCCAGGGCGGAATACCGGAGATCAGACCCATACGTTCTTCATGCGTTTCTTGGACGATCGCGGCTAATTTTTCTTCCCAATCATCGATACAATTCGTGGCATACGAGGGCAATTGGTTGCTCCGCAAATAACTAGGGACATGGTGATTGACGATGCCAGAGAGGCGCCCCGTTGGGATCCCATTGGGCGATTCTAATTCCGGAGAACCTGAAAGAAAGATTAATTTTTGATCTAAAAATGCTGAATTACGGCTGTAAAATACATAATGCAATAAGGCGTCACGCGCGCCTTGAATATGAAAAGGCATGGAATCGCTTGAAATCGGAATGTATTTCGCGCCAGATGTCGTACCAGATGTTTTCGCAAAATAGGCCGGTTTCCCTGGCCATAAAACGTTTGCCGTTCCACGAACAGCTTCTTCGATGTAGGGCTTTAGGTCTTCATATTCTGAAATTGGCACCAGCGCCTTAAACTCTAAATAATTTCGTATTTTATCAAAGGAAAAAATCCTACCAAAAGTCGTTTTTTCGGCTATTTTTAGATTGCTTTTTAACCAATATTCTTGACGTTCAAAGGCTTCCTGCTGCGCCTTTCGGTGCTTTTTAACGATGAGTTTAGCAAAAGGTTTGGCAAAGAAGGAACGTATGCCCATACGTATCTATTTAAAAATTCCTTTAGGGTCAGGCATTTTTTCGGCCAATTGGCTCCCAAAATTTAAATCCATTTGCAAGATATCTAGGGACCGACACGTATGAAAATATTCCCAAGATTTTTCATAGTTTCCTTGGTAAAAAGCCACTTGGCTACGCTTCATCCAGCCATTGGCATTCTTCGGCTCGTCGGCCAGCGATTGCGCCAGTTCGGCATCAGCTTCCGCCAAAGTCCCACAATCCATGCCTTTTAAATAACAACTCAAAAGCACAATGGCATAATCCACCCGCATAAGTGCCTGGGTTGGGTCAGACATAAGGCCTTTGGTCAATAATTGTTTCGCTATCGGGAAGTCCTGACGCTGAAAAGAAATGACACCTAAGCCCCAAAATGCATCAATATTTGCCGTATCCAAGGCATTCACTAAATTAAACCGATAGGTCGCTGTGTCTAATTTTCCTACTGCCACAAATTCCCAAGCCCGCTCTGCAAAAAACATAGCGGCTTCTTTGCGCGTCGGAAAACTAGCATCGCAGCCTTCTAAAAACTTGGTTAATTCTGTTTGATCTTTTGTTGGTAAGGTTTTTCCCCCAAAAAAGACTTGATATTTCAGTGGCTTTTGCGCTAATGACACAAAAGACAAGCAAACTAAAAGAGTTAAAAGCAAATATTTTTTCATAAGCACAAATCTATCGTTTCTTTTTGAATGATGGAGCCCCGCCCCTATATTTTGCGTTTTTCCCAGGCCGATTATTCCTGTCTGGGCCTTTCGGAGCCGCCTTCGTCGACATTTTGGCTGGCGCCTTTTTTTCTCCTTGTGCCACCGCCCCGCTTCGCGTTATCCCATTTTTACCTAAGGTTTTAAGGGCTGCTTTATTTCCATTAGCTCGTGCTTTAATCACCCATTTTTTATCATGAAAAGCCCCCTTGAATTCAGGATCTTCCCTTTTTCTTTGTTCATCCACGGACCTTAACATGTCCTGTTGCTCAAAAAACGGTGTTTCTTCAATTAAAACACCTTCTGGCAAAGGCTGCGGCTCTATTTTTTGTTGGATAATCTCCTCAATTTTATGCCAATGATACATCTCCGCCAAGGTAATGAACGTGATAGATTCGCCCACCTGCTCTGCTCGACCTGTCCGACCAATCCGATGCACATAATCCTCATAGATTAAGGGTACATCAAAATTAATCACATGGGACACCTTCGGAATATCGATTCCTCTGGACGCCACATCCGTAGTAACCAAAACGCGTAATAGCCCCTCTCGAAACTGTTGCATCGCATTAATCCGAGTATTCTGTCCTTTATTCGAATGAATCACACGCACTTGATCTGCTGGCAACACATTCCGAATAAGCTCTTGCTCCACCTGATTCACAATGTCCTTACTCCGACAAAATATCATTACCCGATCAAATTCAGGCTTTTGTAAAAAATAAGCCAAGGCATTGGTTTTCGTTTTTACATTTTGTGCCTCGAAAACAAATTGACTTACCTGGCTTGCCGGAGTCGCCTGAGGTGTCACTTCGATTTTATGTGGAAATTCCAAAAACTCATGGGACAGGTATTCTACTTTCTCCGGAAAAGTCGCCGAAAATAGCCCGTTTTGACGTTTTTTAGACGGTATTTTTTCCAAAATTTGACGGATCTGCGGCATAAAACCCATGTCCATCATTTTATCGGCTTCGTCGAGAATCAAAAATTTTAAATCCTTCACTCCAATCGCCTCTTTTCGATATAATTCCAAAAAACGGCCGGGCGTCGCAACCAATATATCTACCCCCGCATCGAGCGTTTGAATCTGTGTTTTTGGCCCTAATCCACCATAAAGTGCAAGAATTCGCAGGTCAGTGAATTGTGCAAGTCTTACCATAACCTCGTGAATTTGAATAACTAATTCACGCGTCGGAGCCAAAATTAAGGCCCTTGGAATCATTCCTTGGGCATATTTACAGCGCATCAAGATGGGCAGGGCATAGGCGGCGGTTTTCCCCGTACCTGTTTGTGCGATGCCTAAGACATCATGTCCTTGCAAAAGCAATGGAATGGCTTTCTCCTGAATGGGAGTCGGTAATTGATATCCCACCGCATCACAGGCGCGTTGCAGTTGAGGATTCAAGCCCAAACGTAAAAATTCACTCATCGGATTTAGCATTGTCTTTGAATTGCAAAGGTAGGGAAAATAATATTCTTACCTTTGAAACAAAATATCATACACATTGAATAAAATGAAGATCTGGATTTTAAGGCTTTGGCTTTTTATCCTACTCGCTTTTATAGTAGGTAGCCTATCTTCCTTATTTTTGTGGGGTTTGGCGCTGATTCAAAAAACGCCTGCGCTCCTTTGGGCGCTTCCCCTTGTATCTCTACTATTATACGTATTTTCTGGTTTTGATTTTGCCAAAAAGGGGATGAACAATTTTATCCGCAAATTGCAAATAGATAAACCTGCTGCCTTTCCAAGTCATACCTTGCTCATTACTCCATACGTTTTAATTAGTACTTGGATAAGCCAACTCGCCGGCGCTTCCGTTGGTCGAGAAGGAACTGCCGTACTCATGGGAGCAAACATAGGTGAGGGGCTCGCCGAAAAATGGAATGAGCACAAGGGCGTTTGGATTCGCATGGGAATGAGTGCCGGATTTGCATCTGTTTTCGGAACGCCAATCGCAGGATGTCTGTTCGCATTAGAAATTGCGGAAGTAGGAAAAATACACATCCGATCGATTTTGCCTTGTTTGGCGGCTGCTTTAGGGGCCGATTGGGTAAGTCAGCACGTGTGGGGCACAAATCACGTTTCATTCCCCCCGATTTTTATGCCTGCATTTTCTCTCCTATTTTGTGCCAAATTAGCCTGTATTGGCCTTTTTTTAGGGCTTTTAGGTCTCGTTTATTTGCGCTCACAATCGATTATTTCAAAATCGCTCGACAATTTACCCGTACAAGGTCCTCTCAAAGCGATTCTCGCGGGCTTGATATTGATGTTGGTTCTGTCTTTCCCTGTATTTTTTGAAAGTCGGGGTTTAGGTTCCGCCTATTTGCTTCGCCCTTTTCAAGAAGGCCCTTCGTCATTTGCCTTTTTAAAATTAATCGCGACATCTGTAAGTTTGGGTTTAGGTTTCAAGGGAGGAGAGGCAACGCCTTTATTTTTAATAGGTTCACAGGCCGCCGCTAATTTACAAGATATCGTATCTTTGCCCATCGGATTTTTGGCAGCCCTCGGATTCTGTAGTTTATATACTGGATTAGCCAAAACACCCGTAACAGGAATGGCTATTGGATGTGAACTTTTCGGGTCATCTGCACTTATCTGTTATTTGGTCGTGACAATAATAGTCATGTACGCGAGTGGGAAATCGGGCTTATTTTCAAAACAAACTTGGGCACCCTGGATACCCAAACCCTTATATTAATGTATCAAAATTTATTCAATCAGTATGAGCATTTCAAAGAATCCCGCATATACAAGCGCCGATTTAGCGAATCTTTGTGGTATGAATTAATCCAAGAGTGGTCACAAAAAGATGTTTTTGAAGTCTCTGAAATAGGAAAAACATTTGAGGAAAGACCCATTCACCAAGTGCGTTATGGCCAAGGACCTATCCGTATATGTGCTTGGTCACAAATGCACGGGGATGAGGCCACGGCAACCAAAGCATTGGCAGATATCTTTCTTTTTTTGTCTCAAAAGGCCGACGGTTTTGATGAACTCCGGCAAATATTGCATCAAAACATCAGCTTTTATGTTATTCCTCGTCTAAATGGTGATGGGGCCGCTCGTTGGACACGTGAAACAGCATTAGGTATAGATATGAACCGAGACGCACAAAGCTTGTTTAGCCCAGAAGCAAAAATTCTAAGCGATTGGGCAGATGCTATTCAACCCACCTTTGCCTTCAACCTACATGACCAAAATCGTTTATATTCGGTAGGTTCCACGCCTCATCAAACCCATATTGCCCTTTTGGCTACCGCGGGTGATGAACATGGAACTTGGACGCCATCTCGAATTCGGGCGGGAAAATTAGCGAATCGAATGTATAAAAATATCGAGGGGGGCCTAACAAATAAAATCGCCAAATGGTCTGATGAATACAATTCGCGCGCCTTTGGAGACAACTTTCAATCGAGAGGATATGGCTTACTTTTACTTGAATCAGGGGGTGCCGCATGGGATTTAGAGAAGCATACGCTTCGTAAAATAAATGCTTGTTTGCTACTCGATGCATTATATAGCATCGCGACTGATTCATGGAAAACAGAATCCATGGAATTATATCAAGGACTTTTAACCAATGAACGTTGCATCGTAGACATCAAACTGAAGAATGCACCATTAGCTTCCGGTAAAAATCAACGAGCAGACATCGCCATCAACCTTAAAGAATACATTGACGAAGAAGGAGAAATCGCCTATGCGTGGATCATTGAAGACCTTGGAGACATGTCCATTTACCACGGTTTACAAGAAATAGATGCGTCTACTTTTGAGTATGCGTCTCAAGAAGCCATCAAAAAAGAAGGCGTTTATACTCAATTACTATTCCATCAAGGAGAAAAAATAGCATTTCAATTAAGCGATTATACCCATAAAATTCAAAAATAAAGATGACCTCACTACCCGTATTGATTATTGGCATTAACCCATTCGCCTTAGAAGTGGCTCACATATTTCAAAAAAATGATGTCGTTGTATATGGCTTTTTAGATGATGATCCGAAAAAACAAGGGACCGAAATCGGAGAAATTCCAGTCCTAGGCACCACAGAAAATTCAGATTATTGGAACTTAATCGGCAAATCTTGTGGGGTATTTGTGGCATTAGAAAACCCGATTGAGCGGAAAAAGATGATTGAATTAATTGAGGAAGAACGTAAAACCCTACCTGTAAATGCCATTCATCCATCGGCACAAATCGCACATGTTAAAAGTCTTGGCTATGGAATTTACATTGGGGCAGGAAGCATCATTTCCCCGGAAGTTAAAATAGCAGACCATGCCATTATTGGTACAGGCGTGATTCTTGAGACAGGCGTACAGGTGGAAGAATATGTGCAAATTGGGGCTGGATCAACGATCGGCAAAGAGGCCAAATTAGATAAAAATGCATTTATCGGGATACATTCTACGGTCGTTGGGAGTGTACAAATAGGCAAGGGCAGTACGGTCGGCGCAGGGAGTGTTGTAATAGAAAATGTCCCTTCAAGCAAAAGGGTTTTCGGTAATCCGGCTAAAATACTATAGGTTAATTAAGTTTTTCGATGTTGTCCGAATTCACCATCGGGAGAAAATGGAAGTTCAAGTACAATTGCGCCACCACAATTACATCCTCCAAACAATAGGCTGTAATCCGCGCTAAATCCTGCTCCTTGTAAAAAACTTCATTGACTCGGTCGCCCGACAAATCGGCTTTTGCCCCAGGGATGCCTAATAATTCAGCCAATAATTCTAGGGATGCAAAGGATCTCCGATCACCAAATTTCCACATTTCCATCGTGTCTTGGTGAATGATTTCCCATGGTTTTTTACCTTGTAATTGTAATGATTTAGGTATTTCGAGTCCTTGAATTAACATGCGGCGGCATAAATATGGGAAATCAAATTCCTTTCCATTGTGTGCCACCAAGGTTAATTCTCTAGATTTATAGGTCTTATTGACAAAGCCTATAAACTCTTTCAACAATTCTTTCTCGTCTGAATTTGCAATTGTCTTCACCTTCAAGGACATTTCACCTTGCTTATTCGCAAACAAAAACCCCATCCCAATTACTATAATTCTACCAAATTCCGGATACAACGCAGCGCGCTCAAAATACAAATCGCTAGGATTTTGATTTATACTATTTGGCAAATTCTTCGCTTTTTTTGCCCAAAAATCTTGCATTTTGATTGACAGTTGGGAAAAATCACCCTGCCCAGATACCGTTTCAATATCTATAAAAAGAGTATTTTTGAAATTTTTAAGCGTGTCCATGTATCCTTTATTTGAGGTGTTCCACGTGGAACGTTTTGGTTTTATCAGAAAGCTCTTCCAATGTTTCACGTGAAACATTTTGAATAGTGGCATTAAAAAGGCTTGCTAAATGCATTAAAACGCGCGGCTTGACCTCGTCTACACTGACCTCTTTGCCCAATTCTTGGCTCAAGGATGTAACGCCCAGCGTACTGATTCCACATGGTACGATGTGAGAAAAATAACTTAAATCAGGCGACACATTAAACGCAAAACCGTGCATGCTTATCCAGCGAGAAGCCTTAACGCCAAGTGCACAAATCTTTCTACTTTGCTCTGAATTGGGCTCTATCCAAACACCCGTAAGCCCATCTATTCGTCCCGCGAGAAGGCCGTAATCCGCACAAGTTTTGATGATCGCTTCCTCCAGCATCCGTAAGTACAAATGAATATCTGTATAGAAATTCTCTAGGTCAAAAATAGGATAGCCGACTAATTGGCCTGGCCCGTGGTAGGTTATGTCGCCGCCCCGATTTGTTTTAAAAAAGCTTGCATTGATCGTATGCAAAAACTCCTTTTGCATCAGTAAGTGCGACGCGTCGCCGCTTTTCCCAAGCGTATATACATGTGGGTGTTCACAAAACAAAAGGACATTCCCGGTCCCATATTCTTGGCCTTCTTTGCGCCCACGGTTTGCCAATTTAATCGATGCCGTATTTGCCAAAATCCGCTCTTGTAAGTCCCACGCTTCCTGATAAGGGATGAGTCCTAGATCAACAAATTGGACATTTTTATTTTGCTCTGACATAATCAGTTTTTTACTCCCAGACACCTCTCGTGGTGCCTAATTTTGGGCAGGACAAATATACAATAATGGCTAAACATTTGATGCAGGGAAGGGCGGCCGAACAAATCGCTGCCCTATATTTTACCAAGAAGTTCTATCTTTTGCGACATCGAAATTATCGATATCGAAAATCCGAAATAGATTTAATCGTAGAAAAGGGAGGCCTATTACTTTTTGTTGAAGTAAAATCGGCCAAGCACAACCGCTTCGGAGAACCAGAAAAAAACATTAAAAGGGGACAAATTAACCGAATTAAACTGGCCGCGGAAGCATATCAACATGCTACTTTGTGGGAAGGAGAGATTCGTTTCGACAGCATTTTGTTGACTTTTTTTCCCCAGGCCATTAAAATAGAACATTTCAAGGATGCTTTTTCGTAATTTCGCCATTTGAAATTATTGCCATGATCACATTTCAGTCCGAGGACCTGGTTTTTAACCTCAAGGAAAAACGTAAACATAAGCATTGGCTCCTAAGGGTGGCCAAAGAAGAAGGCAAATCCATTACGGAATTAGCGTATGTATTTTGTTCGGACACCTATTTGCTCGACATCAATCAAACCTACCTAAACCACGATACATTAACCGATATCGTAACGTTTGACCAATCCGAAAAACCGAACACAGTAGAGGGAGATGTTTTTATTTCATTAGATCGCGTGAGAGAAAATGCTGAAAAATTTAGCACACAGGATTCAGAATTAAAGCGCGTTATGGTTCATGGTTTGTTACACCTTTTGGGTTATAAAGACAAATCAAAGTCAGACAAAGAAACCATGACCCTTAAAGAAAATTATTATTTAGAACGATTTGATTAAACACTAATGTTCCACGTGGAACAGCCAACCAAAAAGATGCAACAGACATACGACGTCATAGTAGTAGGAGCGGGACATGCAGGATGTGAGGCGGCACATGCGGCGGCTCAGATGGGTTCGCGTGTGTTGTTAATTACCATGAACATGCAAACGATCGCGCAGATGTCATGTAATCCTGCGATGGGTGGAGTGGCCAAGGGTCAAATCGTCAGAGAAATCGATGCGATGGGTGGCTTATCTGGAATTATTTCTGATAAAACGATGATCCAATTTCGGATGTTGAATCGCTCCAAAGGGCCTGCTATGTGGTCGCCCCGCTGCCAATCTGATCGGATGCGCTTTGCCGAAGAATGGAGATGGGCGTTGGAAGAAACACCGCTGGTAGATTTTTGGCAAGATTCGGTCTCGCAATTAATTCTCGAAAAGGGAGAGGTTTGTGGTGTGAAAACGCGGATGGGCATGAGCTTCCAAGCGAACTCTGTCGTGCTAACGAATGGAACTTTTTTAAATGGGCTGATACATATAGGGGAAAAGAATTTTGGTGGTGGGCGGATGGCAGAACCGATGGCGATGGGATTGACAGAACAATTGGTCGAACTCGGTTTTGAATCGGGTCGAATGAAAACAGGAACTCCGCCGAGAGTCGATGGGAGAAGTCTAGATTTTGCTTCCATGGAGGAGCAAAAAGGCGATGAAAACCCGAGCCACTTTTCTTACATGAGCGATGATTCATTGACGGAACAACGGTCTTGTTGGATTACTCATACCAATGAAAAAGTTCATGAAGTCCTACGAAAAGGCTTTGATAGATCGCCGATGTTTGCGGGGAGAATCAAAGGCTTGGGCCCTCGATATTGCCCCTCTGTAGAAGACAAAATAAATCGCTTTGCGGATAAAGATAGTCATCAAATTTTTGTGGAGCCGGAAGGATGGAAGACGGTTGAAATTTATGTGAATGGATTTTCAACCTCCCTGCCCGAAGACATTCAATTCGAGGCAATCCGTTTAATCCCTGGTTTTGAAAAAGCAAAAATGTTTCGCCCAGGTTATGCAATCGAATACGACTATTTCCCACCGACCCAATTGCTTTCTACGCTCGAAACCAAGCGCGTGTCGGGCTTATTTTTCGCCGGACAAATCAATGGCACAACCGGCTATGAAGAAGCCGCATGCCAAGGCTTAATGGCCGGAATAAATGCACACCAAAAAACGCATGGACTAGACGCATTTACGCTCGCGCGATCGGATGCATATATCGGCGTTTTGATCGATGATTTGATTAACAAAGGAACCGATGAGCCCTATCGGATGTTCACGTCCCGAGCTGAGTTTAGAACACTGTTGCGCCAAGATAATGCCGATGAACGATTAACTGAAAAGGGTGCGGCGATTGGCCTTGCTAAACAAAACAGAGTGGATCGATACAACGAAAAAAAATCTGCCGTGGCGAATTTAACAGCAGAAATAAAAGCATTAAAAATCAAACCTGAGGATATAAATTCTTGGCTCGAAAACCAAGGAACATCCCAGATCCGAGAGGGAACTCCGTTCCTAAATTTGTTAAAACGTTCCGACCTAAGTTTTGACCAATTGCTCTCACATGAATCCGGGCACGACATTAAAAGCCGTTATTCACAAGAAGTCATCGAACAAGTTGAGATCGTCGTGAAATACGAAAGCTACATCGAGAAAGAGCGACTGATGGTGAACAAAATGAAGAACATGGAGGATTTGGCCATCCCAGAAAATTTTGATTATGACAAGATCAAAACACTGTCCACCGAATCGCGGATCAAATTAAAATCCATTCGTCCACAAACCATCGGACAAGCCAGTCGGATCTCGGGAGTCTCGGCCTCCGACCTATCCATTTTACTTTTATTCATGGGTCGATAAATATGGAAAATTTACAGCACTGTCCGGCTTGCGGTCACACGAAACAAAAGCCCTACCTAGAAGCTCAAGATTACACCGTTTCAAAAGAACGCTTTTCCATTGTGACTTGCGAAGGCTGTGAATTATTATTTACAAATCCGAGACCTAGCAGTAGCGAGGCGGGTCCCTATTACCAATCCGAAAATTACATCTCACATAGCAATACACAGAAAGGTTTCATTAACAGCTTGTACCATCAAGTGCGGACTATTACCTTGCGCCAGAAAACAAATTGGATTCAGGCCTATCAAAGCGGGAGCCGAGAGCTCTTGGATATTGGCTGTGGCAATGGCCATTTTTTGCATGCGTGCCAACAAACCGGTTGGAACACTTCGGGCATGGAATTAGACGCCGCCACCGCTCTTCGAGCTAGCGAACTTTTAAAGAAGCCAATATACCCAAGCCTGTCCGAAATTCCGGCTGATAAAACATTTCAAGTTATCAGTCTTTGGCACGTCTTGGAACATGTGTATGAGCTAGAAGACTATTTTAATTTCTTCAAATCCCGCCTAGAAGCCAAGGGGAAATTAATTTTCGCATTGCCGAATTCCAAAAGTTTTGATGCCTCCTATTTTGGAGAATTTTGGGCAGCGTATGATGTTCCCAGACACATCTATCATTTTGATCCTGCGACCATAACATCACTCGCAAAACGATATGGCTTTCGTTTGGTCAAACAGCGCGGCCAACTTTTCGACAGCTTTTACATTGCATTACTCAGCCATCAATACAAAACAGGAAGCAAAAGAATACTGATGTCTTTTTTGCTTGGGCTTTGGTCAAACATCCTGGCATGGACAAAGACAGGAAATTATTCAAGTAATTTATATATTTTCGAACATGTATAATTACATGAAAAATGTTTTGGCTTTCTTGTTTGTTGGTCTACTCGCAGCCAACCTATTGCTACAAAGTTGCGCCCAAATGGCAAGTCCCCCAGGCGGAAAAAAAGATACCCTTGCGCCAAAAATATTGAGTTCAAGCCCCCTACATAAGAGCAAAAATTTTAAAGGGAAAAAAATAGAACTGGTATTTAATGAATACATTAATGTTCGAAACTTAAACCAAGAACTATTAATTACGCCCAACGTCGGCACCTATCAAACGAAATTAAAACCCACCGGATTAACGCTGCAATTGGATAGTGCCCTAAAGGAAAATACGACTTATACGTTTAATTTCAGAAATGCGATTGAAGATATGTCCGAGCGCAACATAGGCAAAAACATCAAACTCGTTTTCAGCACATCCCAAAATATCGACTCACTCGTGATTCAGGGAAAGGTGAAGAGCCTCCAACAAAATATGGCTGTCGAAAATGTCTTGGTCGCCCTATATCCATTTAGCGACACCTTGCGCATCGATAAAACAAAGCCCTATTACTTCACTAAAACGGATACGTCCGGAATTTATGTTTTGGAGAATGTTGCCGCAGGAAAATATTACATGGCCGCCTATCAAGACTTGAATAATAATTTATTGTACAATTCAAGCAAAGAGCCCGTCGACTTTATCTCTGAACCGTTTTTGACATTATCCAAAAACGAAAAACAAAACTTTAGTATTGCATTACAAAACCAAGACCCTCTTAAAATCGCAAAAACGACATCCACAGCGAAAACCGTCCTGTATGATTTTAACCGGGGTATAAAAGAAATAAAGTTTGACAAAGACCCAAAACTTTCAATCGCCTATCAAATAGAAAACGCACACAGTCTACGTTTTTACGCACAGAAACTAGAAAAAAAAGACACGCTTTTCATCACAGCGCTCATTAAAGATTCTGTCAACCGAGATTATAAGATTCCTTTAAAAATCAAGTTTCGCGAATTGACTACGAAAGAAAAACCAAGCAAAAGCACAATGCCGCTTTCGGTATTACCCGCTTCAGGAAAATATTTATCACCAGAAGATTCATTACTAATTATTTTACCCAAACCTGTCGTGGCTTGGGATTCAAAACGTATCCAATTCATTACGGGGCCAGATGAGCATGTTCTCCTACCCGACGAGGCCTACTCGTGGAACGATGTTTCCAACAGGCTCCGAATTGATAAAGGGTATTTACCGCTTCGGGAGAAATTTGATCTATCGATTGAGAAAGGTGCTTTTGTTGGGATAGAGAGTGACACCAGCGATGCTTTTAGACAAAACTTTCAGTTTCAAGACTTGGAACAATATGGAATTATGGAAGGGGGAATCAAAGATGTTAAAGGTAAATTCATTTTCCAATTAATTTCTACCGCGAACAGCCTTATCGCTTATGAACAGATAAGCGACGGGAAGTTTTCTTTTCTACACGTGGAACCTGGCCAATACATCGTACGCGTTATCCACGATAAAAATGAAAATGGATACTGGGACATTGGTAATTTTATTACAAAAACGAAACCAGAACCCATTTACTATTTACCAGGGAAGATAAAATTAAAGGCTAATTTTCAGTTGACAGACCTGTGGATAAGTCCCGAATAAACACACAATTTATCCACAATTTATACTTGCCCTTGTGGATAAAAAGAAGAGGTGCCTAAGCGATGTGGATAAAGCCCAACTTATCCACACAAAAACTTTAACTTATCCACAATTAAAATAGGCCATTTAAAATTATAAGTACTTATTAATCTGTTAGATATAAAGTAAATTTAGACTTATCCACTTATCCACAGAGAACAATAATTAAGAACAAAAGAATAGATATTTAAAAATTTAATTTCTTTTAATATACCATGTGGAAAACTTATTTGGTTCTACTTTTTTATTTTCCTTTTTCCCTCTACTCTTTCCAAGTTCAGATCATCCCGTCAGACTCTTTAGAGGCTGCTGCATTCAAACAAAGTCTAACGCAAATTGATTTGCCGGCTAATGGGCTTAAAAAAGAAGAATTAATAGACCAATTGTTTACAAAATCCTTTAATTCTGGTTCTTTATTAATTGAAGATGTGTTAAATAAAATATATGAAGATAATTTAGAATCATATTTAATCAAAGTGTGTGGAAAGAATGTGGATAACTTATCTGCTCGGGGACAGGCTCGTGTGTATTTGTTGATTGGTGATGCGCAGTTTTCTTTAGGCCAACAGTATGAAGCTTTATTAGCTTATGCGAAAGCAGAGAAAAGGGTTAAAGATTCGCCTTTGGCCTATGAGGCAAAATGGAAAACAGCAAAGGCTTATTTTTACTCAGGTGATTTTGACTTGGCCAAAGAATTATTGGATATTTTAAAACAAGGAACTGATCGAGAAATAGCAAATGATGCTTTAAATTTAAGTATGTTCTTGGATGACCATTTAGGCATCGACTCCTTGGAAAAGGAAGTACGTCAATTCGTTCAGATTCAAAAATTACAGGATTTTAGAAAATGGAAGGATGCGGATGTGGCGCTAAAATTTTTCCTAGAATCGACAAAGCAAGAAAATTTGGCCGATGATCTTTTATTCCTCAGAGCGCAACGCGCTTACCAAAAAAAAGAATTAATACTGGCCAAATCTCTATTTTTAGAATGTTATCATAAATATCCAAGGGATATTTATGCGGATGACACATTGTTTGCCTATCTCGATTTAGATCGATTCAAAGACGAAAAGCTTTGTTTACAATTTATACAGCAATTTCCTAGTAGTTTGTTTGTCGATACCGTTCGTCTTCATTTGTTGAATACAAAAAAATAATTTTAAAGTTCTAAATGAGTTTCGGGTAAATAACTAACTTTGAAATATTATAAACACTTGTCAACTATGCTTGAATCTTCTGCCTTCACCCGTGTCTTCGATTTATTAAAACCTCTAGAGACTTTAGAAAAACCCGATATGTTTTGTAAAAAACGCGATGGTGTTTGGACAAAATATTCATCAAGTGATACGCTCGAGGAGATCCAAAATTTAGCCATGGGCTTATTGGAATTAGGGGTAAAACCAGGCGATAAGGTCGCTATTATTTCAGGTAATCGGCCAGCTTGGAATTTTGTTGATTTTGCGACACAAATTATCGGCGGGGTAACGGTTCCTATGTATCCCACGATCACGGTGGAAGATTATGCTTTTATTTTCGAAAATGCGGAGGTTAAACTTGTCTTTGTGGAGGGTGAAGATTTGTTTTTAAAGGCAAAGGAGGCCGCAAAGGGAAATACAAATATTCAAGAAATTTATTCATTTGATCCTGTGCAAGGCGCGCCTATTTGGTCGGACGTGCGGGATGCTGGAAAAGGAAAAGATCGTGCGGTTTTAAAGACTTTGCAGGATGCGGTTAAGCCGGAAGACTTGTTGACCTTAATTTATACTTCAGGAACAACGGGTCGCCCCAAAGGCGTGATGTTAACGCATCACAATATTGTCAGCAATGTAAAATCTCTTGAGCGCGGTAAGTTTTTTAATTTGAAAGCGGGAGACAAGGCCTTGAGTTTTCTGCCGCTTTGCCATATTTATGAGCGGACGGATATTTATTTGTATATGTTTTATGGCGTGTCGACCTATTATGCCGAAAACATGGAAACCATTGCAGATAATATTCGGGAGGTTCAACCGACGATGTTTGCGTCTGTGCCACGCTTGCTTGAAAAAGTATATGATAAAATCATGGCCAAAGGAAATGAGTTGACCGGCTTTAAGCGGACCTTGTTTTTTGCCGCGATAGATTTTGGTTTGCAATATGATCCGATGAAAAAATTAGGCTTCATCGATTCGCTTAAATTAAGTATTTATCGGAAGTTGATTTTTAGTAAATGGAAAGAGGCCTTAGGCGGAAAAATTCGCCTGATTACTTCCGGTTCGGCGGCATTGCAACCCCGCTTGTCTCGCGTTTTTTGGGCGGCAGGCATTCCGATTTCCGAAGGCTATGGCTTGACGGAAACCTCCCCGGTAATTTCGGTTTCTATGGTGGATCCGATTGATTTCCAAGTGGGATGTGTGGGTACGGTTTTGGATTGTTTGGAATTAAAAATCGCGGAAGATGGAGAAATTTGTGTCAAAGGCGATTCCATCATGCCGGGTTATTATAAAAATCCGGAGGCGACGGCAGAGGCGATTGACAAAGATGGCTGGTTCCATACGGGTGACATCGGCGAAATGGTTCAGGGAAAATATTTAAAAATTACGGATCGTAAAAAAGAAATATTTAAGACCTCGGGCGGGAAGTATGTAGCGCCACAGTTAGTTGAAAATAAATTAAAAGAATCCGCTTTCATTGAACAATGTATGGTAACTGGGGAAGGGCAGAAATTCCCTTCGGCCCTGATTATTCCAGAATTTGCGGCCTTGGCGGTTTGGTGTAAGCAAAATGACATCGCGGTGTCGGGAACCGAGGAAATGATTGCGAATAAGCAAGTTTTTGCTAAAATGGAAGAAGAGGTGCGCATGACCATGGCTAGCGTGGCGAAATATGAACAAGTAAAGCGCTTTGTGTTATTGCCTCGTTTGTTTACCATAGCAGATGGCGAAATTACGCCGACCTTAAAATTAAAGCGCAAGCAAATCTATGCGAAGCATGAGGCTTCGATTTTGGCACTTTATGAATAATTCGCCTTTTAGTAAATAGACATACGACGAGCGCAGAATTTTTTGTAATTTCGTAGCCAATTATCTTATCATACCTTATGTCTCATTCTAAAAAGATTGCGTTAATAACCGGTATTACGGGCCAAGACGGCGCTTATTTAGCGGAATTATTGCTTTCCAAAGGCTACAGCGTTCACGGAATTAAACGGAGAAGCTCCTTGATTAATACAGGTCGGATCGACCATATTTACGAGGATCCGCATGTAGATTCGTCGAATTTTCATTTACACTATGGTGATTTAAGCGATTCCACAAATATTATTCGCATCATTCAGGATGTGCAGCCGGATGAGATTTACAATTTAGGTGCAATGTCGCACGTAAAAGTGTCTTTCGATGAGCCGGAATATACGGCGCAAGTCGACGGAATCGGAACATTGCGGATTTTAGAAGCGGTACGTCTGTTAGGGATGACGCACAAAACAAAGATTTACCAGGCGTCCACGTCTGAATTATATGGCTTAGTTCAGGAGGTTCCACAATCTGAAAAAACCCCTTTTTATCCTCGTTCGCCCTACGCGGTCGCCAAATTATACGGATACTGGATCACGGTAAATTACCGCGAAGCCTACGATATGTTTGCTGTCAATGGGATTTTGTTTAACCACGAATCGCCTTTACGCGGGGAGACCTTCGTAACACGTAAGATTACGAGAGGTGTAGCGCAGATAGCTTTAGGCCAACAAAATAAATTATACCTCGGTAACCTCGATGCGAAACGCGATTGGGGCCACGCGAAGGATTATGTGGTGGCGATGTGGTTGATTTTGCAACAAGAAAAACCCGAAGATTTTGTCATTGCAACCGGAATTACGACTACTGTTCGGGACTTTATTCGAATGTCGTTTGCTGAGGTGGGCATCGAATTAGCTTTTAAAGGCGAAGGCGAAAACGAAGTGGCGACTGTTGTTTCCTGTTCGAATCCATTGTACCAAGTAGCGATAGGCCAAGAGGTCGTAGCGGTAGATCCGCGGTATTTCCGTCCGACGGAAGTGGAATTGTTGATCGGTGATCCGACCAAAGCCAAAGAAAAATTAGGGTGGACCCTTGAATATGATTTGCCGGCTTTGGTGAAAGATATGATGACTTCTGACGTGGCCTTATTTTCAAAAAAATAATATGCATCCAACCATTGCGGTAATCGGTTTAGGTTATGTGGGATTTCCCTTGGCGGTGGAATTTGGAAAATTATACCCTACCCTAGGATTTGATATCGATCAGGGGCGGATTGCGGAATTGCAGCGTGGATTTGATCGGACCCAAGAGGTTTCGGAGGCCCAATTGGCGGCGTCGGTTTCTTTGCGATTTTCTTCTCAAACGGATGATTTGAAAGGATGCAATACCTTTATTGTGACAGTTCCCACGCCGATTGACCATTTCAAAAAACCTGATTTGAGCCCTTTGTTAAAGGCGTCTGAGATGATTGGTCGGGTGTTAAAAAAAGGGGATGTGGTCATTTATGAGTCGACGGTTTATCCGGGTTGTACCGAGGAAGATTGTGTTCCGGTTTTAGAAAAATATTCCGGCTTGGTGTTTAATCAGGAATTTTTCTGTGGCTATTCGCCGGAGCGGATTAATCCGGGCGACAAAGTGAATACCTTAACGAAAATCAAAAAAGTGACGTCAGGTTCTACGCCGGAAGTCGCGGAACAGGTGGATGCTTTATATCGCTCTATTATTCAGGCGGGTACTCACAAGGCCAGTTCGATTAAGGTGGCCGAGGCGAGTAAGGCGATTGAAAATGCGCAGCGGGATGTGAATATTTCGTTTGTGAATGAGTTGGCGCTGATTTTTGATCGGATGGGCATAGATACGACGGAGGTATTGGAAGCGGCGGGAACGAAATGGAATTTTTTAAATTTTAAGCCGGGTTTGGTGGGGGGTCATTGCATCGGCGTGGATCCTTATTATTTGTTGCACAAATCGGAAAGTTTAGGCTATTATCCGCAGGTGATTTTGTCGGGCCGAAGGGTGAATGACAATATGGGGATTTTTGTGGCGAATAAATTGGTCAAATTAATGATTCAAAAGGGGAAAAAGATAGGGGGAGCAAGGACCTTGATGTTGGGGATTACCTTTAAAGAAAATTGTCCGGACATTCGTAATTCGCGCGTGGTGGATATTTACAAGGAGCTGATAGATTTTGGGATGGAAGTGGATGTGTATGATCCATGGGCGAATGCGGAAGAGGTTCAAAAAGAACATGGGATTTCGTTGCTTACTACCTTGGGGGAGGCATATGATGCGATTGTGTTGACAGTGGCGCATGGAGAATTTTTGGAATTACCTTTTGTCAAATTAAAGGCGAAAGATGGGATTATTTTTGATATTAAATCAGTTTTGGATAAGTCTTTAGTGGACGCTCGATTATAAAAAATGGCCTGGTACGCGATATATACAAAGTCTCGGATGGAGAAAAAGGTGGCTCTGCGTTTGCAGGAAGCGGGGATTGTTTGTTATTGTCCGGTAACGAAGCGGAAGAAGCAGTGGTCGGATCGCAAAAAAATCGTCGAGGAGGTTTTGTTTCGGTCCTATGTTTTTGTGGATATTAATTTAGTCAAACAAGGCGAAGTGGTTCGAAAGACCTTTGGAGTGGTGAATTTCGTGTATTGGTTGAGCAAACCGGCGATGATTCAAGATGAGGAGATTTTGGCGATTAAACGGTTTTTGTCGGATCACGTCGAAGTCGATTTTGTGGGATCTTCGGTTCAGGTTGGCGATTTTATTACGATTGATACGGGTCCATTAAAGGGCAAAACAGCCGAGGTGGTTGGATTGAAGAATAAGAATGAGTTTCGCTTGCGGATTGAAAGTTTAGGATTTGAATTAGTGGCTAAATTGGGCCACTCAAAAGAATAAATGAATAAAGGAAAGGCTCTTTTTCGTGGCATTTGGATTTCAGCATTTACGATGCTGAATTTGCTTTCGTTTGGGCTTTTAGCGCAGGAGCGGACCTATGCTTCGGCTTTTTCGATGGGTGGTGGATATACCTCGGGCACCTATACGCCCTTTTGGTTACGGGCGAATCAGTTTGGCGAGGTTCCTACTTGGGAGAGTTATTGGAATGCGGGATTGTTGGCGAAGATGGATTATCGAAAGGGTCGGCGCGCCGACTGGGGCATGGGTGTTAGCGCGCGCGTGAATTTAGCGGAGACAAAATCGGAGTTTTTATTACAAGAAGCGTATATCAAAGGAAAATTTGGCATTTTTGAAATGTCGGTGGGCCGACGGAAATACATCCAAGGACTAACCGACACAACCTTGAGTTCGGGCTCCTATATTTTTTCAGGGAATGCGCTGCCGATGCCTAAAATCGAAATCGTTGTCAATGACTATTGGGCCCCGGGATTTTTAGGCGGTGTCGCGGCCTTTAAGGGAAATTTTGTGCATGGCTGGTTTGATAGAGACCGCTCTAACGTAACCCAGGTTTATTTGCATCAAAAATCATTTTACGGGCGGCTAGGAAAACCCTCATGGCCCGTTAAGTTTTATGGGGGCTTTAATCACCAGGTGCAATGGGGTGGATCAAAGCGGTATTTAAACGCTTCTATGACGAATTCTTCAGGGTCGAAAGCGAATTTACTTTCCGATTATTTTTATGTAATCACTGGAAAATCTTTAGCTGGAGCTGGGGGTGATACGGCCACTTATGGGGCCAATGACGGGTTTAATCGCTTAGGAAATCATTTGGGAACGGTCGACGTGGGCATGGAGGTAGAACTGAATGCGGGGAAATTATTTTTCTATCGCCAAAGCATTTATGAAGACGGGTCTTTGTTTCATGGCAATAATATTACGGATGGTTTACATGGAATTTCCTTTAGACGAAATGCGGATCAAGGGCTATTGAAAATCGTTTTGGAATATTTTAATACCACATCTCAAGGGGGAGCGGGCGGATCAGGCAATACCATTGCAAGTTTACGGGGGCAGGATAATTATTTCAATAATGGTGATTTTCCAGAAGGCTGGTCCTATTTGAATAAAGCCTTGGGTTCGCCTTTGATTACTTTGGATACCGAAACGGATCTAAGTCCTTCGCTAAATACGATGTTTGACAATAATCGCGTGGAGGCATTTTACCTCGGCTTAGAGGCCTTAATAGGCGAAAATCATTTCACATTTCGAGGTAGTTTATCAAATGCGATAGGATTTTATGGCAGTGAATATGTACCTGTGAAGCGCCAAATATCTGCGGGCCTACAATGGCAAAGGCCTTTGCCTTGGATTAGCGAAGGAGCTGAATTAAAAGCGAACGTTGGTTTCGATACCGGCGACTGGAAAAAGGATGTATTCGGAGGAAACCTGAGTATTTCGATTCCTTTAATTTAGCCAAAGAACAAATAACTCACCCCAATCGCCGTTATAATTCCCACCGCATCCGCGAACAATCCGGCCCACAACGTATATCGAATGTTTTTGATATGAACGGAGCCAAAATACAAAGCCACTACATATAAAATGGTTTCGGCTGAACCTTGGAAGACGCAGGCGAGTCGGCCCACAAAGGAATCCGGCCCATGGGTCTTCATCGTGTCGATCATCATGGCGCGCGACCCGCTCCCACTGATCGGATGCAATAGTGCCGTAGGCATCGCATCCGTAAATCGATTATCAATGCCCGCCAAATCAACCACATATTTCATGCCATCCACGATAAAACCGAGCACGCCGGAATTACGCAGGCATGAAATGGCGACTAACATCCCCACTAAATAGGGAATGATCCGAACGGAAGTCTCGAAACCGCCTTTGGCACCCTCGACGAAGGTGGAAAAAATATCAATCTTTTTCCAAAAGGCGGCCACGATAAAAGACAGAATCAAGCCGAACAAAAGGCCATTGCTCAAAACCTTGGACTGAAGCTCGATTTGCTCCTTTGGTAGGCTACTGAAATACCATAAAATTCCACCCAAAAGTAATGTTAAGCCAGAAATCCAGGCAAAAAGTACGGGTTCGAAAAGCCGAATTTTCTGTTTGATGGAGACCCAAATGAGCCCCGTCATCGTGGTCGCGTAGGTGGCCATGAGGCAAGGAATAAATACATCCGAGGCATCCTGGGCACCGTAAATGGCCCGCTGGGCCATAATGCTCAAGGGAATCAACACCGGCCCGGCGCTATGTAACACCAAAAACATGATTTGGGCATTCGAGGCGGTATCTTTACTCGGATTTAATTCCTGAAGTCCCTGCATTGCTTTTAATCCAAAAGGCGTGGCGGCATTATCCAAGCCAAGTAAATTTGCCGAAAAGTTCATGATCATTTGGCCATGCACCGGATGGTCTTGAGGAATTTCAGGGAAAAGGCGGGTGAAAAAAGGACGAATGCGGCGGGCTAAAAAGTGAATGGCGCCGGCTTTTTCGCCGATTTGTAAAATGCCCATAAAAAAAGTCATGACTCCCGCGAGCGGTAATGCAATTTTCATCACGGCCATTTCGGCGGAATCGAACATGCCGTCGACCAAGATTTTAAAGATATCGGCATTACCGAAAAAGACAAATTGGATACACGCCACCACGAAAGCCACCCCAAAAAACAAAAACCAAATCCAATTTAATGCCATAGCCTTTTAGAGAAATAAATTTTGGCTAAATTAGGGAAATTCTTTTTGAAACATGCCTCTGCTCTTCCTTGTTTTTTTCCTCTCTGTCTTTTCTGAATCTACCTGTGTGTATGAAAAAACGATGGCGGAACAGGGACTCGTTGAAGTCCAACAAGCAATTCCTGGCATTCTCGTTGAACTCAAATACGCCACCACCGATAATTTCATGCACAAAAACGTATATGGATGTCTGCAAAAAGCCTATTTACAAAAAGAGGTGGTCGCGCGCTTGAAGAAAGCGCAGGCGTATTTGTCGGCCAGCCACCCCGGGTATCATTTTCTGATTTATGACGCCACACGCCCGCTGTCGAAACAATGGGACCTATGGAATGCTTTGCCTCAGTATCCGCCAAAAGTGCGGAGTAATTATGTCGCTGATCCTGCCGAACATTCCATTCATAATTATGGAAGTGCCGTGGATTTGACGGTGGCGGACGAAAAGGGGCGGCCTTTGGAAATGGGCACGCCTTTTGATTTTTTTGGTGAAATGGCTTATCCTTCACGGGAGAAGGAATTGTTGGCCTCTGGGAAATTAGCCCCAAAGTTTTATCAAAACCGCCTCATTTTACGGCAGGCCATGGTCCACGGGGGTTTTATGCCGATTCTGTATGAATGGTGGCATTTCAATGCATTTTCGCGGCTAGAGGCGAAACGCCGGTTTTCGGTGCTGCGTTAAATGAGGGTTTTATCCTTATTGCTTGCCGTTTATCCAAAAATCACCCGGTAGCCCGTTGAAAATCCGTAAACTTGCACGCAAATTATATTGAGGAATGATGGCATTAACACAACGCATACCAAAAACCATGTTCACGGCGCTTTTGTCGTCTTTGACCATGATGGCTTTTAGCCAAACGACAGCGATTCAGGGCAACGGACGCGTGCCGACCTTGACATTATCTCAAGCCGTGGAAACGGCTTTGCAGCATAATTTGAATGTAAAATCCTACGAGCTGAACTTGAAGAATGCGGAGCTTTCTTATCAGCAGGCAAAATATAACCAATTGCCGTCTATGAACGGCAATATTAATCAGGCGGCGAGTTTTGGTCGGTCGATTAACCCCTATACGAACGGCTATGATTCCCGGAACATTAATTATAATAACGTGGGCTTGAATGCTAGCGTTTTGGTATTTAATGGGGGCCAATTGAAGAATAGTATTGCTCAAACTGATTTTAGTTTAAAGGCTTCGCGGGAGGATTTGTTGTCCATTCGAGATAATATTTCTTTGCAGGTGGTGTTGTCATATGTAACGATTTTGAATTCGGAGGATCAATTGACCATTGCGAAAAACCAAACCCAAATCACCAAATTGCAGATTGATCGGACGGAGAAATTAGTTCGGGCGGGGACTTTGGCGAATTCGAGTTTATTGGATTTGAAGGCGCAATTGGCGAATGAGGAATCGAATGTGGTGTCTTTCCAAAGCACCTTGGATTTGAATCGGTTGACCTTGGTTCAATTATTGAATGATTCGAACATGAGTGTGTTTGATTTAGAACGTATACAAGTGCCGGTACCGAGCTCGAAGGCCTATGAGACAGGCATTTCAGATATATATGCGAAGGCGGTTGCGGCGCAACCCGTGGTACGTGCGGCTGACTTTCGTGTGCAAAGTGCGGCGAGGAGTGTGGAGGTGGCGAAGGCATTTCGTTTGCCGAGTTTGAGTGTCAATGGGAGCTGGTCGGCGAATCAATCGAACGCCTTAAAGTCGTATGAGATTTTGGGCACGAAGACGGTTAATTTGGGTAATGTGGCTATTTTGGGGCAAAATTATCCGATTACGACGACGCAGGCGAATGTGGTGGAAAGTGGAACGGTGGACTATTTTGATCAGTTGAACAATACGCAGAACAAAGTCATTTCGATGAATTTGAGTATTCCGATTTTCACGAAGTATTTGAATAAGACGCGGATTTCGCAGGCGAATTTACAGCGTCAGAATGCGGAGATAGCGGCGGAACAGGCGCGTTTGACTCTGCGTCAAAATATTGAGCAGGCCTATGTGAATATGTTGAATTCGGCGAAGAAATATGAGGCGGGGACGGTGCAGGTGTCGGCGTTGGAGGAATCCTTTCGGGCTTCGGAGAGTCGCTTTAATGCGGGGACGATTGATTTTGTGAGTTATAATTTGCAGAAGACGAATTTGGATAAAGCGCGATTGGGATTGATACAAGCGAAATATGATTATGTGTTTCGGACGAAGATTTTGGATTATTATCAAGGAAAGAGTTTAACTTTTTAGGTAATAGGTATTAAGTATTAGGTAACAAGTAGTGGGTGGGAATAAGTAAAAAGGTATTAGGTAAAAAGTAATAGGTAATAAATAATAGGTTTAAAACATAAAATGGTAGGTAGGCGCTAAGCGACTTTCTATGAATCAAAAAATTATGGCAACAAAGAATAATAAAAAAACGTGGAGTATCATCGCAGCAGCGGTCGTATTAATTTTGGGAGGCTTATGGTTGGCCAAGAAGATGGAGTGGATAGGTAAGGCGGAGCTGACGGAGGTGGAATTCACGAAGGTTGCGCGTGCGACGATCATCGAAAAGGTGAGTGCTTCGGGTAAGATTCAGCCGGAGGTGGAAGTGAAGGTTTCGCCGGATGTATCTGGGGAGATTGTGTCCTTGAAGGTAGCGGAGGGGGATTCGGTGGTGGCGGGCCAGGAGATTTTGAAGATTCGTCCGGACAATTATGTGTCTTTATTGGCCCGAGCGGAGGCGCAGGTGAATGCGACGAAGGCGAGCATGGAGCAGAGCAAGGCGGTATTGGCGCAGAGTGAGGCGCGTTTGAGCAAGACGAAGTTGGATTTTGATCGGAATGTGAAATTGCATGCGGATAAGGTGATATCGGATTCGGATTTTGATCAGTTTTCGTCGGCGTATATGGTGGCGAAGCAGGATTTGGAAGCGGCGAAAGCGAATGTGAAAGCGGCATCATTTAATGTGAAGAGTTCGGAGGCGGGCTTGAAAGAGGCGCGGACGAATTTGATGAAGACGACGATTTATGCGCCACAGAGTGGGATTATTTCGAAGTTGAACGTGGAATTAGGAGAGCGTGTGGTAGGAACTTCGCAGATGGCGGGAACGGAGATGTTGCGGATTGCGAATTTGAATAATATGGAGGTACGCGTGAATGTGAATGAGAATGATATTACGCGGGTGAGTTTGGGGGATTCGGTGTTGATAGATGTGGATGCGTTTTCGACATCGGAGCGGAAGTTTAAGGGGATGGTGTATGAGATAGCGAGTTCGGCGAATTCGTCGGGTGCGGCTTCGGTGACGACGGATGCGGTGACGGAGTTTGAGGTGAAGATTCGTGTGTTAAGGAGTTCGTATCAGGATTTGATTAAGGGCAAATTGTCGTATCCCTTGAAGCCAGGGATGACGGCATCGGTGGAGGTGTTGACGAATCGGAAAGAAAAGGTGTTAACGGTGCCCTTGGCGTCTGTGACGACGCGGGAGATTGGTGCTGTGGAGGTAGCGACACCGATGGGAGGAGAGAAGAAGGAAGAGGGGCCAACGGTCGTGACGCAGGAGGATGCGAATGCGGCGAAGAAGCGCAAAGAGAATACGAAAGAGGTTGTGTTTGTGATGGAGAAGGGCGGTAAAGTGAAGCAGATTGAGGTGAAGACGGGTATATCGGATTTTGAAAACATTGAGATATTATCAGGTTTGACGGATGGGCAGGAGATCATTTCGGGGCCATATGCGACGGTGGCTAAGAAGTTGAAGGCGGGAGATTTAGTCAAGAAAAAGGAAGTCAAGAAGGACGAAAAGGCGTCTGAGAAGAAATAAAATCAAAAAAATAAGGAGGCTATCTTGCATTTAAAGAAATAGACCCCTATTTTTGCGTTCCCATTATGGGGAAAACTCCTTCTTAGCTCAGTTGGTTAGAGCACATGACTGTTAATCATGGGGTCCTTGGTTCAAGCCCAAGAGAGGGAGCCAGAGTGCACAAGAGATCTTTATAGGTCTCTTGTTTGTTTTTAGACCCCTCTAAAACCCCTCTGGCATTGATTAAAACCTCAATTGGGGGTGTGTACTTTGGAGTTGCAGCTTTTCCATTTTCAAAATGGACTTTTTCTGAAAAGATGCAACTTAATATCTGTTTCTTAGTTTTTCCATCTACTTTCTGATACAACGAGGTCAAATCTTCCAACGCAGGTACGTGTTTATTCAAGTACTCTTTGTATGGGGAGTGTTCTTCATTCATTTCTTTAAGTGAACGTTCTTTTTCAAACACTTTTGTGTCAAGACTCATCTTCAATTCTTGGTAATCAAGGGATGAAATCTTTCCATCCATATACTCGTCCTGTATATGGATTCTTCTTTGTTTAAGACGTTGAATTTCATCTTTGGCGTTCTTTATTAGTTTAACCCTATTTGAGTCCTCTGACTCGAAAATTCGTTCTAAAATAGAGTTGTATGACTTCAATACTCTGGCAGAGAATTGTACCTCACCAAGTAATCCTTCTATCTCACTATGTGCATAATCAATTGGGTATCTTGGACACTTGTTCTTAGTACAAACGTAGTAATGGTAAAACAAACCACTACCACCTTTTGCAACATAAGCCGACAATGTTCTTCCGTGTACGGGACAAACTAAATGACCTTTCAATGGGTATAGGTCTGATTTATCATCTTTGAACTTCATATTACGTTTACGACCCTTCAATACATCGTTGGCTGTTGCAAATACCTCGTCTGATATAAGTTGGGGATGAAGACCCTGAACGATGTGTTCGGGTTCTCCTCTAAACTCTTTGACTCTAATTTTTCCTAAATAAGTAACATTTCGAATTACATCAAGGAATGTATTTTTTGACATTGTCATACCTGTTGAGTTTAACCAGCGTCGTATTTCGTCAGCACTATAAGTTCCACTAGCCATCTTTTCAAATGCTTCACGAATCAATGGTGCATCATTATTGAACTCAAGTGTTGATTTTTCGTCTTCGTTTCTATGGTTTTTATATCCCTTTGGAGCAATTCCTGTAAAACATCCTGACTTACGTGCCTTATGAGAACCCTCACAAGATCTGCGGCTAATTTTTGAGTTCTCAACCTGCGGAAGCGCATATCCGATTGCTTGAAGTAATAATGCGTCAGGACTTGTATCATCCACCTGTCCCTCAAGAAATTCAATTGAACACCCAACTGCAGATAACTTGGCAGTTTCAGTGAATGATAAAATTAAATTACGGGAATAGCGATCAGGTCTTAAAATTACGATTGAATTGATAGGTAGAGACGTTTTTTGACAGGACTTAATAAAGGCCAATATCTTTTTCCATTCAGGACGATGTTCAAAATCTTTAGCAGAATAATCTTCCCGATAACACTTAATTACATTGTAGTTTTTCATTTTACAATGACGTAAGATTGTCTCCTCTTGAAAATCAATTGAATGACCGAGAGCCTGTTCGTCAGTGGAAACACGGCTGTATACTATAACGTTCTTCATACTTATGCTACTTGTTTGTATTCCTGGCTAATGTCGACATTTGTTGCCGTCTGGCCTTCGCAGAACGACTTTTTCTCCTCCAAGTAAAGGTCATATTCAATACGTGCTAGTTTGTCCAACAGAACCCATATTTCAAGGTTCTGCTGGTCTGTTAAACTAATTCCGTCTAAACTTAATTGGGTCTTTAATTGGGAAGGATTCATAATTTATGCGGCTAATTGTAATTCAACTTCATTTCTTTCTGATAAGACCATATCCATTCTCTTTTTACAAAACTCAGTTGAAACAGGGTCAATGTCAACTCCGATCACATTACATCCGCCGGTTCGTGCGAAAACTTCAAGTCCTTGCCCCGCACCACAATGGATGTCAATACAGGTCATACCTGGCAATGTGTAAGATTCGACAAAGTGTTCATATATAGCCATCGGTGCTGGTGCATCGTGGGTAAAATTTGGGTCGTACTTTTTGTATTCGGAACTATTAAATACAGGTGTTGTAATGATGTTAGTAATGATTGTTTCTTCATCTTGAACAAAATATCTTTTTGATCCATCATTCGCCTTATGACTATTCTTAACCATTTTTTTACCTTCCTTGGTCTTCTTCATTTTAGGGTTGAAATTCACTTTTGCTCCTTTCATTTTACAAACAAATATTTTCTCATTTGCGGGTCTGAAAAAATCCTCAACTATAATTGGGGCGGGATTTGACTTAACCCACTCACAGACACCTAACATTTCAAGACCGGCATCTAATAACATCATTTCGTATTGTGTTGCAATACTTTTGTAGCCACCAGCATATGACTCACCAATTACAATCACGATAACCCCATTTTCATCCATAATATCAATAAGGGCGTCGATGAACTTTCGGCTGTTATCAAGATATTCTTTTAATGTAGGCTCCTGACCATATTTCATTTCTCCTTGGTTTCGATATTCTTTCATTGTATAATACGTTGGAGAAAACATTGCAAAATTTGGACGATACTTTTTAAGGTTTGATAAGTCCACACTACTTTGATTAAACACTTCAAACCACACATCTTTATTTACTGCTTCAGCTTTGATTTTCTCTTTGGTACGCTTTTTATCATCTTTCTTTTCACTACTTTTCATTAAGGTGTAAGCACCATCAATCTTATAAGTGCCATTGTCGATACCTTCAATTAAACCAAGGCTGTCATCAGTTTTCTCATACTCATACACAGCCATCAACTTTCTCAAGGTTCTACCTGAAAAGTCTAACCCCGATTGCATACAAGCGATTTCAAACTTGTCTCTACCTGCGGTTCCATATTCATTCTCACCATCAATATTTTGCATTCCAAGCAGATCGTTTCTTTTCCCTTGGTCATTTCCTAACAACCCTAACATATGCTCAATGTTGGAACATTTTTCTGAGAGATGTACCTTCAACTTTTGATTGTATGTAATACGATTATCAATAATTTCAGAATTGGGAATATCAAGTACGACACATTCAAGAGTATCAATATTACCAGCCTCAATAGCCGAGTAATAACGATGACCACCATCAATAATGTAATAGTTGCCTTTTCTTTCAACAACGATTACCGCAGTCTTTTGACCGAAGTGTTTCATTGTGAATGTCATAAACTGATTAGGCTGGAAGCGTTTAATCCCCAACACTAATGGGTGAATTTCTAATTCACTTAACGGAACTCTAATTGTTTTTTTCATCACGTGTATTTATTTTAAGTTAAAAAATTGTGCCATTTATTTTGGACACTAAAAAATTGTCCAACTTTTTGTGTTAAAAAAAATGGAGTTTTTAAGTCCATTTTTTACTTCAATTATATACCAACCTTAGTAATCTACCAATATTGTAT